>Ga0180435_10002548_pt1 | contig 18558 bp, 14 predicted proteins | sample SS_ome_3_FD_132467 | JGI IMG/M metagenome (GOLD analysis project Ga0180435, IMG submission 132467) | Hypersaline lake sediment archaeal communities from the Salton Sea, California, USA - SS_3_S_1 metaG | ecosystem: Environmental > Aquatic > Non-marine Saline and Alkaline > Hypersaline >...
CGCCTGAGATCCCCACGTAATGGTGCGCAAGTCCCGCGAGTCCTTCAGGTGGAGCAGTATGGCACGGCTGTCCATGCCGCCCGACAGCGGCAAGACCCATTTGCCGAGGTCCAGATTCAATCCGCCGAACGTATCGGCCATGGCCTGCTTCAGGGCGCGTATATGCTCCTCCGGCGGCGCTTCCCGCGGCTCGAAGTCAAGCGGGGCATCGGCGACTTTGATGCTCCATGACTTTCTGTTCAGCGTCAGCCGTTCACCGCCCTTCAGGCACCGAATCCTCCTGTCCCAGGAGAGGCGGTAGCCCAGCGTGCCGCTCGAGAGCATCCACAGGCGGGAGGATGCTTCGGGATCGAAGTCCCGGAGGAAAAAGACAATGGCGCGTTGCGAGGTCGAAGCCACGAACAGACGGTCGGTCAACGCGTACCAGATTGTGCGCGAAGCCACGGCGTCGGTGACCAGCTCTATCGCCGTTTCATCCGCGCGAAAGAGGGCATACGTTCCGTCCGGCACGTCGGCGCCGGGGCGCCACCAGTCGCCCTGCGGCCCCGTCATCCAGCCGGCGCAGATGCTCCCGCCCCGGCGTTTAACGCCGGATGAAGGTCCGAAGATACCCGTCAGAAGCCGCGCGTCAGGAACCGCCGCGAGAGCCTCGGGCGCTATGTTGTCGGGCGTCAGGCGGTCCGCCAGTGTCTCAACATGCGTTCGCGTAAAAAGGAAGGGCAGACCCTCCCTTCCGCACACTAGAACGACTTTTGCCATTGCGCGTTCCCCGCTCTCTTTCAAGCCGCGGTATTGTAGGGCATTCCTCAAACCGTAAGCAAGCGCACGCATTCGAAGGCTCTCAACGGGCGGGCGTGAAGGCCGGTGCGGGCCGGCGTCCGACGGGGCAACCCAAGCCCCGCTCCCCCGTTCTGGAAGACGGAACGCTATCGATTACCTGCAAATGTTCTGGCGGATCGATCAGTCAACCGTTATAAGACTTCACTATGTTACGCAAGGCCCGCGACACCGTGCCGAAAACAGCATGACACGCAAACGCAACAGCAAGAGCGCCGGCGCGGAAGCGCCGAACACGGACGGTCGGGGCGTTACGCCGGAAGAGCTGCAACGCAAGGAAGAGTTTAACTTCGCGCTGTTTCAGCACAACCCGGCGCCCACGGTAGTTGTGGATCGGGAAGGCCACACGCTCAAGAGCAACCTGGCGCGGCGCCGTTCCGGGGAAGGACTGCCTACGCTGGGCCGGCCGCTTTTCGATCCCGCCGCGGGCGCCGAACGGAAAGAGCTGCACGAGTCCCTGCTCGAATGCATCGCCTCCGGCAAGGTCAAACGTTTCGCCGAGAAGAACATCGGTGAACGCTGGTATTCCATCACGATGGCGCCCTTCCCGGACGGCGCAATCGTGACTACACAGGATATCACCGAGCAGATGCAGGCGCGGGAGCAATTGATCCAGGCCGATAAGATGGTCGCGCTCGGAACGCTCGTTTCGGGCGTTGCGCACGAAATCAGCAACCCCAACAACGTGTTGCTGTTAAGCTCGTCGGCCCTGAAGAACCTTTGCGCTCAGCTGGCCGCTTTCCTCGACGAGCACAAGGCCGTCAACGGGGATTTCGAAATCGGGTTCTCGTCCTGCGACGAGACCACGGCCGAGCTGCGGGACCTGGTGGACACCGTCGCCCGCGCGGCCGAACGCATCCGCGACACGGTCAACGACCTGAAGGAGTTTTCCCGCAAGAGCACCGGCGAGCTGACACAGGACGTAGACGTCAACAAGGTCGTGGAGGTTGCCGCCAGAATGTTGCAGCCCGTCATCAACAAGGCCACCCGTAGTTTCAGCCTTGTGCGCGGCGAGGCCCTGCCCCCGGTGAAGGTGAACGCCCAGCGTCTGGAGCAGGTCGTGGTCAACCTTATCACCAACGCTTGCCAGGCTTTGACGGATCCGCACCAGCCGGTCTCGGTTAGCACACGCAGCGTTGCGGATGGAGGATGCGTGGTCGTCGAAGTTCGCGACGGCGGATGCGGCATTGCCGGGAAAGATATGAAAAGGATCACGGATCCGTTTTTCACGACCAAACACGACAGCGGCGGCACCGGGCTGGGTCTTTCCATATCGCGCAAGATTGTCGAGCAGTACGGCGGGTCGCTGCGCTTTGCCTCGGAACCCGGCAAGGGCACGACCGCGTCGGTGGTGCTGCCGTGCGCCGCGCAATGAAGGAGGAGCAAAGTCTATGCCTTTGTCCAAGTTTCCCGGATGCCCGGTTCTGCTCGTAGATGACGACGAGGATCTGCAGCGCGGTTACGCTTACGCGTTGCGCAACGACGGCATCAACAACCTTGTGCAATGTACGGACGCCCGGCTTGTCGCTCAACGCCTGGCGGAAGAGGAATTCGAGATTGTCCTGCTGGATCTCAACATGCCGCACATCTCGGGCCGCGATCTGCTGCCTATGATCGTCCAGCATCACCCCGAGCTGCCGGTCATCATTATTACCGGCGTGGACGATTTGCAGGTGGCGGTGCAATGCATGCGCACGGGCGCGTTCGACTACCTGGTTAAACCGATTGAAGAGGACACGCTGCTCGCGGCCGCCCACAGGGCAATCGAAGTGCGCGAAATGAGACGCGAGAACGTTATGCTGAAGGAACGTCTCCTTGCCGCCGATCTGGCTCATCCGGACGCATTCCAGGGGATCGTCACCAAGAACCCCACGATGCATGCGCTCTTTCGGTATGTTGAGGCCGTAGCGGGCACGCCGCAGCCGATTCTCATCACCGGTGAGACCGGTACGGGCAAAGAGCTGATCGCCCGGGCAATCCACCGCGTCAGCGGCCGCGAGGGCGCTTTCGTTCCCGTCAACATCGCCGGGGTGGACGATACGGTTTTTTCGGATACGCTTTTCGGCCACGTGCGGGGCGCCTATACCGGCGCGGTGGAGCCCCGCAAGGGGCTGATAGAACAGGCGGCGGGAGGCACCCTTTTCCTCGACGAGATCGGGGATCTTAACGCCGCTTCCCAGGTCAAGCTGTTGCGCCTTGTGCAGGAGCGCGAGTATTTCCCGCTGGGTTCCGATATCGCCAAGCGCACGGACGCCAGGATCACCGTCGCCACGAATCGCGATATAGACGCAATGAAACGCTCCGGCGGATTTCGCGACGATCTTTACTACCGGCTGCGCTCACACCAGGTGCGCGTGCCGGCGCTGCGCGAAAGACTTGACGATCTTCCTCTGCTTGTGGACCATTTTCTGGAAAAAGCTGCTCAAGGCCTTTCAAAGAAGAAGCCCACCCCGCCGCGCGAACTGTTCACCCTGCTCTCGACATACCACTTCCCCGGCAACGTCAGGGAATTGGAGGCAATGTTCTACAATGCGGTAAGTACGCACGCGGCGGGCATTCTGGGGCTGGACACCTTCAAGGAAGTGATCCGGACCGAGCCCGCGGCAGTGAAGAGCGAGTTGTCTTCCAGCCCTTTCGACCCCAAGGGGCCGCTACCTACGGTACGCGAAGCTGAAGACCTGCTGATCGAAGAAGCTTTAAGGCGTACGGAAGGCAATCAGACCATGGCCGCCGAGCTGCTCGGCATTACCAGGCAAACGCTGATCAGGCATTTGAAGAAGGCGGGGAAACGCGACTGACTCCCGGCGCCCGGCCTATTCGGCCATAGCGACGGCGTCGAGTAATCCGGATTGCTTCTTGACCAAAGCGATGTCGCCGGAACCGTCAATGCCGAATTGCGGGGTCTGCCAACCTCCGGTATCCGCTGCGACCCGCTTCGCGACCAGGTCGGCGAGCTGGCGCCCCGAAATTCCTCCCTTGCCCGCGCGCACGACTTCGTTAAGGCCGTTCAACAGGTGGCCGGTGAAAAGCGCGTGATCCTCGCCCTCAAAGGCGCGATCGAGCTTGCCGCCGGCCGTGATGATCTGCGCGCAAGGTGTGCCGGATTCAAAGCCGTTTCCACCGTCGCCCACCGGCAGACTGTCGCCGATGCTGTAACCCGAGTAACAAGCGTCGACCAGGAACAGGTTGTGCCGACTCGGCATCGTTTCGGTCAGCTCCCCGAAGATACTCATCGGGATTCCGTCTTCGCCCTCGTGCCTGGCCCGGCTATCCACCGGCAGCAGGTAGCCCATCGAATCCTTCATCCCCCGCTCTCGCAAGATCATTCCGTGACCGCCGAAGTATAGGACGAAGAGGTCGTCCTCACGCACTGTCTTCTTCACGCTATCCAGCGCATTCAGAATACGCTCGCGCGTGGCCTCCTTTCCGGTGAGGAGGACGACCTCGTCGAAACCGAACTCCCTGAAGATGGCCGCCATTTCCGTTGCATCGCTCTCCGCGTAATTGAGCTTTGGGTGTGACTCGTAACGATTAATTCCTACACACACGGCAACGCGCTGACGGTAACAGTCGGCCATCTCAGGGAGAAAACCGTTGTTATCGTGACTGCTGTTCTCCTTGGAGGAACGGCCGAACCAGCCGGCATTCGCCTTCATGGCCGCCAGCATGCAGAGGGAGGCCAGAACTGCGATTCCGACCCGCACTCCCGCACAACTTGTTCTCTTCCGTTCCCTCATGGCGCCGTTGTCTTGCGCAACGGATATGCCAGGGGGTTGTTTCGGGCGTAATGTTTTGCAGGCCAGAATGTTAAATATGAGAACAGCCTGCCGCCCCGTCAGTCAACGGGTGTAAAGAATCTAGACAAAGTAAAATAAAGTTACAGCCGGCGTGGACTATTGTCTTGCGCTTGGACGGAGCGATCGCCTGTAGCGGGCGGGGGTAGTGCCGGTGAGGCGCCTGAAATGCTTGATGAAATAGCTCTGATCGCCAAAACCGACGTCATAGGCAATTTGCGCGCAGCTCATGCCGGTATGCTCCAGAAGGTGCTGCGCATGGCGGACGCGGGCTTCCTGGACTACCTGCAGAACGGTTCGGCCGGTATAGTCCTTCACGAGGTGCGAGAGCCGCGAAGTGCTCAGTCCCACGGATCGAGCCAGTTTGGTCAGCGAGATCTTGCCCGCGAAATCTCTGCCGATCAAATCGAGTGCCTGGCGCACTTTCATGTTTGACCGGTTTGATCCGTGGAGATAGACCCCCTCGATAAAGCCGTCGAGGGCTTCCATGAGAACCATTGACAGCTCTTCAAAATCCATGGCGGTTACCAGGCGCTCGGTCCATGTGTGGTTGCGCTCGATTAGAGGTTCCAGCAGCGGATTGTCTTCGATCGCGGCACGTGTCAGACAGCTCATCAGTTCGATGGTGCGCGCCCTCAGGACGACCAGCCTTGGGGAGGACATGTAGATTGTGGCAAGCATTTCATTGAGAATGCGCCGTGCCTCGTTCCGGTCTCCGGCCCGTATGTTGGCCAGCAGCACTCTCTCTTTCTCGAAAGCGTAAAGTGCCGGTGCGCCGCTGCGCTTCTGATCCTCAATGGCCTTGGCGAACTGTTCCTGCTGGCGGATGCGAAGACGGTTCTCGTCCATCAGAAGCGGCTTCCACCCGCTCATCTGATAGAACAATTCCTGCAGCCTGCGACAGGCCTTTTCGACCCTGGCGGTCTGCCAGCGGGGCAGTCGGCCAAGGTACGATTCAGCTTCCTGCTCAGGCATGCCGTAGCGGACCATGTAATCGATGCTCTGGTCGAGGCTGTTGCCGACCAGCACTTCTCCGCCGATCAGTCCGCCGTGTATGCGCCGCCTGTCTTCCAGCGCCACCACCCAGGTGCAAACGGCCGGACAGACGTTATAAACGTAAGGCCGCCCCTGGTTACCGCTCTCCTGCAATGCGAAATCACGCCGCCGGCGAGTATTGGAAAGCGACGACAGCGGGTCGGGCCCGGACTGCACCGTCCCCAGCAGATCCATGAAGGCCGGCCGCAGGCCGTATTCGCCCTGGTAAGCCGCCGTCACCTGAGCCATGAGCCGTTTCGACAAGATCGCCATATAACTTCGCCAAGCACACCCTGAACTAAACAATATACAAAGCATTCTGAGCGTTTTTGCGCAGGATTGCAACAGGATCGTTATATTTTTTAATCCGATCCGTCTAGACTCCATCGCGGGTGGATTCTATTGTGGTTCGCGTTATGTTTGAGGCGGCCGGTGTGCGGCCGCACCGGTTGAAGAGACATGGGAGGGTTGCCGTGAGTCTACTGCAGGACATAGCCGAAGCCCTGATGAAGGGCAAGGCGAACGACGTGAAGGAAATGGTGTTGAAGGCTCTTGAAGCCAAGGAAGAGCCGGGCAAGATCCTGAATGAAGGTCTGCTGGCGGGCATGAGCGTTATCGGCGAGCGTTTCAAGAAGAACGAAGTTTACGTTCCCGAAGTGCTGATTGCCGCGCGCGCCATGAAAGCCGGCATGGAAGTGCTGCAGCCCGAGCTGAGCAGCGCCGGCGTCCAGCCGATCGGCACGGCGGTCATGGGCACGGTCAAGGGCGACCTTCACGATATCGGCAAAAACCTGGTCTGCATGATGCTCGAAGGCGCAGGCTTCAAGGTCGTGGATATCGGCATCGACGTGGAACCACAGAAGTTCGTCGAAGCCGCCGTCGAGAACAAGGCCGCCGTCGTCGGTGTATCGGCCCTGCTGACTACCACGATGACCAATATGAAGGCGGTTGTCGAGGCCCTCAAGGCCTCGGACCTGGGCGACAAGACCAAGGTCATGATCGGCGGCGCCCCCGTGACTCAGGCCTTCTGCGACGAGATCAAGGCCGACGGCTATGCCCCCGACGCGGCTTCCGCGGCCGACCTCGCCAAGCAGCTCATCGGCAAGTAAACCGATAGCTTTACGGGATTCGCCAACAACCCGGCGGCGCCGAGAGACGCCGCCGGGTTTCTTCTTTCAGGGCGAGAATGCTTCAATTTGTCCCCGCCTGTGCCTTGAACGCTTGACGCATTCTCCCGCCTGCCATATGTTCCCCCCTTTTACTGAGACGGAATGGTATTGCCGCAATGAAGACGATCGTTGAGCGCGTCAGGCATGGAGAGATCCTCGTTTCGGACGGGGCATGGGGAACCTATCTGCAGAAGAACGGTCTGCGGCCGGGAGAGTGCCCCGAGCTGTGGTGCATCGAGCATCGCGACATAGTCTTCGGCATCGCAAAGAGTTATCTCGATGCCGGCGCTGATATGGTGCAGACCAACAGTTTCGGCGGAACGCGGTTCAAGCTGGAACACTTCGGCCTGATGGATCGCGCGGCCGAGATCAATCGCGCGGCAGCCGCTGTCTCGCGCGAGGCGGCCGGGCCCGACAGGCACGTTATCGCTTCCGTCGGCCCCACCGGCAAGATACTGATCATGGGAGACGTGACCGAAAACGAGATATACGAGGCTTTCCGGGAACAACTCGTTGCGCTCGAGGAAGGCGGCGCCGATGCCTGTTGCATCGAAACTTTCGCTGCCATCGACGAAGCATCCCTGGCCGTCAAGGCAGCAAAAGAGAATACTTCTCTGGAAGTGATCTGCACGTTCACTTTCGAACGGACCGCCCGCGGAGACTACCGCACCATGATGGGCGTCTCGCCGAAAGAAATGGCCGCCGCGATCGCTGCGGCGGGAGCGGACATCATAGGAACCAACTGCGGCAACGGAATGTCCCGCATGGCCGGGATAGTCGCTCAATTGAGGGAGACCAACGCGGACATTCCAATCCTGGTCCACGCCAACGCAGGCGCCCCGGTCAATGTCGACGGCGTCGATACTTTTCCCGAAACGCCCGAAGAAATGGGGCGCAACGCCGTTGCGGTCGTTAACGCGGGAGCCAATATTGTCGGGGGCTGTTGCGGCACCACACCGGAGCACATCCGCGCCATAAGGAAAGCCGTCGCGGGCACCCGCAAGGGTTGAAGCATCGTCAAATTGCAGTAAACCTGTCGGAAGTCTTACAGCAAGTCGAACGGGAGCGGAAATGCAGATATCAAAGTTCATCTCGGTAGGCGAAAACATTCACTGCACGCGGATCTACAAAGTCGGCGGCAGTTATGTCAAAGAAGGAGATGGCGGCAACTGGTCTATTCACTACAAGACCGAAGAAGGCGCGGGTCAGCTCCCCATTCCGGAGCAATTTATCGGCGGGGCGGATTGGGAAAACGGCAAAGTGAAGCACTGTGCCGCGGCGATATGGCAGGGCAACTACGGCAACGACGCCGACAAATCCGCCGGGATAGCCTACCTGCAGGCCATGGCGCGCAAACAGGAAGCCGCCGGGGCGACATATCTGGATATCAACGTCGATGAGTTCAGCACCAACGTTGAAGAACGTGTCCGGCTGATGAAGTGGACTGTGGAAGTCGTTCAGCAGGCATCGTCCCTTCCCATAAGCATTGATTCTTCGAACCTCGACATCCTGCGGGCGGGACTGGAGGCCTGCGGTGCCGCGAAAGGACCGGCCATGGTGAACTCCGTTTCGCTTGAACGGCCGGAAGCTATTGAAGTGGCGGCCGAGTTCAAGGCCGTCGTAATCGCATCCGCCGCGGGGGAAAAGGATCTGCCCTCGACGACGGACGACCGCCTGGCGAATCTTGACGGGCTGATGCCCACGCTGGCCGAGGCCGGCATTGCACTGCCGTCGATTCATATCGACCCGCTTGTCTTCCCGGTTTCGGTCGACAGCCGGAATGCCGGAAGCTTTCTGGAAGCGGTCAGGGCTATCCGCGGGAAATACGGCCCGCAGATTCACATAGTCGCCGGTTTAAGCAATATCTCTTTCGGCATGCCCAGCCGCAAACTGATCAACCAGGTGTTCACGCACATGGCTGTCGAAGCAGGCGCGGACGGCGGCATAGTCGACCCCCTGCAGATCAACGTGCCCGTCCTGAACGCCCTGGATCCCGAATCGGAGCCCTACAAGCTGGCGCATGCGCTGTTGACCGGCGAAGACGAATTCGGCATGAACTTCATCATGGCTTCGCGCGAAGGCAGACTGTAGAGAGCATCCCTTTTCCCGGAGCAGTGTCGGGTACCGGGACCCGAGGCGCTCCATCGGATGCCCTGGAGTAATGGAGCATTGGAGTGTTGTGAGAAGGGTCATTAACGGCCTGGAGACAACCACCCATTACTCCAACAGTCCGGCACTCCGGACCATGCCGGACCTCATAACGGCAACCGTCGCATGCTTGCCGTTTGCCGAAGATCCGCAACCTGGGACAACCCCGTTTTTTTCGGTTTGCGATTCCGGGCGCGCGGTCTATCCTGAGACCGTCATGGGTTCGGGAAACCAGCCGCGGGTCGTCATCGTCGGACCGGGAGCCATCGGCTGCCTGTTCGCCTGCCTGCTTGCGCGGAGCGGCTTCCGGGTCAGCCTTCTGGACAAGTATCCCGGGCGGGCGCGCCTGCTCTCCGAGAGGGGAATCTCTCTTGAGGAGGGTGGCATATCGCGCATCAAGATACCGGTTTTTGCCGAACCGGGGTCCGTTATTGATGACTGCGACGTCCTTATTGTCTGCGTCAAGGCCTTTGATACGCGGGCCGCGGTTCGCCACGCCATGTCGCTGGTCAAGAACGGCACCACGGTTGTTTCACTTCAGAACGGGCTTGGGAACCTTGAAGCCATAGCGGAACACGTCCCGCCCGGGCGGGTCGTCTGCGCCGTAACCGGTCATGGTGCAACCAGCCTCGCGCCCGGCTCGGTGAGGCACGCTGGAAGCGGCATCACACGGGTGGCTCCCTTCGTGGCGGAGGGCATGCACCGTGCCCGCGCGGTCGCCGAGATTATCGGGTCGGCGGGTCTGGAGGCGGAAAGCCTGCCCGACGTCGAGACGGTGCGCTGGAGCAAGCTCATCGTCAATGCCGCGGTCAACCCGCTCAGCGCCATCCATAACGTTCCCAACGGCAGCCTCGCGCGCGATCCGGAGCTGCTGGAATATATGCGCCTGGCCGCCGGGGAGGGTCAACGGGTGGCCGTCTCCAAAGGAGTAGGTTTGCTCTACGCCGACGCGGCAAGCGAGACCGAAAGGGTCTGCCGCGAAACGGCCGGAAATCTTTCATCAATGCTGCAGGACGTGCGACGAAGAAGACGAACGGAAATCGACGCCATTAACGGCGCCATCGTCCGCACCGGTTCGGACCTCGGCATCGCCACACCGGTCAACGCGGAACTTACCGACGCAATTCATCGGATCGAAGAGAGCTACAGCGATGCCGCTTAACCCGCCGATCACCACCTGACCTTGTCAGTTATGAAAAGCTGGTCCCGGCTGCCGGGCGGAATGTCGATGCCCTGCCGGAACGGAAAGCCTTCCGGCACGCGGCGTTCAAGCAGCGGCAGCCAGGAACTCTCGGCGCCGTCCGCCAGCGATCTTGTATAGGGTTTGTCGCCGGTTGCGGTCGTCAGGTAGATTCCCGCCAGCGGAAAACGGTTTGTGTTTATTTCCAGCAGTTCACCGGTGTTGCGCGGCAGAAGAAGCGACCGGCGGTTGCCGTACCAGGCCGTCGCCCATGGAATGTCCGTACAGATCGTCTCACCGGGTTCCGTAAGTCCGCAAACGTACTCGGCGAACGGAGGGAAATATGGCGGATAAGGTATCGAAGCCCTGGTGCCCGAGATAATCAACATCGCCGGCGCCGCGGTCAGAACCACGAGCCAGCCCGTCAGCAACGGCTGCCAGAACGCATCGGGCCAGGCGGTCTTCTCCGCCACCAGTTCGAATGCAAAACCCACGCCGCAGATGACTACAGCGGGCAGCAGGGACCGCAGAGCGTCACCCGAACCGCTAAGCGCACAGAGCACGATCAGCATGAGCAGTCCCGCACCGACGCACCACCCGAGCGCCTGAACTACCCGATCTTCGCGGGGCACGAAGAAAGAAACAAGGAACAGGCAGATCGCCAGACCGCTGCCGATCGTTCTCAGATCGAGGTCATACAAGCGGCCCAGATTGGAGGCAATCTTCAGCTTCATGGCAGGCACCGTTCTGATTACGCGCACGTCCGGGGTAGTCGTGCGGTCAAATCCCTGGTCTTCGTAAAGAACGCTGTCGTTCAAACAAGTGTAGGGCGCGATGCCGAGAATGTGCCCGCTCACGGCACGGTTCCTTATCAACCAGGGAGCAGCCACGACCAGTGCTATGAGAGCCGCGGCTGCCGCGGCCGTCCACCCCCCCCTGCCGCCGCTCAACCCGACAAAGACGGCCACAACAGGCACAACGACAAACATCCGGTACCCTGTCAGGAAAGCCAGTCCCGCCGTCAAGCCGCTCAGCAGAAGGGGCGTCAGCCATAACAACGGATGCCGCTCTTTTTTCTTGTTTCTGACTGCCGTAACCGCCGACCAGACTGCTGCCGTCGCAAGCAGAGCCGTCAGCGGCAGCGCCGTACCCGAAATACTGTCGGACAGAACGCTGTGGGTCGTCAGGAATATGAGCGATGATGCCAGGGCCACGGGCCTGTTGAAAAGGCTCATGGCCGTCAGGAAGATCAGGCCGACCGTGGCCGCGGAGAACAGAATGCCGAGAGGCGCGACAACCCGTCTCTCCGGCTCGAAAATGCGTGTACCTGCCTTACTCTCGAAGTCCGGCCGGATCGTCCGAAAACACCACGAAAGCACCAGCGGATAGAGCGGTGCTTGCCGTATGTCGGGATAACCGTCCGTAATCGCACCGTCGCGCAGCATCCACAAATCGGCCGGACGGATACAGAATGTTCGGAAGCCTTCGCCCTCGGCCAGCCGGCGCGCAAGCTGAGCGGCCTCCATCGCGGCCGGTTCCCTGAGACCGCGAAATCGCGAAAACCGATAGATGCCGAAAACACCCAGAACCAGAATCGCGAAGACGATAATCCGCAAGACCTTCACAGCGACGCCCTGGGTCAGGCTGTTTACGAGGCCCTGCGCTTTCTCTTCAATTGACATATGGCTCTGCCCCTATCCGCAGCAGGTTCCGTCAAAACATTCGCCCTGTATAGGCGCCTCGACTTGGCTACGAAGACGGCAACGGCTCTTCCTCCGCGTATTGTCTGAGTTTTCGATGCAGTGTCCTTCTGCTTATTCCCAGCGCGGAGGCGGCTTTAGTACGGTTGCCGTTGTTTTCTTCGAGCGCCGCCATGATCATCGACTTCTCGGCGTCCGCCAGCGAGGCGCCGCCGGTGGCGGCGTGCTGCAGCGCGCGCGCGGTCGCCCCCGCCCGGTGATGCGCCTGCTGTCGGATGCTCGACGGAATGTCGCGAGCAGTCAGCCTGTCGCCTCTGGCCAGAACCACCATTTTCTCGATCGCGTTGCGAAGTTCGCGCACGTTTCCCGGCCAGTCATAGCTCGACAGGATGTCAACGGCATCCCTCGTGATCGTCTCCACCTGCTTGCTGTTTTTTTCGCTGAACTCGCGGATGAAATGCCGGCAAAGGAGGCCCACGTCCTCCAGCCTGTCGCGCAGCGGCGGCAGCTTAATGCTGACCACGTCCAGGCGGAAGAAAAGATCCTCGCGGAACTTACCCTCCTCGACCAGCGCTTTCAGGTCCTTGTTGGTCGCCACGACCAACCGGATATCGACCTGCACAGTGCGGTCGCCGCCGACGCGTTCGAAGGCGCGTTCTTCCAGGACCCGCAGCAGCTTGACCTGCACCGCCGGGTCGACCTCCGAAACCTCGTCCAGAAAGAGGGTGCCGCCGTCTGCCATTTCGAAGCGTCCGCGGCGCTGCGCCACGGCGCCGGTGAACGCGCCCTTCTCGTGACCGAACAGTTCGCTTTCCAGCAAGGTCGGCGACAGCGCCGCGCAGTGCACCGCCACGAACGGTCCCTTGGCCCGGGTACTGAGCTGATGCACCGCATGCGCCACCAACTCCTTGCCCGTCCCACTCTCTCCCTGGATCAGAATGGTGGCTTGGGTGGGCGCCGCCTGGTTGATCGTCTCGTACATGTCCTGCATCGCGCGCGAGTTCCCCACCAAGCCGCCCAGGCCGTACTTCTGGTCGAGCTGGCGGCGAAGACTCAGATTCTCGCTCTCCACGTCTCGCGAACGCAGCGCCCGGGCAAGTAGCAGTTCGAGATGGTCCAGGTTAACGGGTTTCATCAGGAAATCATAGGCGCCGCTTTTCATTGCCTCGACGGCCGTTTCAACGTTGCCGTATGCCGTCAGCAGAATGCACAGCAGGCCCGGGTTGTGCGCCAGCGCCCTCTGCAAAAGCGTCAGACCGTCCATGCCCGGCATGCGCACGTCGCTGAGAAGGATGTCGACATTCTGCTCGGTCAGAATGGCCAGGGCCTTTTCACCGCTTTCCGCCGTGATGATACTGTAGCTGCTTCGCAGGGCGCGCTCCAACCCGTCACGCGTGTTCTTGTCGTCGTCGACCACAAGAACCCTGGGTTTTCCATCGCCTTCACTCATTCTCTTCCGCCTTTCGTGTCACGATGCCGGGGCGCTCGCCTTCTTTCGATGCCTTCAGCAGTCTTACCCGGCGTTCGGCCAGCGGCAGGAACACTGTGAAACAAGTTCCCTCCTCTGGTTTGCTGGCCACTTCCAGACGGCCACCGTGTTCCTGAATAATCCGCTGCACGATCATCAGCCCGAGTCCCGAACCATCGGTTTTCGTCGTATGATAAGGTTCGAAGATTTGCGCAAAATCCTCCGGCCTGATGCCCTTGCCGGTGTCCCGAAACGCCATCGCCAGGAACTGATCCTCGATCGAGAGCGCGATACGCAGCGAACCGCCGTCGGGCATGGCCTGGAAGGCGTTCTTGATCACGTTGAACAATAGCTGCTTGATCTGGTCGCGATCGACCGGAATGCGCGGAATCGGCATCCTGCAGTCGATCTCGACGTCTATCTTCCTGTTCTGGATCTCCTCCTTCATCAGCAAGAGGGTTTCTTCAAGAATACTCTCGATTCTTTGCGGCGCCAGTTTTGGTTTGGTCGGACGGATAGCACGCAGGAACTGGGTGATGATCATATCCAGACGGGACACCTCGTTGCCGGCCACATTCGCCAGTTCCTCCAATCCTCCCCGGAATTCGTCGGGCAGCTTGCGGATCTCTCGGCCCAGGAGCTGCAGATGAATATGTAGCGCGTTCAATGGGTTGCCTATCTCATGGGCCACCCCGGCCGCCAGGAGTTTCAGCGCGTTCAGTCGCTCAGATTCCAGCACGCTGGCTTCGCGCTCACGTTCGTTGGTCACGTCGCGCAGAATTACCAGAGCGCCCGCTTCACCGCCTCCCTCAAGAACCATCGGGACCGCGTAGAAATTCAGAAAGCGGTGCTCGGGATAGGTCACTTCGATCTCGTGGCTGATCAGCCTGGACCATTCGCTTTCGTCGAGCTGCAGCAGGCGATGCCAGTCGACGTCTCGCAGGAAGCGTGACACCGGACGGCCCCTGGCAGAGTCGGCCGAAAAACCGACCAGCCGCTCCGCCGCCCCGTTGGCATAGGTCAATCTGCCGTGGCCGTCGATCACAAGAATACCTTCCTGGATCGACTGAAAGACCGTCTCCAGCAGGCCGCGCTCCTGGGCCAGCCGCAGGAACTGGGTTTGCAGGCTCTGCGGATCCAGCCGGTCCAGCCGTTCAACCAGTTTGTCGAAGAAAGCCGCTTTCATTGCACTGCCGGCACCGCCGAGGCATTCAGTCACTACGTCGAATCTGCGCCAACATGGCACAATGGCAGCTATGGAACTTTCCGTCAATCAGATAAGGACAGAGACATTAGTATCCATCAGGACGCGAGGGCGCGGAGTGCGGTCAGGCTTTGCCGGGCCTGTTCCCTGAGAAAGAGTGTGTCTATGCCGACGGCTATGAACGTATAACCGTCCTCGACCGCCTTCTCAACCGCTTCCGCGGTCGGAATGACCACGTGCAGGCCGGCCGACTTACCTGCCGCAGCGGCGGCCGCGCGCAATCTGCTGCAGGCCTCGCTCACTTGCGCGGCGGCGGTTCGGCCGGGAATGCCGAAACTCCCGCTCAGGTCATAGGGTCCTACGAAGACGCCGTCGATACCGTCGGTCGCCAGTATGGCTTCGACGTTCCGAACCGCTTCCGCGGTTTCGATCATGGCGACGACCGCAATGTCATCATTGGCCGTCGCGGCATAGTTATCGAAATCGGTTCCGTAGTCGTTCATGCGTGAAAAGCAGTACCCCCTTATTCCGCGCGGAGGATATTTGGCGGACCGGACGGCGCGTTCGGCTTCGGCGGCCGTGTTGACCATGGGCACGATGATTCCCCGCGCGCCCATGTCCAGCATGAGGCGGATCGCCATGGGTTCGTTGCAGCGCACGCGTGCCAGCGGCACCGGTCCCCTGCCGTGCATTCCCCTCGCCAGATTGGCGAAGGCGGCAGCATCGATGTCGGCATGCTCGCAATCCGCCGCCAGCCAGTCGAATCCGACGCCCGCGAGAATCTCCGCCACCGCCGGATGCCCTATCTGTATCCAGGTGCCGAAGGCCGGCTTTCTTCCCAGCAACGCCTGCCGAACCGGATTTCCTGTCTGCATCGCTTTCCCTCAACCGTGGTCCCGCCCCGCAAACATTCTTCCCGAAGCGGAACGATGATCCACTATAATACCGACATCATCAACAAAAAAGGAGGAGTGCCCCACCATGCAGTCACGGAGACGCGGTGATTCCTGCCTTCATTGCCCACCGTCTTTCTCGCGGGGTTCATTCACGCGACTAGGAACCAATTATGCTGATTTGCGTTCTGCCTGCCGTACGTTGCTTCTCTCGGACTTCCGAGGGGCGGGAAGCCTTCTTTCTCTCCATATACATCGGTAACTGTTAACATGTCTCAGCAAGGAAGTGGTTTACCGCATGGACACCGCAGAAGTGACAACAAAAACGGCATTGGTCCGTTCCCGGATTCCGGGTGTGGATTACGTCATTAATCCGTACACCGGTTGCGGGCATGCCTGCCGGTACTGTTACGCGGTGTTCATGCGGAAGTATTCAAAGCAGCACCAGGATTCGAAGTGGGGCAGCTTTGTTGAAGTCAAAGCGAACATAGTTGATATATTGCGCGATGAGCTTTCGCATAAGCGAAAGACCGGGAACGCCATGCTCTCCAGCGTCTGCGATCCCTATCAGCCCGCAGAGCGTCGGTACAGGCTGACTCGAGGCTGTATCGAAACTCTCCGGGAATATGGATGGGGCATCGACATCCTTACAAGGTCGCCACTGGTGACACGGGATATTGACTTGCTCCGCACTTGCATAGGCGCGGCGGTGGGCTTTTCAATTCCTACTGATGACGATGCAGTGCGCCGGAAGCTGGAGCCCGTATCGCCGCCGATCCCCGCACGTATAGAAGCCTTGCGCAAGGTCCACTCGGCAGGCATACGCACCTGGGTGTTCATCGCTCCCATGCTGCCTATGGATCCGGAACGTCTGGTCGATCTGATCTCGCCTCATATCGACTACGCAATGGTCGATGCGCTGAACTACCGCGGGCAGATTGCGGACCTGTTCCGTCGTCACGGCTGGGAATACGCCTTGACGGACGACTATGCTGCAGAGATTGGCGCACGTTTGAGGCAATGTCTCGGAAGTAAAGCAGAGTAGTGTTAGCCTGAGCATTCGGGGCGGCTCGCGCACGTGGCTTTTCCGCCCGTACCGACTCAGACCTCGGTTCCGGTCGCACAGCTTGACTCAGACTGCCCGAGCGACTACGATTCGGCACTGATTCAGTTGTTACGCGCAGGACGCGGCGTGCGGGTGCGGGCCTCACGGCCACGTGCGAGAGCCGAATCCTGTGCTTTTTTGTGGACGGCCATGTCCACATTATCGACGGCGGGGCGTAGCGCAGCCTGGCAGCGCGTCAGCTTTGGGAGCCTACAGTCAACCAGCAGAACCACCATATAACCCTATATAACAGGGCGATTGTGCTTGCCGATCTATGCTAATCTATGCTATCTCTCGTGCAGTTAGCATAGGTTGGGTCCAGGAGTATTCATGAGGACCCAGGAGGCACACAATGGCTACTCTCTACAAGCAGAAGGCGTCGGACAAGTGGTGGATCCGCTACTCGAAAGATGGCAAGCAGGTCCGGAAATCCACGGGTACTTCGGACCGCAAACAGGCCGAGCTGCAGCTTCGCGAAGTCGAGCTCCTGCTGAGCCAGCACAAGACAAACGGCACAGTCTCCCAGAAGCTGGCCGAAGCTATCCAGTCTGAGGCGATCCATCCGGCTTCACTCGTCGCCGTCATCGAAGACCGCCTGAAGCGTGTTGCACCCAAGACCCAGCAGATTAATCGGTCCAAGAGCAAACGCTTTCTCACCTGGCTCGCAGAGCATTACCCTGACGTGTCACTCATCTCGGAGGTCACCCGCCCCATGATGCGGGAGTATATGTCCGAAATCGCGGGGGTCCAGAAGCCCCGCACCCACAACGGCCACCTTCGATATCTGCGAACCATCTTTAACTCGGCCGTGAAGGACGGGTACGCCGCACAGAACCCGACCGCCGGAATAGACTTCATCCCGGAGCAGAAATCCCCTCGCCGGCCATTCAGCGAAGAAGAGCTGCGGAACCTGTTCGGTGTTCTTACAGGGAAGACGAAGCTGCTCACTACCATTGGGCTCTACGCCGGCGCCATGCGTCTCAGTGACATCATCAATCTCACGTGGGGCAACGTCGACCTCAAAGCAGATGTCATCCGGTGGCGCATGAGCAAACGCCGCGGCAAGCACATGGAGATCGCCATACACCCGCGTTTGAAGAAGGAACTCCTCGCCCAAGGCACGAAGCATGCCGCGAACGACCCCATCTTCCCCTGGTTCCAAGCCCAAACCCATCGAGCAAGTGAGGCCTTCCGCAAGGCGCTCGTCGCTGCCGGCCTAAGGGAGGACATCCGTCCAAGGAGCAATCGCCGCTACAAGGAGCGCCGCAAGATCCGCAAGCAGTGTGAGAAGGAGGGGCGCGAGTACGTGCCCGATGTCACGCACCAGCATGAGATGAGTGAGTTGGACTTTCACTCACTCCGCTACAACTTCGTCTCAATCCTGAAGAACCAAGGATGTCCTGAAGCCATAGCCCGGTCCATCATGGGCCACGCCAGCGCCGAGGTCAGCGCCATCTACACGCATATTGATGACGAGAGCGAACGTCGTTGGGTCATGTCGCTGCCCGATGTGGCAACTGCCTCATAGAAGACGTCGTTTGACCCCACTCTTGTGATGGTGATTACGTATTCTCCGGCCCTTGAGAGCAGTAGCAGGCTGTTAAAATTGCACATCTCGTAGATGCGCTCGATCGCTATCCACCGAAAACCGTGCGATTAGGCGATGTTGAAGTACGTCAAGGCAGGTTGACAGCCGGTCTTACCGCTCTCTGATGACCCTATTCAGCCCGTTCTAGGTCCTCTGCTCTTCTCCAGAAGGAGGGCAGAGGCCTTTACAATCTGACAGGGCCGAAACTGACGGGGGGACGTGAGGTCTGTCGTCGGAAACAGACAGTGCCAACCACAGAAGGGCGGCTATAGGTCTAAGAAACGCTGGCGCATTCTTGCGCCTCGGCCGAAGCGACTACTTGCTTCGGGGTGATGTATTTGTCTCTGTCGACGGACTCGCCTGCACGCACCTGTGATCTCGCAATTCTGGCAGTGCAGGCACCGGAAGTTGCAGCCACGCGTCCCGATGGAAAAGGA
>Ga0180435_10002549_pt1 | contig 18554 bp, 18 predicted proteins | sample SS_ome_3_FD_132467 | JGI IMG/M metagenome (GOLD analysis project Ga0180435, IMG submission 132467) | Hypersaline lake sediment archaeal communities from the Salton Sea, California, USA - SS_3_S_1 metaG | ecosystem: Environmental > Aquatic > Non-marine Saline and Alkaline > Hypersaline >...
AGGCACTTGGATTCTGGATGCCGAGCGTTGCGCAAGGCATCGGCGACGTTATCGAGACCGTCTACCAGGTCGAAACCTGTTTTCATGACGTCCTTGACGCGGGTGATGGTGCGATCGTTCATAGTTCCTCCTCCACGACCTCGTGTAATCTGGCCACTTGCTGCGAGACGCCCACGGCGTCTTCCACATCGAGTTGAAAGGCTATGCCGCTGCCGGGTTTCGATTCGAAGTCCCCGACCTCGGCGATGGTCTCAAGAATGTCCCGTGCAAGATGTTCTTCCACCAGGAACAGCACAACGTCACGCTGGGTTTCCAGGTTCAAGCCAAAAAACGTCTTGGCGGATCTGAGCCCCTCGCCGCGTGCGTTGGTGATCACCGTCGCGCCGGTTGCCCCTTTCTCGCGGGCCGCTTGCATGATCGCATCGGTCTTATCGTCCTGGACGAAGGTGATGAGAAGTTTGAAGTGCATAACACTATTCCTGGGTTGAATTGCGGCGGGCCATCCACTCGGAAATCTGAGCGTAGGCAATCACCGACATAATGGGAAACAGGCTGGCAAAGGCGATAAGCCCAAAGCCGTCGAGTAAGGCGCTGCGGCCGGGCACGGTGCTGGCCAGCCCCAGGCCCAGCGCCGCTACCAGCGGCACGGTAACGGTGGATGTGGTCACACCGCCGGAATCGTAGGCCAGGGCGATGATCACCTTCGGTGCAAAGAAGGTCTGGATCACAACCACGATGTAACCGGCGATGATGTACCAGTGCAGTGGGGTACCGCTGACGATACGGAAGGCACCCAGCGCAATACCAATCGCTACCCCCAGAGCCACCGCAACGCGCAGGCCCCAGATGCCGATAGCGCCACCGGAAACCTGGTGGGCCTTGATCGCAACGGCCAGCAGCGAAGGCTCGGCGATGGTGGTGGAAAAGCCGATAGCGAAGGCGAATATGTACACCCAGCCATAGGCGCTCCAGTGCAGGTGTACCTCGTCGATAATCGCGTCTGCACCGAATATGAAGCTTGGGTCAGTAAGCTGTTGCGCCATCAGCTTGCCGAGGGGGAACAGCGCCAGTTCCAGGCCTTCGAGGAAAAAGGCCAGGCCAATCAGTACGAATACGAAACCGAGGATCACGTTGCTGAGGTGAGGAATCGGGCGGCGCAGAACCAGCAACTGGAAACCGAACAGCACGGCGGCAATGGGTACCACGTCACCGATCGTGGCAAACAGGGTCAGTACCAGTTCTCTCGCCACGTGCGGTAGCCCTTCAGCCGCGCTGAGCAGGGGAGAGAAGATGGTCGAGAACAGGTTGCCGATGGGGCTGAAGACAACCGCCAGCCCTGCTTCGAATTGTTGCAGCAGGCCGCGCAACATCTGCCCCACAGGGCCGTCCAGTTCCTGTGAACTTTCGCCCACACCGACAATGCCGTATCCCATGACGAAGATCATGGGTGTCAGCGAGGCAAAGGCGATCAGGCCGAAGCCATCGATCATCGGGTTGCGGCCCTTGATGGATCCGGCCAGGCCGACACCCAGCGCGGTTACCAGTGGAACCGTGATGGTCGAGGTGGTCACGCCGCCGGAATCGTAGGCGATGCCGATGATCTCTTTGGGGGCGAACATGGTCATGACGATCACGCCGATGTAACCGACGATGATCAGGTACTGGATTGGCCAACCGCGCACGATGCGCAACACGCCGATGAAGATCGCAAAACCGACCGAGAAGGCCACGGTGTAACGCAGGCCGGTGGCGTAGTTGTCCCGTGCAGCCTCGGTATCCGCGATCATGCCGCCGGCTGCGGCGACCTTGGCTGCTTCATCTGCTACCGCGATCAGGGCGGGTTCCGCGACCGTGGTACCAAAACCCAGGGCGAAAGCGAAAAACAGGAGCCAGGACAGGGAGCCCTTGCTGGCGAACGCGTGCGCCATGGTCTCGCCGATGGGAAACAGGCCAAGGTCAAGGCCGCGCACAAACAGTGCCAGACCGATAATGACGAAGACGGTGCCGATCAGGATATCGGCAAAATTGGGAATGCCCTGTTGCAGGATGGCGATCTGAAAAAAGCCGATGACCAGGATAATCGGCAACAGGTCGCGCACACTCTCATGCAGCGCATTTATTAGGGCCTGAAATCGAAGCACGTGTCCTTGTTATGTTCACGGTTTGCGCGAAGGATAGCGCAAAGCCCAACGGGGTGGGTGAAGCTTTTATTGAACCCGTTGCGCATGTTGGCCTGGATTCCCGTAAAATTTTGTTTCGCGTTCGAAAAAGCACAGGCAGGACAGGCATGACTCAAGACACCCAGGCCTTTGGCGGTTATCCCTTCACTCGTATGCGCCGTATGCGTCGTGACGACTTCTCACGCCGCCTGATGCGTGAAACGACGCTGACCCCTGCGGATTTCATCTTTCCGGTGTTCGTGCTGGAAGGCGAGCGTGAGCGCGAGGCGGTCGAATCCATGCCGGGTGTCGAGCGCATGAGCATCGACCTGATCGTCGAGGAGGCAAAACAGATCCACTCCCTGGGTGTGCCGGCGATGGCCTTGTTTCCGGTCACCCCGACGTCGGTCAAGAGCGAAGACGCTGCCGAGGCCTACAATCCGGACGGGCTGGCGCAGCGCGCGGTGCGGGCCATCAAGGACGCGGTACCGGAACTGGGCGTGATCACCGACGTGGCGCTCGATCCGTTTACCACCCACGGCCAGGACGGCCTGATCGACGACACCGGTTACGTGATGAACGACGAGACGGTCGAGGTGCTGGTCAAGCAGGCACTCTCACATGCCAAGGCCGGTGCCGACGTAGTGGCTCCATCGGACATGATGGATGGGCGCATCGGCGATATCCGCGATGCGCTGGAGGCCGAAGGCCATATCCATACCCGGATACTCGCGTATTCAGCCAAGTATGCCTCGGCCTACTATGGCCCGTTCCGTGACGCGGTCGGCTCGGCCGCCAACCTGGGTGCGGGCAACAAGTACACTTACCAGCAGGACCCGGCCAACTCCGACGAGGCTTTGCGCGAGGTGTCGCTGGACCTGAACGAAGGTGCCGACATGGTGATGGTCAAGCCGGGCATGCCTTACCTGGATATCGTACGCCGCGTGAAAGACCAGTTCGGCGTGCCGACCTTTGTCTACCAGGTCAGCGGTGAGTACGCGATGCACATGGCGGCTGCACAGAACGGCTGGTTGGATGAGAAGTCAGTGGTCATGGAGTCGCTGGTGTGTATCAAGCGTGCCGGGGCCGATGGCGTGCTGACCTACTTCGCGAAGAAAGCGGCGCAGTGGTTGAATGACTGATCGTTACGCGGTGATCGGTAACCCGATCGAACACTCCAAGTCACCCATGATCCACGCCCGGTTCGCGCAGCAGAGTGGGCAGGATATGGCCTACGAACGAATTCTCGGCGATCTGGAAGACTTTGCCGGTGATGTTAGAGATTTCGCAGCTGATGGCGGACGTGGCCTGAATGTGACCGTGCCTTTCAAAGAGCAGGCCTTCGAGCTGGCCGACGAACTGAGTGAGCGCGCGCAGCGTGCCGGTGCGGTCAACACCCTGCTGATTGATGATGGGCGCATTCGTGGCGACAACACCGATGGCGTCGGCCTGGTACGCGACCTGGGTTGCAACCACAGCTTCAACTTCGCCGGCAGCCGAATTCTGCTATTGGGGGCGGGCGGGGCCTCGCGCGGCGTGCTTTTCCCGCTGCTCGAAGAAAATCCCGCCAGCATCGTCATCGCCAACCGTACCGCAAGCAAGGCGCTCGACCTGGCGGCGATGGCGCAGAGCGACAAGGTCGCCGGGTGTGGACTGGACGAACTCCAAGGCCGACAGTTCGATCTGATCGTCAACGGCACTGCCGCCGGTTTGAGTGGCGAGGTGCCGCCGATTCCCGACGATTGCCTCGCATCGGGTGGCTGGACCTACGACATGATGTACAGCAGCGAGCCAACCGCTTTCGTGAGATGGGGCCAGAGCCATGATGCGGGCAAAGCGCTCGACGGCTTGGGGATGCTGGTGGAACAGGCCGCAGAATCTTTCCGCCTGTGGCGCGGGGTGACACCGGATACCGAAGCAGTGATTCGGGCGTTGCGCGATTGAACAGATTTAATGCAGTTTAGAGAAACATATCGATGAAGTATTTTCTGACTTTGGTTTTGGTATTGGCGATCGTGATCTTGCGCTTGAACGTTCCGGGAAATAACGCCGGCGAGGATTATGCCGCTCAGCAGCGCGGTGGCGTGATTAACGAGATGGCTGGTCAAGTTCTGTATTCTGATGCGGTAGCCGACTGGAAGTATCGTGATTTTCTGCTGGTGAAATTCGCCTGTTCAGAGCGGTTGAAACTCAAGCTGATCGCGTTGCCGTTCGAATCCTGGCAGGAGCATGAAAATGAAATCGCATCATGCGGTTGGTGACCTGGCGGCACCAGTTCCGTTTCCGACCGCGTCTTTGCCGACAACTGCTACATTTCTCTAAAGTGGGCGAGCTGCAGCGGTGTTGGCGGCCATAGGCCGTGGCGCCATCTGGTTTGCCCAATCGGAAATAGACCACCGCCGGGCGACGTTAATACCCGGCACAGGGAGGCTGCGGAAGGGGCGGACCTATGGAAGACAAAGAACAGCCGATTTCGTCCGGGCACAAAACACTTCTGATCGGCATCGCGCTAGTCGGCCTGATGGCGCTTGGCGCTTTGGTGCTACTTTGGCCGCAATCCTCTTGTGACGGCATCTTCCAGCAGACTGCGCCCAAAGTGGAAGCTAACCTGGAGATCATCAAGTCCCAGGGCGCGGTTGTCGTCAGCCGCGAGAAAATCCAGGAGCTTTCAGACAGCGCACAGAAAGTCGGGCTTCACTTGAAGACCTGCTGTTCAGTCCTGGATGGCGGCAAGCTCGACGCCGGCGAGTTCCAACAGTGCATCGCCATGGCGGCGGACTATGACAGGCAACTTGCGATTGTTGCACAGCAGGTTGTCGAGGTCGTCGAGGCGAAAGAGCAGGGTGCTGCTGAACTGGTACAAAGGAAAGTCGTCGACATTAAGAAGGCTATCAATACGGTTACCCAAGACGAGGCGATTTTCGCTCGCAAGGTATCGACGCTCAGCAAACCGGACCCGAAGTCAGAACCCACACCCAAACCAAAAGCTGCCGGTAATGCGTCGTTTGAAAGCGGCGTGTTCGAATTCAAGTGGCCGGGTGGTGACTGCTGGGCGATTTACCGGGCCGACAAGCGTGTTTCGAGTCATTGTGGGTCCGCCCGGCAAGCATTGCAGGCAGGGAGCTACACCATCAAACCAAGCAAACCTGTTTTTCACCCGTTCGACGTAAGCATCACAAACTCAGCGGCCGTGAAGGTCGAGAAAGGCGGGACTTTTCAGTTTAAATGGCCGGGTGGTGATTGTTGGACGATCTACCGTGGCGCCAAGCGCGTGGCGAGTCATTGTGGTTCTTCAAAGCAGGCCCTGCAGGCAGGTGTTTACTCGATCAGGCCGAGCAAGCCGGTCTTCGATGCCTTCGATATCACCATCCGGGCAGGCGAGAAAGTCTCGGTGCCGTCGGAGTAAAGGCTTGGGTACTGTTAGCGCCTCTTTTGATCAAGCTTCGTTTGAAGCGTGTCTCGCAGCCAGGCGTACATAGTGCTCCGCTGAATAGCGCAGGTAGCGTTTTTCCCGTTCGGTCAGGGGGCGGGCCTTCTCCGCAGGTGAACCACGGTAGAGATAGCCGCTTTCGAGTACCTTGCCGCCAGGTACAAGCGAGCCTGCGCCGAGGATGACTTCATCTTCGATTACCGTCTTGTCCATCACAATCGCACCCATGCCGATCAGGCAATGGTTGCCGACCGTGCAGCCATGCAGGATCACCTTGTGCCCGACCGTCACTGCATCACCGATGATCAACGGGCTGCCGCCTGGCATGAATTCACCGTCATGGCTGTTGTGCAGCACGCTGTTGTCCTGGATGTTGGTGGCTTCACCAATGCGGATGTGATGTACATCGCCGCGAATCACAACCCCGGGCCAGACGCTGCTTTGCGCCCCGATCACCACGTCGCCGATGATGCGGCAAGCAGGGTCCAGGTAGACATCGTCAGCTATCTGAGGGGAATGGGATTCGAAGTTGCGAATGTCGGCCATAGTCAATTGTCCGAATGCTGGTCTGATCGGTATTTGGCTAAGTATGGCTCAGATGACAGGCTTTCCAGCGACTCACCTTTCAAGCAGGCGCCTGGCCAAGTCTCGAACCTTTGTGTCGCTGTCGTTCAGAGCATGGTTCAGCAAAGCCCTTGCAGCAGGGCTGTTGTCTTCGGCAAGAAGCTGCGCTGCCTGAGAGCGTACAAATGGATCGGGATCGGAGATCAACGCCTGCCCAAGCAGGTGCGTGCTTCGCTCACCATGCGCTGCCAGTGCGAACAACGACTCGCTCCGCACCTCCACTTGCCCATCGCCTAAGCCGTGGCTCAGTGGGTCAATAGCGCTTTCATGAGCGATCTGCCCCAGCTCCAGGACGCTCTGAAAACGCACCTCATCGTATGGCGAGTTGGCGAGTATGACACCGAGTATCTCGCTTGCCTCATCTTCAGGCAGTTGCCATGTCTGATCGATCTGTGCGAACTGATCTTCGGGGAACTCATGAAGGGGCATAACTTCCGGCATCGGCTCATCCGGCCAATTGGCCAGGATCGTACGTGCCTGTTCGCGGATATGAATGAGTGAATCGTGTTCAGCAGCGTGGTGGATCAGTACCCGGCTGGCGGGCGAGCGCATGTTGGCCAACAATTGCAGTGCCTGTTCGCGCAATGCGCCCTGGGGTTCACTGTAAAGCACCTGTCCGAGTACAAAAACCCCAGCCGGCCCGTGTTCGCCCACTGCGGCAATTGCCTCCTCTCGCACGCTGAACTGGCTATCACTCAAGGCCGATGAAAGGACATCCAAGGCCTCTCTTCCCGGAATGCCATGCAGTTGTCCGATGACAAAGCGGCGAGTGTCGGGATAGGGTTCCTCGTGAGCCAGCTCGCCAAGCCAGCTGATAGTATCGGAATCGACAGGCTCGGGTTGCACTTGCGCCGGACGGGTTTGGATTCTCGAGGTCGTTTTGTCGTTTGGCAGCCTATCGGCGGGCTCCTGGATTTTGCGCGTTAAAGTTTCCGAAGAACGTTCGGCCGAGGTTGGATTCGGTGGGGTCGCCTGATCGGAAAAAAAATAAACAATCATCCCACCAACCAGCGTGGCACCGAGAATGGACCACAGGAAAGATGCTGATGACCGGCTGTTCGGCATGGCAAAGAGGATCCGCTTTTAAGTGACTACCCATTCTACAAGCTACCTGGGCGGCATGGACGGTTTGCGCGCTTTGGCCGCACTAGGGGTTTTCGGCGTCCACCTGAACCAGATTCTGGATGTCGATCTTTACTGGGGCCCGTTCGATCTCGGACTGTTGTTGATCAATGGCGAGGTCGGGGTGGCGCTATTTTTTGTGCTCAGCGGCTTCCTGCTGAGTCGCCCTTTTGTTGCGTACCGGACGGGCAACGGCCCCAGGCCTTCGCTTCGTCACTACGCGTGGCATCGCCTGGTTCGTATCGTGCCGGCCTATTACCTGTGTCTGCTGTTGCTGGTGTTGATCAATGGCAGCTGGCGTGTGCCGGAAGGGCAGGTGGATTTGCTCCTGCACCTGCTGTTCCTGTTCAACCTGGCGGAGTTCTCGACGCTCAGCATCAACCCGGTGTTCTGGACGCTCGCGGTGGAGATGCAGTTCTACCTGGTATTGCCCCTGCTGTTCCTGCTGCGTGGCCGCCTGTGGTGGAAGCTGTTGCTGATCGGCGCTGCTGCTTACGTGCTACATGTTGTGCTGAATTCCTGGCTGGACTGGCAGATACGTTGGCCCTGGAGCGACTGGCAATTGTGGCTGCGCCCACATGGCGCGATGCTGACCCATTCCCTGTTCGCGCATCTGCCTCATTTCCTGATCGGTATGCTGCTGGCGCTTTACCAGCAGCAGCGGGGTGGTCCGATAGCAAAGTCATGGGCAAACCTCGGTTTCCTGATCCTGATGATCGCCTTCCCGCTGATCCTGGCCAGCGACGCAGCCGACATGCTGTCAGCGCCTTACGGTCGTTATTTTCTGCCGGTAGTGCCACTGATGTTCGCGCTGTTGGTGTTTTTCACGTTGCACTCGCCGTTTGCGCTGGCGCTGCTGGAGTTGCGGCCTGTGCGTTACCTCGGCCGGGTTTCCTACGGCCTGTACCTATTCCACCTGCCGGCCATGTGGTGGTTGGATCGGCAGATGCTGTCACGCCAGCTCGATGCACCGGACCACCCCTGGGTGTTTTTGGCGCTGGCCTTCCTGCTGAGCGTATTGGTGGCGGCTGCGTCATACCAATGGCTTGAGCGGCCGCTGATGCGGCGCCTGCGTTATTCGCCGCCGGCGACGTGATGCTTTTGCAGGTGCGCGTTTAGTTTCTCGTCCAGTGACGCTTTCCACTCGGCTGGCATCAGTGCATTGATCTCGGCGAGCAGGGTTTTGATTTCGGTGCTTGCTTGATCATTTGCACTTGTCTGTGCAGCAGCACTGGTCCACAGGTAAGCCTTGGCCAGGGCTTCGGGCGGTGGCGAGTCAGGATATTCTGCGGATCGGTGGGTCCAGTAGTGCACGGCCACTGGCAGGTAGGAATCGGCATAACCCTGTGCAGCGGCTTTTTCAAGCCATGGCAGAGACTCCGTCGGTGGCATTTGTTCCACGCGCCCATTCAAAACCAGCATGCCGAATTGGTGCTGCGCGCGGGCGATGCCTTTTTCAGCGGCCACGTAATACCAGCGCATGGATTTGGTCTGGTCGTATATCTCTGACGAATCGTCGGCGTACCAGTCGGCCAACTGCAGCGTCGCATCCGGGCTGCCGCTGTTGGCCGCCTGCTCGCAAAGTTGCAAGGCCTTGGCCTTGTTCTCGGGGACACCTTCACCCTGCATGTACTGGCGTCCGAGGAGGCAGGCCGCGGCATGGTAGCCCTGTTCCACGGCTACGCCGTACCAGTGAGCGGAGGCTGTTGGGTCCGGTTTGCCGAGCACGCCATCGCGCAGACAGTTGGCGTGGCGCACGATGCCGGTCGGGATAAGTCCCTCGGCTGACTTTGCGTACCAGCGACAGGCCTTTGGGCGATCTGCGACACGCCCCATGCCCAGATCTTCCATCAGGCCCAGGGTGAAAAATGCCAACGGGTGCTTGATGGCCGAGAACTGCTTGAAGGCCTTGTCGAAGTCGTTTTTTGCGAGGGTTTTCTGCGCGCGCTGCAGGTCACGCTGAGTATCTGCAAATGCAGCGTTGGCTGATAACAGATAGAAGGTCAGGGCAAGTAGGGAGATAAGAGATCGCATGAGCCAAGATTACGTTGTTGAACATTGGCGGGGAAGGGCTTGCCGGGCAGAGGTAGAAAGAAAAACACCGGCCGGGGCCGGTGCTTTTCGTCAGGCGTTTCTGTGTTCAGCTGCGGCTTGGGAAGGTGCCGGTCAGTGCGATCACGTGATAGATGCCCAGGGACGGGTCGCGCACCGAGACAGGGGTATTACTGCCAGTGCTGCCGGTGGTGCCTGTGACAGAGACTGTGCCGCTTAGCTGTACCGAGTCAGGATGCATGGCAACGCTGGGTGCCGTGGTGCTGTAGATGTTGGTGCGGCTCTTGGAGGCGATCGCGTTGCCGACAGGGCTGGCATTGTTGCCCCGGCTGTTATGTGCCCGTAGGCTTGCGGTTATGCCGCTTACGTCGCCGGTTGCTGAGATGGAGTGAGTGTGAGCCGGCAGGTTACTGACGGTCAGTGCGACGGTCTCTGCACCCCATCTCTCACCCCAGGTGACCGTGGGTATGCCGGGACCTGTACCGACATGAACGGCACTGCGGCCGCGCAGGTCCGGCAGTCCGAAAGTGGTACGGCCGTCACCGCCAAAGGTGGTGCCCATCAGCGAGAACAGCGCGGTATTGCTTGCGATAGACAGCAACTGTCCATCACAAGTAGCCCAGCCACGTGGTGCGAAATTGAAACCGACCATCATGATCTCGCCGATAAATGGGTCGGCGGCCGAGGCCTGCGGTGCCCACAGGGCCGACGAGGCAACCAGGCCTGTGGCCAGGATAGTGTTAAGGGATTTCTTCAACATGGGGTGTCCTCCTTGGATTGTTCGGGGTTCAGGCCGCTTTTTTTGCGATGCGGCGCAGATGCAAAAGGGGCAGTGCCATCAGCAGCAGAATGCCTGGTGCCGGCATTGGATTAGGATCAGGTGGGATGCGTTCTTCAACACTGTCGATTGTCAGGCTGAAGCCGACATCGAACGAACCGGTACCATCATAAGCGGCTCCAAACACATCCAGCACCGCGTCCAGTTGCACCACATCCCCGGGGTTGAGCAGGTAGCTGAGTAGCCCGCTATCGCTGTCAGCGTCCGAAGCAGGGTCTCCGTCCAGAGTGTCGGCCAAAATATCGGTAATAGGGAGCGTGTTCCCGCTTGGGTCCCCGGTGGGAGTGGTTTCAAAAATTTCGAAGTTGTTGACTTCGGCAAAGGCATCCGGGCCGGTGGCTTCTACCGTCAGGTCGAAAGCCCAGCGGATATCGACCACGATCACGTTGGGGCCAATGTTGGTCAGGGTGAGGGTGTGATCGACACCAAAGGTGTAAAAGGCATCAAAGTCGTCACCGAATTCATCGGTTTGCGTGTTTGGGTCGCTGGCGGAGCCGGTTGCGCTGACCACAACACCGTCACCGGTGTCGGTTAGGGTGGTTGGACCCAGCGGATTCGGCCCGCTTGAGCTATCGCCACCAAAGGTGGTGCTTGTGTCTGCTCCACCGGCGGTATGTGTCAGCGAGCCAGCAGCATCGGTGAAGCGGTCAAACGGATCGTCGTAATACGAGGTTGTTGCTTCAACGTCGAGGTTACTGGTGAAAGGTACCGCGTGCACGAGGCTGGCTGCGCCTAGCAGGCAACAAGCGGTGAGCGTTCGTAAGGGTAGCGATTTCGCAGACATCTTGGACTCCATCGGCTCTGGCGTTGTTACTTATTGTGGGCGGGTAGGCCCACTTTCTTGTCTGACTCATTAACTAAGCAATATTTAGACCGCAAGCAAGTTACCTCGAAATTTCAAGAGCATAGATGGCATCAGCGCCCGCTAATGAAGGAAAAGCGTAAAGAATGCTGACGATTTTTCGCTGTCAATAATTTCTTGTGGCAGCCGATACAGGAATGCCCCGTTTTTTTCGTGGGCGTAAGATGAGCAGCAAATTCAGTCGGGGGTGCCCATGGAAATCGGATGGTTCATAGTTATTGGCGTGTTGGTGGTGATCGTCGGTTACGCCATTGTCATCTACAACAACTTGGTATCGCTCAAACACGCGGTCAGCCAGGCTTGGGCCAATATCGATGTGTTGCTCAAGCAGCGGCATGACGAGCTGCCCAAGCTGGTCGAGACCTGCAAGCAGTATATGAAGCACGAGCGCGAGACCCTGGAGCAGGTGATGAAGGCGCGCGCGGCCGTTTCCGACGCACGCGCCAAGGGCGATGTTGCGGCGGTCGGCATGGCCGAGACTTCCATGCGCCTGGGGCTGGGTAACCTGTTTGCCGTGGCCGAGGCCTACCCGGACCTGAAGGCCAACGAGAGTTTCCAGCACCTGCAGACACGCATCAGCGGCCTGGAGAACAGCATTGCTGACCGGCGCGAGTTCTATAACGCCTCAGTGAACCAGAACAATGTGCGTATCGAGCAATTTCCGGACGTGATCATTGCGCGCTTTTTCAACTTCGTGGCTGCCGCTCTGTTGGAGTTCAGTGAGGCCGAAAAGGCCGACGTGGATATGAAATCGTTGTTCGGCTGAACGGAGGCCTGATGTTGCCTGGTTGGATCGACAGCATCGCGCATGCCTCGCCACCATTTCTGGTGTTTGCCCTGGTTGCTACTTTGTTTGGTTTTTACCTGGGGTTCTCCAGTTTGCGCCGTTACCGCCTGATCGAGGACGTTCCCACCGCCAAGGTGCGTTCGGCTCACCAGGGCTACGTGGAACTGGTCGGGGATGCCGTGATGATGGACGGCGAGCCTATCGTTGCTCCCCTGTCGCAGACCCAGTGCTGCTGGTACAGCTATCGCGTGGAGGAGCGTTCGGGCAAGAACTGGCATGTGGTTGATCGCGGCGTCAGTGACGGCCTGTTCGTGCTGCGTGACGATACCGGCGATTGCGTGATCGACCCCGAAGGAGCAAGTATCGACACGGTGCACGCCAAGGTCTGGTCAGGCGATGGTCATAGCCTGGTGGGCGGTGGGGTGCACCAGCGTTCAAGCGACGGCAGCGCGCATCGCTCGAAGGGCCTGTTGACCGGGTTGAATGTCGGCATCGACCTTGGTGTCGGCAGCTATCGTTATTCCGAGAAAGTCATCCTGCATGGCGACCCCATCTATGCCATTGGCTGGTTTCGCTCGCTCGATAACGGTGACCACGCCGATACCGAGGACCACCTGGTGCGGGAAATCCTGCGCCAGTGGAAGCAGCATCCCGAGACCCTGCGTGAACGCTTTGACCACGACCGTAACGACACTATCGACATCGAGGAGTGGGAAGAGGCTCGCCAGGCAGCACGTCAGCTGGCGCGGGAACAGCTGGCCGAGCAACGCACCAGCCATGAGCATGTGCATACCCTGGTCAAGCCCGCCAACCGCCAGTTCATTGTCTCCAACCGCGAGCAGGATGTGCTGGTGAGCCGTTACAAGTGGCGCGCAGTGGGCGGGTTCGTCACGTTTTTCATCGGTGGCTCATTTGCCACGATAATGCTTACTACCCAGTTTTTCGGGGGATGAAGCTGCAGCCTTCCGGCTCCTGCCGTGCCAAAATAGGGCCATTGTTCCTGACAGTGATATTCCAGCCATGACCAACCCGTTGCTGATTTCCGAGGGGCTGCCTGCCTTCTCGCGCATCACCCCTGCACACGTCGAACCGGCCATCGACCACCTGCTCGCCGAGAATCGTCGCCGTATCGCCGAGTTGCTCGAGTCAATCGACGAGCCGACCTGGCTCAATTTCATCGAGCCGATGGACGAATGGGACGACGAGCTCGAGCGCGCCTGGTCACCTGTTTCGCACATGAACTCGGTGGTCAATTCCGACGAGCTGCGCGCAGCCTACAATGCCTGTCTGCCGAAGCTGTCCGACTATGCCACCGAGATGGGGCAGAACGAGGCGCTATTCGCCATGTACAAGCGCCTGGCCGAGTCCGGGCAGGACTTCGACGAGGGACAGCGCAAGGTGCTGGACAATGCACTGCGTGATTTCCATCTCTCCGGTATCGACCTGCCGGCAGACAAGAAGGCGCGCTTCAAGGAAATCTCGCTGCAGCTTTCGCAGCTGACCAGCACATTCTCCGAGCACATCCTGGATGCGACCAATGCCTGGTCCAAGCACTTTGACAACGTCGAGGCGCTTGCGGGCCTGCCACAGTCGGCGCTCGACCTGGCCGCGCAGATCGCGCAACAACGCGAGAAAGAAGGCTGGATGCTGACTCTCGATTTTCCGTCTTTCCAGCCGGTCATGACCTACGCGGACGACCGGGAATTGCGCCGCGAGATGTACGAAGCGTACAACACCCGGGCATCTGACCAGGGTCCGCACGACAAGCAGTACGATAACAGCGACATCATGGAGCAGATCATGGCGCTGCGGCACGAACAGGCGCAGCTGCTGGGCTTTGACAACTATGCCGAGCGTTCCTTGGCGCGCAAAATGGCCGGTTCCACCGACGAGGTCATGGGCTTTCTGAGCGACCTGGCGCGGCGTTCCAAGCCGCAGGCCGAGCGCGAACTGGCGGAGCTGCGCGAGTTTGCTGCCGGCCTCGGCCACGACGACTTGCAGCCATGGGATGTGGGCTACTATGCCGAGAAACTGCGCCAGCAGCGCTACAACATCACCTCGGAAGAGGTGAAGCCGTATTTTCCGGAAACCCGGGTCGTGCCGGGCATGTTCGAAGTGATGAGCCGCCTGTTCAATGTCTCCTTCCACGAGGTGGACGGCGTAGAGGCGTGGCACCCGGACGTAAAGTTCTACGAGGTACGCGACCCGGATGGCCACGAGGTTGCGCAGTTCTATTTCGATCTTTATGCGCGCCCCAACAAGCGCGGTGGCGCCTGGATGGATACCTGCCAATCGCGCCGCGTAAGCAGTGCCAGCTGCCAGTTGCCGGTCGCCTACATGACCTGCAACTTCACCCCGCCGGTCGGCGACAAGCCCGCGTTGCTCACGCACGACGAGGTCGAGACCCTGTTCCACGAGTTCGGCCATGGCCTGCACCATATGCTCACGCGGGTGGATTACCCGGCCATCGCCGGCATCAATGGCGTGGCTTGGGACGCGGTCGAGCTGCCGTCACAGTTCATGGAGAACTTCTGCTGGGAACGCGAGGCGCTGGGCCATTTCTCCGGCCACTACGAGACCGGCGAGCCGATCCCGAACGAGATGTTCGAGCGCATGCTCGCCGCCAAGAACTTCCAGTCCGCCATGATGATGGTGCGCCAGCTGGAGTTCTCGCTGTTCGACTTCCGTATTCACCTGGAATACCAGCCGGACCGGGGCGGGCGCATCTACGAGATTCTGAACGAGGTGCGCGCGCAGGTGGCGGTGCTCATGCCGCCGCAATGGAACCGCTTTGCACACGGGTTCTCGCACATCTTTGCCGGCGGTTACGCGGCTGGCTATTACAGCTACAAGTGGGCCGAGGTGCTTTCCGCTGATGCTTTCTCCTTGTTTGAGGAGAGAGGCGTTTTCGACCAGGCAACCGGCCAGTCCTTCTTGGACAATGTGTTGGCGATGGGCGGCTCGCGTGACGCCGCAGAACTGTTCCGCGCCTTCCGTGGTCGTGATCCACAGATCGATGCCTTATTGCGCCACACCGGTATTGCCGCATGAACCCCTACCTTCAGCCGGAGGAACTGGACAAGTTGCAGACCACGCTGGTCGAGCACATGCAGGAATCCGGCAGCATGCCGCTGGATGCGGCGCACGGGTTTCTCACTGCGCTCGCGGCGCACGCGGAACGGGTCTCAGCGGAGGCGGCACGTGCCCATGTGTTGGGAGAGATTGCGGAAGAACAGGGCATCGATCCGATCCTGAGCAAGTTCCAGGAACAGGTGCAACGCGATCTGGAAAGCGCAGAATACGGTCCGCTGATCATGCAGATGCCGCGCGAGGACGGGAGCATGCTGCCGCTGCCCTATGGCTGGTGCGAAGGTTATGCGCAGGGCATGTCCGTGCTCGGTGAGGAGGCACAGACACAGGTGCTGGATAGTAACGAAGCCGCCGGTCACCTGTCGCTGATCTTCACTTTCCTGCAGTATGACCAAGAGCAGATGTTCAATCCGCCGGACGAGGGCGCGCATCGCCAGGCCGTATCCGAACTGGGCGAGTCTGCGGTCTTCCTGTACCGCTGGTGGCAGTCGCAGAACCTTGGAGGTTTGCAATGAGGCGTCAATTTTTCTTTACCCTGCTGGTGTTTTTTTGCGTGTTGCCCCTGCAGGCGGCCCACATCACCGACAAGCTGGTGGTCGGTCTGTATGAAAAGTCATCGCTAAAGGGTGAACCCTTACAACTGCTCACCAGCGGTACGCCGGTCGAAGTGCTGGATAAGAAAGACGAGGCTGCCCAAGTGCGCTTGGCCGACGGCGCCGAGGGCTGGATCGAGGCCGGTTATGTTACCGATGAGAAGCCCGCCAGCATGATGTTGCTGGAGGCGCAGGCCGAATTGCGCCAGCTGAAACAGAATGGCGTCACCATAGACAGTGAGTCGGCGCAGTTGCAGCTGGAACTCGATGCGGCGCAGGAGCGAATTTCCCGTCTCGAACAGGGGCAGGCTGAGTTGTTGGCGGCGCGTATGGCACAACAGAAACTCGAGGACCTGCAGGAGCGCGTTCAGCAGGCGGTCGATCTATTGGGTGCGCAACCTTCATCCTCGATCAGTGAGGAACCTGGCAAGGGATTAGAGCGTTATTTGATTTGGATCGTGGGGGGCATCGCTTTGTTGGTCGGTTTTGCCGGTGGCGCGGCCCTGATCGACTACCGGGTACGCAAGAAGTTCGGGGGTATCCGCATCTGAGCCTCTTTGCCGCGGCAATGGCGTAAAGTGAACCTATTGGTCCTGTGGCTGGGGCGAATTCGGGTGCTGGGACGCGATTCAGCGAGTATCAACCAGGGGTCTAAAGGCTCAGGATGGGGTAGATAGAACGGCGATGGGGCAAAAAGGGTGTTTATCCTTCCTCAGCGCTGACTACCCATGGGAACCTTGCAGGTCATCTTCATCATCCTGCTGTGTCAGGTATTGATGGGGTTTCCTCTTCGACACCTCCACTTGCCTATAGATGCGTTCAAAGCGAGGAGAAACTCATGAAATGGACCCATATCGCCGCGTCGAGCATGTTACTGGCCAGCCTTTGCGGGGCTGCCCAGGCCTTCTTCAGCCCGTCGGATTTCCCATTCTTTGGAGACCGGCGTTTCAATGACAATCGCTCCGACCACTTCCAGATAATGGCACCGGATCTGTCCATCAACCGCATGCAGGTAGTGCCCGGTGACACACCAGGAGCAACAGGCCAGGAGCAAACCAGTTGGAAACTGTTCATCCGGGTGAGAAACACCGGCACCGTAGCGTCTCCGCCCACCAGTCTGCGGCTATATTACTCACGCGCTGAACAAGGTAAGGAACAGCGCTTCGACATGATGTCCGCAAGCAACCGTGAGGTCATGCCACTGGGCCCCGGGGCCTATCAGGATTTCTATATCCCCGGCGAACACGGCGTCATAGGACAGTGGTCCGGCATGTACCTCGCAATCGTCGATCCGCCCGACCAGGGGCAATGGTTTGGCAAGGTGCAGGAACTGCCCTGGCCCGGTGCGGAATCCAACAACGCGCGTATGCTGCAGGGCACTTTCTCGCCCTGAAGCAACAGCCGGTCAAGCGAAACAAGGCGCCCCGCCAGAGGCGCCACGTAGCGGTATCCGCGACAGCACATTGCCAGCTACGGAGGAGGGTCGCCTATGCGGAGGCGGGCAAGGTGGCGGCTTCTCGCTGCATGCGGGTGTAGCCACGCGGGCGATCAGCGCGACAAGCTGGAGCGGTTGTGCCGTTACATCTGCCGGCCGGCGGTGCCCAAGCAGCGTTTGTCGCTCACTCCGAACTGTAATGCCCGCTTTGCTTTCCAATACCTAGGTCGCTGAAGCCTGCTCAACCACACGGACCACCTCAGTTGGGCACAGCCGGTGGTTGCCACAAATACGACGTTCTGCAACAAAACCTAAGGCTTCTGATAAACGATGACGCAGTTCATCTGGAGGCTCGATGATCTGGCCTTGCTCATCGCGCCATTCGGTCAATTCAACGGCGTGGAGTTCTAGAGTCACCGAACAGTGCAACTTTGCTGGCCCGGCTGTACCGGTTTCCGTGTCACTTACTGGAACGACCACATCAAAGCTGCCGCCACCGCTGGCGGATCTGAATTGGCATTGACTACAGTCAATGGCGAGATTATGGCGTTTGATACTCATTTCCTTAACTAGCTTTTTGGTTGCCCTAAACGCCTGACCCTACTAAAGAATATAGCAAGTGGTGAATGTCCTAGGTCCGCTAATCGCCGCAAACCAACGTTAAGGCCAAACAAGTATTACGCAACGTCCAGCCCGGAAACGAACTCGACAATATGCCAGCCAGATGCTGGCTGCACTGCAAGAGCGGCACTGTGAAGCAACCTCTGCACGAGGTCTTTAATACCTTAGCGTTACGTGATGCTCGAACGTTCATAGATGCGTAGAATCCCCGCCATGAAAAATATGACGGTAGTAACCCACAATGGGATCTTTCACGCAGACGATGTATTCAGCATCGCAGCACTGAAGCACGTATTTCCCTCTTTCAGTCTGGTTCGCTCACGTGATTCAGACATCATCACAAAGGCTGATATTGTTGTTGACGTAGGTGGGATATATGACGCTCCCACAAATCGCTTCGATCACCACCAGCGCGGTGGTGCCGGCACGCGCGAAAATAAGATTCCCTACTCTTCCTTCGGCCTCATCTGGAAGAAATATGGTGTCCGGATTTGCGATGGTGACGAAAATGTCGCCAAGGCTGTTGATTCAGGCCTTGTATCAGCGATTGATGCCATCGATTGCGGTTATGTCGAAGGCGTGTCTGAAGGCATTAGTCTGAGCCAGAGCATTTCAGCGTTTAACCCTTCTTGGGAAGAAGATGACGACATCGACCAATGCTTCGATGAAGCCGTTAGTTTCGCCTATCGTTTACTGGAGAGGTTCATTGCTTCGGCTGCAGGCGGGGTTAAGGCAAAAGAGATTGTTGCAACAGCCATAGAGAAAGCAGAAGACCCAAGAGTCATTGTGCTGGAAAAATTTACGCCATGGAAACGAACCGTTCATGCCTTGTCGGAAGATGCCTTGTACATGGTCTACCCTTCTCAAACGGGTCAATGGCGAATTCAAAGCGTACCGGTAGAGCCTGGGTCATTTGAAAACAGAAAATCACTCCCGGCATC
>Ga0180435_10002550_pt1 | contig 18554 bp, 14 predicted proteins | sample SS_ome_3_FD_132467 | JGI IMG/M metagenome (GOLD analysis project Ga0180435, IMG submission 132467) | Hypersaline lake sediment archaeal communities from the Salton Sea, California, USA - SS_3_S_1 metaG | ecosystem: Environmental > Aquatic > Non-marine Saline and Alkaline > Hypersaline >...
GGTCAATGGGAGAAATACTGGCGAAAAAGGCTGAGAATACAGGACAATGTATTGCTTGCTCTGAGAGCTATTAAAGTTGAAAATCCACAAACTTTGGGACGATAATAAGTTTTTTTTTGACAGCTGTATAATGTGGATGTAAGATTCATTTTAGAAATAGCTTTCTTTTAAAACTCTTAACAATTCCTGTGAAAGGAGGTGATACGCACATGGCAAAAAAGAAAAAAGTAGCTAAGAAGAAAGCAGCTAAGAAGAAAGTGGCCAAGAAAAAAGTAGCCAAGAAAAAAGTGGCTAAGAAAAAAGTAGCCAAGAAAAAAGTGGCTAAGAAGAAAGTGGCCAAGAAAAAAGTAGCCAAGAAAAAAGTGGCTAAGAAGAAAGTGGCCAAGAAAAAAGTAGCCAAGAAAAAAGTAGCCAAGAAGAAAGTGGCTAAGAAAAAAGTAGCCAAGAAAAAAGTGGCTAAGAAAAAATCCAGAAGGTAATAAGGAGGCTAACTTTAGCCTTACCTTCGGACAGGATAATTGGTTTTCTGCCGGTTATCCATGTCGAAAACGAATTTCGACAGAAACAAAGTCGCCACGAAACAATCGAAAGTGGCAATGCTTTTGCGAATGGAAGATCTTACCCGCCACGGCAGGATCTTCCTTTCTTTTTACACCGATCCGGACCAATTTTGACAACTCTGACATAGTTCCCATAAACGCTATTTAGTAAAACACTTATGACAAGCAACGAATTGCGATGATTATGAATGGGGTCAATTCTGACGCGGCGGTCAAAGATGTTTATGCCGAAAAAGGACTAACTGCCCGCTATAGGTGAAATGGTATTGTTACTGTTTCAATTTTTCCCGGCCAGAAATGCCTCGATATTAGCGGTGGAAACCGCCGGCGGCATCCCTCCCCCACAAGACAGAAGAATTCGTCGGGTATCTTCCACCGAATCCAATATTTCCCGCACACTTTCGATTACCTGTTTGGGGGTTCCTGCTCGATATGTCCCTGATAATGCTGCAATCGTTTGAGCACAAACGGACATTATCCGTCCCGCTGGGAATCGGGTTTTTCCAGGCTGTCAATACCCTGGGGCTCCCGGATAACTTTTTCCGCGAAAGGAAACTCATTTTCCCACCAGCGGCATTGTGCACCAAACGCCGACGGCTCGGTACACATGCCATATTCCGACCAGAATCCCGGCAGAAATAAAATCCGGGAAACGGTTTATCGCTTTTATACTGCTTCCGATTGAATTTTCCCATTTTTGCATGATATATATTCTCAGCCAGAAAACAATTACATCGGGCCCTGCCAGGAATTTTCATACCCGATGGGTATAAATCCCACCGGTATCGGCTCAAGCCGCTCACCTTTCAATATTTTCAGCAGTGATTGCCATTGTTTTTCTGTCATATCAACTTTTTCAGCAGTTTTTTCGACTATGGTAAAAAAACTACCGCCCGAGTACCAAAGCAACCCATTCAATCGGGAGTTTTTCCTTTCCGGATAAAATGAACCACAATGGCAAGCAGAATAAATCCAACAATGATCCCGAGTCCTTTACTGCCTGCTTTGGACCAGACGCTCCATATACTACCGAAAGCAGCTAAACTTGCGGCCAGCAACATGAGGATATTCCATAATATTCGCTTGCCGCCTTTAGGGATATTATCGCCCAGAAGTTTCTTCTGGTTCATTACAAAGAAAAAGGTGAAATACGCGATGGGCAGCAGAGCCATCCCGAACACCGATGTCGGTACCGCCAGCCAAAATGCCGCTTTCTTCCAGAAGAATGGCCCCAACATTCCCACACACGGCGCCAGACACCCCAGTCGATAAGGCCATCCCTGTGACTTCAGCCCCAGCATTTCACATACCACAAAACCGTTAATCAGCATCAATATGATAATGGTGGAAATCGCCATCCCCAGCACTCCAATGCCAAAGGTATAATTGGCTACCACATCCCCTGTCAGCGGAGACAACGACTTGGCCAGGTTAAACGCGTCCCGTTTGACCAGCATCGCCGCCATCTTTTTGTCTGCCTCCGGTAAATTTTCAATGAGCGTATTCAGCCGCCGGCTCTTTTCCGGTTCTGTTAATCCTCCCAGTTGTTTTTTTATCTCATCCGGCCCCAACTCAAAACGTATTCTTGCTTCTGCCAATTTGTAATAACTACCTGCCAGGTTTTTGTCCGGCACGATAATCGCTCCGCTGTCATCTTTTTCGCCCAGAAACCCTTTTGCCGGGTGAGCATGAAACTGGGTTGCCGACGCAATGACCACACAGCCCGTTGCCAAAACAAACGGAATATATAATCCCGTCGAGAGATCGAAAATTGCCAGACCGCGAAAATCCTTATTCCAGCCACGTTTCAACATCGAATAGGGAAGCAGAAAAGTCATATTGATGCCTACCGCCGTGGCCACCGCTGAAATCATGACATCCCGCTGTTGGCTCACAATCAGGCTTCTCCAGAAATCACGAAAAGGTTCGGCCACCGCTTCGACATGCGGAGTAAAGGTTTTCACCGGCACCGAAAGCAACCGCCAATCTGGTATTAATCCTCCCCATACCTCACTCCAATTCAATATTCCCTTCAAACTCATTTTAACGACCACCCCGAAGAAACAAATCACCACAATCCCCACCATTATCTTCAATAAAATTTCGAATAATTTGATACCCTTTTTGCCTTTATCATAAAACCAGACCACCGTGATACACACCGCGGCGATACAACAGCAGACAATGAGATTACCCGTATTATTGGCAATCGCGTCGGCTCCCAGTATTTCGGGCATTATATTTTGCCGGACCGCCGCTGTCCCCAGGCTGAATTGGGGCAGCGCCCAGACCAGATTGGCCATCAGGGTGGCAATGGCCCATCCCCAGCCCAACACCGGGTTCACGTGCTTATTAATCGCCTGAAACGGCCTTTCTCCCGTTGATAATGTTACATAACTAATCGCACTGAGCATAATTACGCCAAGAATCATTGCCAAAGGCTGCAGCCACAGCAGGGACAACCCGGCCAATACCCCCAGATACAGACTGCTGGCCAGCGATCCACCGCCCAGCGTAATAGCGCTTTGCAGCCAACCCGGGCCGGAAAGCTTTACAAACGCTCCCAGAGTGGCAAGAGTACCCTTTTGTTTCGCTTCCAGAATTAGTTGACGTTCTTTTTCGATCCCGCTGTTATTTTTTGCCGTATCTGGCATGTTTATTTCTCCTGGTAAAACTGACCATATTGTTTTCAGTGTTTTTTTGGCGTTATACTCATCGCGATTGAGTTTTCACGTTTTTGTATTGTGTATTTACTTATCACAAAAACAATTACATCGGGCCCTGCCGGGAATTATCATACCCAATGGGTATAATACTATCCGGGGACGAAGCAGTCGTAAATCAAATTCCGCAGCCGCCGCTGCAATACGGAATAGGAATAGTGCCGTCGCGCCAACTGATAATTATGCTCCACCCATTTAGCACGCATGTCTTTGTTTTTCAGGATTTCACGCGCCAGTTCGATGGATTCGTTGGTAACGTAGCCGTTCATTTCAATCACCTTGAATCCTTTGGGTTTGATGTCCACGGTATAGATTGAATAGTTGTTCACCACGATCGGCTTGCGAAAGTAAATGGCTTCCAAAAAAGCGTTACCGAAACCCTCGAAGTCGGACGGATATGTGACCAAATCGCAGTGAGGATACAAATCAAAAGGAGTGTACGCCTTGCAGCCTCCTTCGATTAAGCAGCGCTGATTCATAACGCTGTCCGACAGAAACATCGTATCGGTGTCCATGAGCTGAGCATAATCCCGTACTCGGCCTTCGTAATCGTAACCTTCATCCCCGCTGGCATGGGAAATCAACAGCTTCGCTTTCATCCCCAGTCGGCTGACCAGTTCAATGGCATGCTCGATCCCCTTGCGTCGTACCACGCGGGTGGGCTGTAAGACAAAAACCGCGTCGGCGGGGATGTCAAATCGTTCCCGCACGTCCTGAGCGTAAACATCGGGGGGACCAGCCTCATTTTCAAAATCCATTACATTGGGAATCAAAGTCGCCGATATCCCCGTACGCAGGCTGAGTTGGTTATCGGCGCTGGAGTTTATTACGACATGGTGAATGGGCGGCAGGTTCGGTGGAAACGCCATATTCAGGTAATCCCATACCGAGTTGGTTAAGAAACGCTGCCTCTCCCAGAAAAAGTCATGATGATGAGCTATGGCGCAGATCCCCGATTCAGCGATGGCTTCGGTGATGGCGATACCTAATGGAATGTTCATGGGGATCGCCAGGGCGTTTTCAATCACTAAAATTCCCAGATCAAATTCATGAATAAACTCATAGATTCTTTTTTTGAGATAGTCGCTCATCTCGTGAATTTTCCGGGTAACTTCAGGGCTGCGCGTATGAACCCCGAAACAACCGCGCTGAATTTCCACGATATCCGGGTGCGTAAAGTGTGCCTCTTTTACTAAAAAAGATTGTTCCGGTGGATACTCCAGTTCGCCCGCGAAATAAAAGCACTTAAAACCCTCTTTTTTAAACACATCAGCCCACTTTCGGGCCTCCAGGGAAACGCCGTCCGTTCCTGCCAGACGTGTCGAAATAAAACCAACCTGCTTTTTTTCCGGGCAAGGCGACATCACCACTCTCCTTCTCATTTATACTCATCACGATTGAATTTTCCTGTTTTTGCATGATGTATATACTTATCCAGAAAACATTTACATCGGGCCCTGCCAGGAATTTTCATACCCGATGGGTATAAATTTCACCTGCTGCTCGCAAAACCCTGTGGATAATAAATTCTAACGGTAAAAACTGCGAAAGTTAATGAATAAAGAACCGCAAAAAAATGTAGCTATTCACTTTAAAAAATTTCAGAGACCCATCTAAATTGTTTTTTTGATTACGGTTTATCCTCGTCGTGTTTTTCGGTGCCGAATATTTCGCCCCCCATTAAATAGCCTAGAGGTTTTAAGGTGTCGAACTGCATAAAAACGATTCTCAAAATCGCGGTCAACGGTGCTGCCAGGAACATGCCGACTATTCCCCAGATTAATCCCCAAAACGACAGGGCTAAAATGATGGTTACCGGATGCAGATTCAATCCCTTGCCCATTATTCTCGGTTCGATGATGTTTCCGATTGCCATTTGCAGTGAACCGGGAATAAATATCACCAGGGCAATCATCCAGGGATTGCTGAATTGAGCTATGGCAACCGGTAAGGGCAGCAGGGTAGCGATTATGGAACCTACCGAGGGGATAAAATTCAGTAAAAGAGCCAAAATTCCAAAGACCGCCGCCAGTTCCAGTTTAAACAATGCTAAAATTAGCCATACGAGCAGGCCGGTTATGGTCGAGACGACCACTTTGGTGAGAACATATTGACGGATTTTACCGTCGATCTCCGCGAAAATTCCTCGATGAACGAGATGAGGATTACGGCCGGCTAACAAAAAAAGTATAAAAATAGTGGTCAGAAAAAAACTGGAGAAGAAGCCTAAAAGGGTGCCAAAGGTATTGGTAACGACCCGGGGCACTTTTTTACTTAAAGAGGTAATCAATTCCTGCTGGTTGATTTCGATACCCCATTGTTTCACCTGAGCAAAAATTTGTCCGGCAAACTTGGAGAAACTGTCGCTGTATTTGCTCGAGGTGGTTACGATCATTTGTATCGCCTGGGCCACCAGCAGACAGATTACCGTCAATACCGCCAACACCACCAGCAGGGTAACGAGATAGGCAACAATTCGCGGCCATTTGCACTTTAACACCAGCACATCCAGCAGCGGTGAAACGAGAGTAGCGATAAAGATCGCCAGAACGAACGGAATCATTATAGCCCGGGTAATATGCAACACCATAGCTATCGCCAGTAACGCTAAAGTAACCAGAGATCCGATAATTAAGCGTGTATGTTCATCCTTTTTCACCGTCATAGGTTTTTCTCGCAAATATCCGGAATTTTTTATGGACATAACCTTCTCCGCACGACTTCAGCAATATCAACTGAATTACATCGGACTGTCAAGGTTTTTCTTTTATTCTCAGCCCAATTCGCGATTGAGTTTTCCCGTTTTCATATTATGTCTTCACTTATCCGAAAAACAACACATCGGGCCCGGTCGGGAATTCTCCTACCCATGGGGCATACAAGTCGATTTGCTTGCCCTTTGACAATTTTTCCAGAAAACGGGTCCAGCTTGACTTGTTACGTGTCAAATGATACACTGTGATTTTCAACAGGAAATAAGGAAAGCTGCGATATGCCCGACATGAAAGAAAAATGTGGTATTTTTGGTATCTTCGGCCATCCCGGAGCAGTAGAAAAGTGTTATTTCGGATTACACGCTCTACAGCATCGCGGCCAGGAATCTGCCGGAATCGCAATTAGTGATGGTGAAACAATCTACGGCCATAACGGTATGGGGCTGGTCAGCGATGTATTTCCCCAGCCGCGGTTGCGTCAAATGTCGGGATTGGGACAAACGGCCATCGGTCATGTGCGTTATTCCACCGCTGGTTCATCCCGGGTGGAAAACGCTCAACCCCTTTTGGCGGAATATTCGCTGGGTCAGATAGCCGTAGCCCACAACGGTAATCTTATCAATGCCATGCTCCTCCGCGACGAGTACGAAGCCTACGGTCATATTTTCAAAGGTACCAGTGACAGCGAAATTATCATCCACTTGATGGCCAAGCCCACCCACATTTCTAAACCTGACACCCTGGCCCATGTGCTCAACCATTTGCAGGGTGCTTATAGCCTGCTTTTTTTACATCCGGATCGAATTGAAGCGGCTCGGGATCCTCATGGTGTAAGGCCTTTATGCCTCGGACAGCTGGAAGACGGGGCGTATGTGGTTGCCTCGGAAACCTGTGCTCTGGATATTATCGACGCTGGGTTTATCCGGGAAGTAGAACCGGGCGAAATTGTCACGATCGATAAAGACGGACTTCACAGTCGCTATTTTGACGGCCCCAAAAAAGTTTTGCCCGGTCACTGTGTTTTTGAGCAGGTGTACTTTGCCGATCCGTCCAGTATGATTTTCGGGGAAAATGTTCATCTGGTACGCCACGAAATGGGGCGTCAACTTGCTCGAGAAGCCCCCGCCGAGGCGGACCTGGTCCTGCCCGTACCTAACTGTGCCCGTTGTGCCGCGGGTGGCTATGCCGAAGAAAGCGACATTCCTTATGCCCGTGGTTTTACCGTCAGTCATTATGCCGGTCGCAGCTTCATCGAACCGGAACAGCCGACCAGAGATTTGGCGGTAAAAATGAAGCTGAACGTCATTAAAGAAGTTGTCAAGGGACAACGGCTGATTGTTATTGAGGATTCCGTGGTACGCGGCACCACCACGCGTGGAAAAATGGGCGCTTTGAAACGGGCCGGTGCCAAAGAAATTCACCTTCGGGTAGCCTGTCCGCCTATCCGGCATCCCTGTTTCTATGGAATCGATTTTCCCAGCCACGAAGAATTAATCGCGAACAAACGTACCGTGGACGAAATTCGAGATTATCTTGAGATTGATAGTGTAAAATACCTGTCTCTCGAAGGAATGCTTAAATGCGTAAAATATCCATCGGACCACTACTGCACGGCCTGCTGGTCCGGCAATTATCCTATTCCGGTGGATGAAATGGTTGGCAAATATGCTTTTGAACGATACCAAAAACGGCTGTTCGAATAAGATATACCCGTTGGGTATCATTTTGCCGGACAGGGCCGATTATACCCCCTGGGTAAAATTCAATGAACATAAGTATTGAGCCGGGCGGCTTAGGCGGAGTGTTTTTATGGCAAAAAAAATTACCTATCAACAGGCAGGAGTAGATATTGACGCCAACGATCGGATGGTCGATCTGATTAGTGATAATGTCAAACGGACTCACGGCCCCCGTGTCATACATCTTCATAATTCATTTGCCGGGCTCTTTCGTCTCGATTACAACGAAAAACTATTCAAAAAGAACTATCGCAATCCGGTCCTGGTGGCCTGCACCGATGGGGTGGGCACCAAAATAAAGGTGGCTTCGATGATGGGACAGTTCGGTACGGTGGGGATCGATCTGGTCGCGATGAGCGTCAACGACATGCTGGTTCAGGGGGCCGAACCGCTGTTCTTTCTGGATTATATCGCCGTCAATAAACTGAAACCGCAGGAGATTAATCAGATGGTGGCCGGCATCAGCCAGGGCTGTTGCCTGGCTAACTGTGCCCTGTTAGGGGGCGAAACCGCGGAAATGCCCGGTTTATATCGGCGAGGCGAATTTGATCTGGCGGGATTCGCGGTAGGGGTGGTCGAAAAAGAACGGTTGGTAACGGGCGATAACATCGAGGTCGGCGATTCCGTAATCGGTCTGGCCGGCAGCGGGTTGCACTCCAACGGCTATTCCCTTGTACGGCAAATCTGTTTTGAACAGGCTCGGCTTGATATCAATCAACCTATAGATGAACTGGGAGAAACCATCGGACAGGCACTGCTACGCCCCACACGCATTTATGTAAAAGCCATTGTGTCGTTACTGAAAAAATATCGAGTCAAAAAAGTCGTCAAAGCCATGGCCCATATTACCGGCGGCGGCCTGGTGGGTAATATTCCCCGAGTCATAGGCGATTCCCTCGATGTTGTTCTGCATAAAGACAAATGGGCTGTCCCCCCGATTTTCTCCTATCTTCAACAACTCGGTCCCATTGACGAAGAAGAAATGTATCGTGTGTTTAATATGGGTATAGGGTATATCATCATTGTCAGACCTAAATTTACCCGCTCGATTATGACACACCTGCGCCGGGTGGGTGAAAAACCCTGTTTTCTCGGAAAGGTCAAACGCGGCAGCGGAAAAGTAGAAATCAGATAAACTCATTTAACTTATTGAGTTACGCCTACAATCCCTTCAATATTGTATTTTCCGGATATGAAAAAAGAAAAATCATACAAACATCTGATCTGGGACTGGAACGGAACCCTGCTGGACGATGTGGGCCAATGTGTAAAAGTGGTCAATGTGCTCCTGGCTAAGCGTGATTTGCCCCCCCTTACCGTGGAGAAATATCGCGAGCAGATTGATTTTCCTATTATTAATTTCTATCGTCGGCTCGGATTCGATTTTACCGCCGAGTCGTACGAAAGCGTAGCTCACGAATATATGAAACTTTATATCCGCCAGGTACCACAATGTCGGCTGCAGAAAGGAACCGGGAAAATCTTAACCAGACTTACCCGAAGGGGAATAACCCATTCGTTACTTTCGGCCTACCATCAGCAGCGGCTGGAAGAGGCAGTGGACCATTTTCATTTACGGCAATGGTTTATCAAATTGATTGGCCTGAATGATTATTACGCCCACAGTAAAATCGAAAACGGCAGACAATGGATTCGGGAACTGCAATACGACAGTCAGGATGTACTTTTTATCGGAGACATGTGTCACGATTACGAGGTAGCCCAGGCCATGGGGATCGATTGCGTCGCGCTCACCTGCGGCCATCAATCTAGAGATCGTCTGTCTTCTTTGGGGATTACAATATTCGATTCCCTGGAGGAAGTCGCGGGTTTTTTAAAATCCTGACAAAAAAAGCAAAGACCTCTGGACATTGCCGGTCGGCAGGTTTTATCATTTGCCGTCGGGAACGTCTTCAGCTTCGGTAATTTCATTATTCTTCTCTTTGTTATTCTCCGACACCACTCGAGCTACGGCTACCAACTTGTCGCCCTCGTCCAGCCGGATCAACCGCACTCCCTGAGTATTGCGGCCCATATCGCGAGTCTGGCTCAGGCTGGTACGGATAATAATTCCCCGGGCACTAATGAGCATGAGATCGTCCTCGGGAGAAACGGCCTTGAGAGCTACCACCTTGCCGTTCCTTTCACTGGTCTTGATGTTGATCAAACCCATTCCGCCGCGATTCTGGCTGCGATAATCTTCCAGGTTGGTTCGTTTACCGTGACCATTTTCACAGACGGTTAGCAGGCTGGAACCGAGTCGAGCCACGACCATGTCCACCACCTGATCTCCGGAACGAAGCTTGATCCCTTTGACGCCCCGGGCAGTTCGACCCATGGCACGAACATTAGACTCGTTGAACCGGATAGCCTTGCCGTCGCTGGTACCCAGAATAATTTCGTCTTCCCCGGTGGTGATACGGGCACCAATGACATCGTCACCCGGATCGAGAGAAATCGCGTTGATACCGGTGCGTCGGATATGGCCGAAAGCACTCAAGGGTGTTTTTTTGACGATGCCGTTCTGGGTGGCCATAACAAGCATACGCTCGTCAAAGTTGCGGACCGACAGAATTTCGGCAATATTTTCATCCTTGTTCATCTGCAGCAGGTTAGCGACACTGCGACCGCGGCTTTGACGAGAAAGAGTGGGGATATCATATACCCTCTTCCAATAGCAGCGACCGCGACTGGTAAAAAAGCAGAGATAGTCGTGAGTGCTGGCAATGAACAAATGTTCGATAAAATCCCCTTCTTTCGTATCGCTGCCGATAATTCCCCGTCCGCCCCGTCCCTGGCGTCGATAAGTGTCGATGGGCATACGTTTAATGTATCCGCCGTGACTGACCGTTACGATAACTTCCTCCTCAGCGATCAGGTCTTCCCGGTTGAATTCCGTCGCGGCTCCAACAATCTCCGTGCGGCGGGGATTATTATATTTTTCTTTCATTTCATAGATGTCCTCGCGAATAATATCGAGAACCAGCTGTTCCTGGGACAGAATCGCTTCATAACCGGCGATCTCGTCACTCAGATCGGCAAATTCCTTCGCCAGCTTTTCCACCTCCAGCCCTGTCAGACGCTGCAATTGCATAGAAAGAATAGCATCGGCCTGAGGACCGGTAAGGAACTGGTCGATGGTGGTCTTTTCCCGGAGAAACTGTTCGGGTAGTAATCTCTGGAGCGTTTCCTGTTCAACCATCCGCAGCGGTTTGGCCAATAAATTCTTTTTAGCTTCCGCCGGATTGGGTGAACGCTTGATAATCGCTATGATTTCGTCAATATCACTCAAGGCCAGCAGCAGCCCTTCCACAATATGGGCCCGGGTACGAGCTTTGTTCAGCAGAAAGAGCGTGCGGCGTCGAATCACTTCCTTGCGGTGATCCAGGTAAAGCTGCAGCATTTGCTTGATGTTGAGCGTTTGTGGACGATTCCTGACCAGGGCGATATTGATGATACTGAAAGAGTTCTGCAAAGGTGTGTATTTATAAAGCTGATTGATAACAATGTCCGGATCGGCATCGCGACGCAGTTCGATCACCACACGCATTCCTTTGCGGTCTGACTCATCACGGACATCCGAGATTTCCGGAATGGCGCCACTGGTGACACAATTCGCGATTTTCGTGACGATATGAGACTTAACCGTCTGGAAAGGAATTTCGTCCACGATAACCAAAACCCTGTTTTTTTTGGTCGTTTCTGTATGGAGCTTGGCTCGAACTGCCAAAATTCCTCTGCCGGTAGTATAGCCGTCGATGATCCCTTTATGGCCGCAGATCAGACCACCAGTGGGAAAATCCGGTCCCGGCATAATATCCATGATATCTCGAAAACCACAATTCGGATCATCGATAAGTTTGATCAGGGCGTCACAAACTTCACCCGGATTATGCGGGGGAATACTGGTGGCCATGCCTACCGCGATCCCCGTACAGCCATTGGCCAATAAATTAGGGAATTTGGCCGGCAGAACGGTAGGCTCGGTTGTGGTTTCGTCATAGTTGAGAGCAAAGTCAACCGTGTCGCGATTGATATCCACGAGTAGATCGGATGCCGCCGCCGTCATCCGGGCTTCCGTATAACGCATCGCCGCGGGCGGATCGTCGTCAATACTGCCGAAATTACCCTGCGGATCCACCAGGGTTTGACGCATCGACCAGTGCTGACCCATACGCACCAAAGTCCCATAGGTTGCCTGGTCGCCATGAGGATGATAATTACCGCTGGTGTCACCGACGATTTTCGCGCATTTACGATGTTTGCTGCGGGGACCGAGGTTCAGGTCGTTCATCGCCACCAGAATGCGGCGTTGGGAGGGCTTGAGCCCATCCCGCACATCCGGCAGAGCGCGACTGACGATCACACTCATAGCGTAATTGAGATAGGAATCCTTAAGCTCATCCAGTATCGATAAATCTTCGATTCTTTCTTCGGTCACCACCATCATTCCTTTATTATGTTTAACTATACTGCTTCCGATTGAATTTTCCGGTTTTCGCATTATCTATATACTTAACCAGAAAACAATTACATCGGGCCCTGCCAGGAATTTTCATGCCCGATGGGTATATTTTAGCCAGGCAAGCCACGACTAACTCAAGTGGCCGTCCCCTCAACTGGCGGCCATATTTTACCCGGAAACCGCTTTATTAGCAATGTTTCTTTCCCTCAAATAATGTAGTAAAAACGGTAATTTTTCATAGCCGATATCGGATTAGACAGAAAATTTTGCCTTTTTCGTGGTCCGGGGGAAGGGTATAATCAAAAAGCAAAGCAAAACATGGACGAATAGATTTTAATATGGGAAAAAAAGTATGGGAAATTATATGAAAACGAACAAGATTTTGATTCATTTGATGCTATGGATAGGTTTCCAAACCCTCGCGGGGCAGGCGGCGGAGCCTTATTCTCGTCGTACCCCGGTGGTGGAAGCTTTTGAAAAAAACAAAAACGCTGTTGTCAGTATCTCCAGCAAATATGTCACCGAAATCGGGGGAGATGGCCCTTTTAGAAGCTGGGGCTGGGATGAATGGCCTTTTCGCCGCAAAGTGGAAGTTCCCTCCCTGGGCTCCGGTTTCGTTATCGATGATCGCGGGTACATCGTCACCAACGCCCATGTGGTCCAACAAGCCGAGAAAATTGACATTGGAATAGCCGACGGAAGCGTTTATCAGGCCCGAAAAGTCGCCCTCGATCCTTCCGCCGACCTGGCCCTGTTGAAAATTGAAGCCGACAAATCTATACCCACCGTGAAAATGGGACGGAGCGATGATTTGATGATTGGTGAAACGGTATTGGCGATCGGGAATCCTTTTGGGTATCAGCATACACTCACCGACGGCATCATCAGTGCCATCCACCGGGAAATCGAACTCGGTAACAACCTGGTCATGCCCGATTTGATCCAGATTTCAGTCCCAATTAATCCGGGTAACAGCGGCGGCCCCCTGATAAATATCAACGGGGAGCTCATCGGTATAAACACCGCCATTCGAAAAGCCGCTCAGGGCATAGGCTTTGCCATCCCGGTAGGCCGGTTACAGGAAAATTTACCGGTCATGCTCAATCAAATTATCGAAAAAAAACTGCGCATCAATTTCGGTATGACCGTATGCGACATCAAGAAAACCCAACCCGGCAACCAGGAAAAGGGGGCGCTGGTTTGGTCCGTTCATGCCGAAAGCCCCGCCGACAAGGCCGATATCCAGGTCGGCGATCTCATTATGGCGGTGAACGAAAAAAAAATACTCACGGCGATAGATTTTTATCTGGAAATGCTCGAGCAGAAAGAAGACGCAGTTGTCCAATTCGATGTTCAACGCAGTGAAAATAACGATGAAAACCGGAAAAATGTGAAAAATTTTCAGACCAGCCTGACGCTAAGGCGGCGCCCCCAGCCGGACGGCGTAAAACTGGCCCAGGAATATTTCGGCATGAAATTAGGTTCTCTAACCCGCCGATTAATCGAACGATATCAAATCAATGGCAAACTGGGCAGTGTGGTTGTACTCAAAGTCGAAAATAGTTCCCAGGCTCTCAGGTCCGGAATTAAAGCAGGGGATGTACTTTTGGCAATCGACAACAGCCAGATTCAGAATGTCGAGCAAGTGGGCCTGAAACTGGAAAATATGCAAACCGGTGACAAAGCTAATTTCCTCTTCAGCCGAACCAGAACGATGGGCAACTCTTTTCAGATAGTTGAGCAATATTACCGAACTCTGGAAATCACAAACGATCAAAAATCGGTGAAAAAGAAAAAGAAATATGCTTTATAAAAGGATAATTTTTTTTCGTGTCAGGTATTCACCTGTCCGCAAAACTCTTACATCGGGCTCTGCCGGGAACACTTTTGCCTGTGGGGTATAGATTGTTTTATTCACCGACATTATGATGGTCCTCTACGCGGCCGTCTTCAAGCTGATTTTCTTCGGCGTTACGCAGCGTACGATACATATAACGGACATCCTTAAATCCGCCAATCGTAAACCAGATGGTTACGGCGACAGACCCGCCGAATATAATCCACATCCAGACCCGCCAGTATTTCAGCCACGCCTGGTCCGAAATACCAAACTTCGCGTAATATAAATTCATGACGCAAAACACTACAAACAATACCAGGGGCCAACCCAGGGTAATAATTGTAATAATGGTGTCGGAACGGGTGAATTCTTTGGTAAATCCCAGTTTTTGAGCAATCGTTTCGGCGTCTTTGAACGACACCGAGGTTTCCCCCGCTAAGGCGTATTTACCGCGATGGAGCATGCGATCCATATTGAACTTTGTGTTTCTTCCGGTCAGCAGCGAAACCACCACGTAAAGCATGACACATATTACAATAATCCAGAAAGTCAAAACCTGGGCATTCAGGCTGAAAATCAAATCCATAAATTTCCAAAAGACATCTGCGAGCCCGATACTGTCTAAAAACTTGTCGATAACGGCCCAGAAGGGCCTCTCCGAAGCCGTCTGCAGATAACCCGAACCTGCCTGGGTTATAAAAATTCCCAGCACAGATAACACCAGTCCGGATATCATTGCCGTCCAGGCAGCGGGGGTGGTTCCTCGTTTCCAGTAAAGCCCTCCGATAATAACCGTTCCCGCTCCCCCGACAAAAATAGATGCGGCAATGGCACAATACATCGAAATTCGCTGGACATGGTTAAAAAACATACTGAAGATAAAAATAAAAACCGCCACTCCGAATATAGCCCCTCGTAACATCCAGAGATGTTGCCGTGGTGTAAACGATTTCTTCCGAAATGGTAAAACAACATCCTGGACAAACATACTTCCCCAGGAATGCAGGTACGTGTCATGGGTGCTGATAAAGGCAGCCAGCAAGGCCGCACAAAAAAGCCCCAGCAAACCTTTGGGTAAAAACAAACCCATTGTCAGAGGCACCCGGGCCTGGCTTTGAATTTCATCGGTTTTATCCTGGTATAATTCATATAGTTTTTTACTTGCATTTTCCTTGTTTGTTTCCTGTTGAGCTTTTTGTTTGAGTTCGGCTAGCTGGGCGGGGGTAATCCGGGCGAGTTTTTGATAATCACGGGATTTACCGGCAAAGGTATTGGCTTGATCAAGTAAACTTTTTGAATCATGATGATTGTGCCGAGCCTGACTTTGTAATTCTTTCGCTTGGGCCGCGTTTTCCGCAGCGAGCTTTTCCAGTTCCCTGGCTGTCATCGCTTCGATTTTTCTGTGTACCGGTGCGGAACGAAGAGCGAAATCTTTATGGTTGAGAAACGTTCGCACACAAACAGGCAGCACCAGTACAATCAACATTAATACCTCGATCCGCCATTTACCAAGAATACCGGACATCTTTGTTTCGTGGGCGCTTTTGGCGGAACAATTGTACCCTGCGGTCCCCTGCCAGCCGAGAGCGCCATAAAAAAAAGTGATCGCTCCAATAACATAAAACCAGATATTAAAGTTTTCCTCCTTGCCCAGATCGAACGGATTAACGGAAGACTTACCCGGCTCGGCCAACAACAGAGTTTCGGAAATCTGACTCCATTTAAAATGAAACAGTAGATAAATAATCAAAACGGCAAATAAAATATTGCAGAAAGTCCCCTGAATAAAATCGGTTACCATGATAGCAATCTGACCGCCCAGAAAAGTAAAAAAAAGTGAAATGGCCAACAAAACAAACATAATGACCGGAAAAGTGAAAATTTCAAAATCAGCCAAAACAAAAGCCTCGGGCAGACCGCAGATAGCCATAAAGAAACGGGCGCCCACGGAAGGAAAAATGCCAAAATTGATAATCCCAGCCAAAAAGGACAATAAGCCCGAAAAAACACGAAAGTTTTTACTGTAACGCATCTCGAAAAATTGAGCCAGTGTCATCGCCCGGGTTTGTCGGAACCGATAAATCACCCACCCGGAAAGGGCCATGATGATACCCATGGGGGCGCCGATATATCCCCACCAAATGGAGGTAAAACCCACATCGTAATTAATTTCAAAAAACCATACCAAAGTAATTACCCCTATCGAGGCCATCCCGCTGGCAACCGAAAGCAGGTAGCGTCCGCCGCATCGGTTGGCGGCCAAAAAAGCCGTAGCTGTATTGGTGTAACGCCGCGTAGAAAGGGCACCCACCGTCAGTATGACTACTAAACCAACCATAATAGACCAGTCAATCAAATGCAAATTCATGGGAAAGACACCTTTGTCCTTTTGTGAGAAAATATACTCATCATGATTGAATTTTCCCGTTTTCGCGTTATGTATATATTTATCCAGAAAACAATTACATCGGGCCCTGCCAGGAATCCTCTTACCCGATGGGTATCAAATCTCGGACTACATCTTCTTTTACGATGAGAAGTTAAGGCGACCAGCGGATGGGTAGATCATGGTCAATATGCAGCAGATCCAGAATTCGCCCAACTACTGAATCGACCAGGTCGATTACCGTTTCCGGCTCCATATAAAAATTAGGGGACGCCGGACATATGATTCCCCCGCTGCGAGTTATGGCGAGCATGTTTTCCAGGTCAATCGTCGTGAGAGGTATTTCACGGTGAACAAGGATTAAAGGACGTCTCTGCTTGAGGGTTACGTAAGCACTCCGTAAAAGCAGATTGTCCGCCCGTCCGCCGGCAATGGAAGCGACGCTATGAGAAGAACAGGGGCATACAACCATACCGTCGGTGATAAAAGAACCGCTGGACGGGGGACTGTACAAATTGTTATTCTCGTGAAATATCAAATTATCCGAGTTTCGACCGAGGATTGTTTCTGCGGCCAGTTCGGTAATAGCGAGTTCGTCGATCAAAATCTGCCGGGCCAGTTCGGTAACGATAACATGCACCTGACAATGAGCCTTTTCCAGTAAATCAAGCAATCGCTGGGCGTAAATTACTCCGCTGGCTCCGCTGATCCCTAATACTATTTTTTTGCTGTTTTCTGACATAGTATCTCGTTTTTCTTATGAACCATGAATCTGCTCTTCTACCGGATATTCTTCTGATTGGCAATGTTTGTCTTGATGAAAGTGTTTTTTCATAAAGGGCATAATCAACCACGCCATGAAAACGCCCGCTAGAAATCCGATACCAACAACCATAAATCCCCAAAAATTTATTCCTTTTTCCGCCGTCATCCGGGCCTGGAATATGACACCAGCGATAATCGCGGTAACCAATGGTAACAGAAACACCAACGCACTACTCAGAGAAAGGCCTGTCGGCGTAAAAGGCCCCCGCCGCGGTATCGACCAGACCTCACGACACTGGTCGGCCTGCGGACAGCCGGTGCAGACTTGCCCGGTCCTTCTCTCGGAATCACCAGATTTTTCGGATATTTTTTCGGGAGTATTCATTTAGCTGTGTAAATGGCCTTCACTAATTCATGTAGATTACACTTCTGCCTTGATTTTTTCAATATGTTATATTCATCGCGATTGAGTTTTCTCGTTTTTGCATCATGTATTTACTTATCCAGAAAACATTTACGTCAGGCCCTGCCGAAAACCCTCATGCCCGATGGGTATAAATCATCCTGAAAGACAGGTCTCTGCTGGAGAGCGACCTGAGCTCCAGGGTGATGCCGAAGCAAAAGGGCTCAGGGCGAGCGTAAGCTAACCCTGGGCCATTATTTGTTTTGGCAGTGTAAGCGATTCAAATAATAGTTTAACATATCTATGACCATTTACACAGTTTATTTCACACCCTCTACTGCGCCCCACTGCTTTTCGCTTCTTCGTGGTAAAATATATCCACACCCTTCCCACCTTTTGCTCTCCCTTGTCATCATCGGCGTAGAACTGTCATCGCGAGCGCAACGAAGCAATATTAATCCCCAAACTATGTCATCGCGAGCGCAGCGAAGCGATCCTAACCTTCACATTTTGCATAACCGTCCCCCATATCATTCCGCCACCTACTTGTCACCCAGTCATTCGAGCCGGAGTACACCGGTAAAGTTATCGTTTTCAGGACCAGTTGAAAGTAAAGAACAAACATCATCATATAACCATCCCATAAGGCCTACCCCAAAAGTCCGGGCGGGGCGGTTTTGGAGGTTCGGAACCTTTGAGCGTTCAAAGGTTCTGAGATTAAAATAGTCCATTTCCTGTTATTGCGAGCACAGCGAAGCGATCCTAACCTCCACACCTCGGATAACCGTCCCCCATATCATCCCATCGGATCAAGCTCCCTTTTTAAAGCCCAGTTAAAAGTAGAAAATATAAATGTTAACTTTCGCAGTTTTCACCGCTGGAATATATTATCCACAGGGCCTTGCGCGCGATAGGTAATATCCTGAAAAACTTAAAACAGCGGCTTAACGAATTTGCAC
>Ga0180435_10002551_pt1 | contig 18546 bp, 17 predicted proteins | sample SS_ome_3_FD_132467 | JGI IMG/M metagenome (GOLD analysis project Ga0180435, IMG submission 132467) | Hypersaline lake sediment archaeal communities from the Salton Sea, California, USA - SS_3_S_1 metaG | ecosystem: Environmental > Aquatic > Non-marine Saline and Alkaline > Hypersaline >...
CAGGCATGTCGGGAATCATGAGCATTCTTTCCAGCATTGCCGATACCTGTTCCTTGGATGCCTGGCCCACTCCCGTTATGGCCAGCTTGATTTTTCTTGGCGCATACTCAAAAACAGGCAGATCCATGTTGAGTGCGGCAGCAATGGCAGCACCCTGGGCGCGGCCCAGCTTAAGCATTGACTGTACATTTTTTCCATAAAAAGGAGCCTCAATGGCCATTTCCACGGGGGCATAATTATCAATCAGTTTTACGGTGGTACGGAAGATGGCATTCAGTTTCTGGTAGTGGTCGCCTTCTTTGCGAATGTCAAGCACCCCCATGTCGATATAACGCGGTTCTTTGGCGGAGGCATCCAGCACTCCGAAACCCATGATGTTTGTACCGGGATCGATCCCCAGTATGATCCTGTCAGGTTTGGCCATCTCGTTTTTGTGCAGTATTCTGTATGAAAATCCCTGATACTACGAGGATAATTCCAAAGATAGTGGAAATAAAGATGGTTTCCCCAAGGATCAGGTGCACAAATATGAGATTCACAAAAGGGGCCACGAATACCAGGTTGGAGATGCGTGCAGTTGTGGAGGAAAGCTGCAGCGCACGCAGCCACAGCACAAAGGTGAGCCCCATTTCAAAAACTCCGATGTATGCTGCTGCCATCCAGGCTTCCCTGCCTGCTGGCAGACCGGGATCCCTGAAGAAACTACCTGCAAGCAGGTACAGTGAGGAAAATACAAAGATCATGAATAACCCCAGCACTTCGTCCAGCCGGCTCTTCATGTTGAAGATCCAGTAAAATGCCCACAGGAAAGCTGTGAACAGTGCCAGCAGGACCCCCCTGAAGTTCGAGTCTTCACTGAACAATGTGCCTCCCTGCAATGATAACACGACCACTCCCCCGAAACTGATCATCATGGAAACCACACTCAGCCAACCGATTTTTTGTTTCAGCATGGGAATGGAAACCAGCACAAGCACAATGGGCCAGGTCATGTTGAGTGGCTGTGCCACCTGGCCGGGCAGCAGGTCGTAGGCCTTGAAGAGTACCAGGTAATAGAATGCGGGATTCAGCAGACCCAGAAGTGCCGATCTGCCCAGGTCTAAAGTGCGCAGCGTTTTCAGCAGTCTGAATTTGCCCTGGAGCAGGAGAATCAGTCCAAGCACCAGGGTGGAAACAAGGGCGGCACCTGTAACCATCTGGTAATTGTCCTGGTAACGCAACCCCAGCTTGAATGCAGTGGGTACCGTTGACCAGAACAGCACGGCTGTGATGGCAAACAGGAAAGCTCTCCGCTGGTTTTTTTGCTGATCCGCCACTGTGAACGGGGTTATCTGATCAGGTCCGTTCCCATCAGCTGTTGCAATACGCCGGGAACCCTGATTCCGTTCTCCACCTGGTTGTTTTCGAGCAATGCTGCCACGATCCTGGGCAGTGCAAGGGCACTGCCGTTGAGGGTGTGTGCCAGCACAGGTTTCTTTTCTCCTTCTTTCTTGTACCTGAGCTTCAGACGGTTGGACTGGTAAGACTCAAAGTTGGATACTGAACTGACTTCCAGCCATTTATCCTGTGCAGCAGCGTAAACTTCAAAGTCGTAGGTAAGTGCGGAGGTAAAACTCAGGTCACCGCCACAAAGCCTGACGATCCGGTAGGGGAGTTCCAACTGGCGGATCAGTGATTCCACGTGTTCCACCATTTCATCCAGCGCTGCATAGCTGTTCTCAGGGGTTTGTATCTGCACGATCTCCACCTTGTCGAACTGGTGCACCCGGTTCAGTCCGCGCACATCCTTGCCGTATGAGCCTGCCTCCCTTCTGAAACAAGGAGTGTAGGCCGTATTTTTTACCGGCAGCATAGATGCATCGAGGATCACATCCCTGTAAATGTTTGTTACCGGTACTTCGGCAGTGGGAATCAGGTAAAAATCGTCGGACTGCACATGGTACATCTGGCCTTCTTTATCGGGCAGCTGACCTGTGCCGAACCCGGAATCAGCATTGACCATAAGCGGAGGGAGTATCTCTGTATACCCGGCTGCAATATTCTGTTCCAGGAACCAGGAGATGAGTGCGCGCTGCAAACGGGCCCCTGCACCTTTATATACCGGGAATCCTGCACCGGTGAGTTTCACGCCCAGGTCGAAATCGATGATGTCGTATTTTTTTGCCAGGTCCCAGTGTGGCATGGCTTTGTCATCCAGACCGGGTTTGATGCCGCCTTCCCTGACCGTTTCATTGTCTTCTTCAGACCTGCCCGGCGGCACCATTTCATTCGGAACGTTGGGGATCTGCAGGAGCAGCGTGTTCATCCGGTCCGAGGCCTCCTGCATCTGGCCACTCAGTTCCCTGATGGTTGCCTTGATCTCTGCAGTCCGGCTTTTTGCCTGGTTGGCCTGTTCATGTGCACCTTTTTGAAAGAGGGAACCGATCTCTTTGCTGAGTTGGTTCATTTCGGCCTGCAGGTCATTGGTCTTCACCTGCAGGTCACGACGGGTATTGTCCGCTTCGATCAGCTGATCAATGAACGTGGTGGCATCGAAATTCCTGATCTTCAGTAACCGGAGCACTTCATCGCGGTGCTCCCTGATGTATGGTAGTGTCAGCATAGGAAATAATAAAATAAAAAACCTGTAATCTGCTATAAAGGTAGCTGATTACAGGTGATTATTTGAAAACTTTACCTCTAAATATTCTTAGTTTTCCAGTGGTTCAACTGAAACGTAGGATTTATTGTTCCTTTTCTTCTGGAATTTTACTTTCCCGTCGACCAGCGCATACAGGGTATGGTCTTTTCCTATGCCTACGTTGAGTCCGGGATTATGCACTGTTCCGCGTTGACGAACAATGATGTTGCCGGCGATGACTTCCTGGCCACCGTAAATTTTTACACCCAGTCTTTTGCTTTCTGACTCGCGTCCGTTTCTTGAACTACCGGCCCCTTTCTTATGTGCCATAACTTTGTATTTTTAGTATTTTCAATGATTATCCCTTGTCAGCAGCCTTATCTCCCTCAGATGTTTTTTTTGCTGCAGGCTTTTTAGCAGCGGGCTTCTTTGCTGCAGTTGCTTTTTTCTCAGTTGCACTCTTCTTCTCTGCTGCAGGTTTTTTCTCTGCTGCAGGTTTCTTCGCTGCTGCGGTTTTCGCTGCTGCGGTTTTTGTTGCTGTTGTGCCAGCAGCAGGTTTTTTTGCTGCTGCAGATTTGCTGGCAGCAGGCTTCTTCTCAGCCGCTGGTGCCTTCTTTTCTGCAGGTTGCTTCGCGGAATCGGTTTTTGCCGTGGTCTCCCTGGCCGCTGTGGCTTTTGCTTCAGGTGCTTTCGCCGCCTTCTCCTCAATGCCGGTGATCTCAATGCGGGTCATGTACTGCCTGTGTCCATTCAGTTTTTTGTATCCCTTCCTTCTTTTCTTCTTAAAAACAAGCACTTTATCACCCTTGACATGCTCAATTACCGTTGCTGATACAGCAGCATCCCTGATCACAGGGTTCCCAAAAGTGATTTTGCCTTCATTTTCAATGAGTAATACCTTGTCAAAAGAGACTTTCGACCCTGCATCCCCTTCCAGCCTGTGGACGAACAATTTCTGTTCTTTCTCAACTTTGAACTGCTGTCCGGCGATATCAACGATTGCGTACATTATCTGTTTATTTTCAGTGTTTTCAAATTCGGTCTGCAAAGATAGAAAAGTTTGTAAGATATGACAAAGAAATGTTTAAAAATTATTTGCCTTTTACTCAGTAACAGTTTGATGAGACAGTGGAGCTTCAGAATGAAGTTCAAATAATAGGTCAGAATCCTATGATTCCTTTTTAAAAATTTTAATTTTGCTGAGGCATCTGACATCAATTGCCATTCAGTCAATGTATAATTAAATAAACTGACCGATCATCCGTAATGGGTAAAGTAAAACTGAACGTACTGGGAATTTCCTACAGTCAGACACAGTCGGGGGCCTATGCCCTTGTACTGGCAGAGGAAGAAGGGGCAAGGAGGATCCCTATCATCGTGGGCGGTTTTGAGGCCCAGGCCATTGCGATTGAACTGGAAGGTCTGAATCCGCCGCGTCCGCTCACCCATGATCTGTTTAAGAAATTTTCCGATTCCTTCGGGATCCGCCTGATCGAAGTGAATATTCACAAACTTGAAGAAGGGGTCTTTTTTGCAAATGTGTTGTTTGACAACGGCGACAAGGAGATCTCACTGGATGCGCGGACTTCGGATGCCATTGCCCTTGCCTTGCGATTTAAGTGTCCCATCTATACCACCGAGGAGATCGTTGAGAAAGCAGGTATCGTGCTTGATTTTGAGCAGGCCTCCGGGGGTGAGGAAGACGATGGGGCCAATGATCCTGCAGTAAGCAAGGAACATGACCTGGGTATGAGAAAGCCTGCACAGCGAGCCGACCTTTCGGCGCACACAGTTGATGAGCTGAAGGCTATGCTTGACAAAGCCATTGCGAATGAGAATTATGAAACGGCCTCGGAGATCAGGGATGAGATCAGGCGCAGGAAGAAAGAATAGACCACGTATGAAAAAAACCGTTACTGGCTTCATCCTCGCCCTCGGGCTGTTGGTAGTGCCTTTTCACTCCGCCGGACAGGATACTGTTCCGCCTGGTATGGTTCCGGATCAGGATACCATAGTTTCTGCTGATGCAGCCCCGCTGGAAATTGCAACTGTTGAAGAAGCAGCCGGGGCAACGGAGATGTCCACCATTATTCCGGACCGTATCGGATTCCGGTTCAGCCTGGTAAAGATCCTCAGGGGATTGCTCGGAATGCTTGTACTGATTGCCATTGCCTGGGCATTCAGCAAGAACAGGAAGGCCATTTCATGGAAAACCGTTGGCATCGGGCTTGCCATTCAACTGCTTCTTGCTGTGGGAATATTATATGTACCCCTGGTACAGACCGTATTTGAATTTGTCGGCAAGATATTCGTTAAGATTCTCTTTTTTACAAGTGTGGGAACCGAATTCCTGTTTGGTAGCGGTGCAGAGGGAGAGATCGCCAAGCCGCTGCAAACCTTTGCCATCAATATTCTTCCCACCATCATCTTTTTCTCGGCCATCACCAGCGTATTGTTTTACCTGGGTGTAATCCAATACATTGTCAGGGGGCTGGGTTACCTGATGTCGAGGGCCATGGGATTGTCGGGTGCAGAAAGCCTCTCTGTTGCCGGTAACATCTTCCTGGGTCAGACTGAATCGCCCCTGATGATCAAGGCATACCTGGAAAAACTCAATGAATCGGAAATGCTGCTTGTCATGTCGGGAGGAATGGCGACCCTTGCAGGAGGGGTGCTTGCTGCCTACATCGGATTCCTGGGGGGAGGGATACCTGAACAGGAGCTGGTCTTTGCCAAGCACCTGCTGGCGGCATCCGTAATGGCGGCTCCCGGGGTGGTCGTTATATCAAAGATCCTTGTTCCCAATACGGGAGAGGTTGACAAGTCCATCAATGTAACACAGGAGAATATCGGGAAGAATGTGCTCGATGCCATTTCCAACGGGACTGCCGAAGGCCTGAGGCTTGCAGTGAATGTTGCTGCGATGCTGCTGGTGTTCATCGCTTTCATTGCATTGATCAATTTCGTATTCGTGAAAGTGGGCGACTGGACCACATTAAATAACCTGGTGGCCAGGGTCACCAATGGAAATTATGATGAGCTCAGCCTGGAGTTCCTGCTCGGATACGGCCTGTCGCCGGTGATGTGGCTTATCGGGGTGCCCCTGGAAGACATCACCCTTACGGGTTCGCTGCTGGGGAAAAAACTGATCATGACAGAATTTGTGGCCTATATCAGTCTTGCAGAAATGAAGACCGCAGGCCTCTTTTCAGATCCCAAATCCATTATCATGTCGGTATACATGTTGTGTGGATTCGCCAATTTTGCTTCCATCGGTATACAGATCGGGGGTATCGGGGCACTTGCACCCGGAAAGCGCGTACAACTTTCCCGGCTGGGCATGAGGGCGTTACTGGCAGGCACGCTTGCTGCCCTTCTTTCCGCTACTTTGGTTGGCATCTTACTGGGTTAATTGTTAGCTTTGCACCATGATTGTTTTTAGCGGACAGAAGATACTGGTGGTTGAGGACAATTTCATGTCCTTTAAGTTACTCGAGGCCCATTTCATGAGGTCCAACCTGGAAATTGTTCATGCCTCCGACGGACTGATGGCACTGGAGTTGTTCAAGAGCAATCCGGATATTGCCATGATACTTATGGATATACAGTTGCCGGGCATGAACGGGATTGAGGTGACCAGGGCCATACGGGAAATCAACATGGAGGTGCCCATCATCGCTGCCACTGCGAATGTATTTGATGATGATAAAAAAGCTTGCATGGATGCAGGCTGCACCGATTTTGTCACGAAGCCCATCAATTTCCCGCTTCTTTTCGAACTCCTGGACAAACGACTCAGCTGATGCAGGCTGCGTTGCTTATTTCTGCCACACTGTTTATTGTTCTTTACAGTGGCCGCATGCTGTGGTATTATATTTCATTCAGGCGGTACCATGAGCCGCCTCTTTCCAATGGGAAGACTCTCTCCGGGGTTGTTTCGGTGATCCTGCCGGTAAGAAACGAGGAGGCAAATCTCAGGTTGCTGGTCAATGACCTGCTGGCCCAGGATTACGGATCCGGGAATTACGAAGTTATCTTTGTGGACGATCATTCAACGGACCGGTCGTCCGCGATACTTGGGCAGGTTTGTCAGGATCATACCCGTTTCGGGTTAGTTACACTCCAGGATGGTCTGACCGGAAAAAAGCATGCAATTGCTGCCGGGGTCGAGGCTGCTTGTGGTGAATGGATCATCCAGGCTGATGCAGACTGCCGCCTGCCGGTAAACTTCATTTCCGGGCATGTTCACTATGCGTCCTCAGGTGCCGACCTGGTTGCCGGGCCGGTGGTTGTTCGCCCCGGGGAAAGCAGATGGGGCAGCATGGAAGCGCTGGAGCATTTTGGTCTGACAGCCACTGCCCTGGCTGCCGCTGCTGCCGGCCGGCCAGTGATGTGCAGTGGTGCCAGCCTGTCTTATAGCAAGAAGTTCTTCCTGGAGGCTGCTCCCGGTCTTTTTGCCATTCCACATGTATCAGGTGACGATGTCTTTCTCCTGGAAGCGGCGAAAAAGTTAAAAAAGAACATCCGTTTTTCAACCATACCAGGGATGGTGGTAACGACAGGATCTACGGAGGGTCCGGTGGCTTTTCTGCAGCAACGGATCAGGTGGGGGTCCAAGGCGAGATACTACAGGGATGCGGACATGTTCTTGCTGGCTGTGCTGGTATGGCTTGCGAATGCCGCCCTTACCGGTTTACTGATCGCATCGCTGTTGGCTGTCGGAGTGGTTTGGCTTTTTCTTGCTGCACTGGTAATGAAATCAATTTCGGAATACCTGCTGCTGAACGAGGTTGCTGCCAGGCTCAGGTTGAGGCACTTTATGGTATTTTTTCCCGCAGCAGCGTTATTTTATTATTTTTATATCACTTTTGCAGGCATATTTTCCATGTTAGTATCATTCACGTGGAAGGGCAGAAGATACAGTAGTCAGGGTTGATCAAAGTGTACGTTTTTTGCGTTATGCACGTTGGGGAAATTGTTCAGTTATTGCTTAGTTCCGCGTTTCCCCGTTTCATGCGATCTGATCCCGGACATTATGATTCATCCTCAATAAGTAAAACACATGGGTTGATGGGCACAACAATCACGAACAATAATACACTGAAGTCTTGACCGGAACCGGCATATCACCCGGCCGGCTGGCATGGATCAGGTTCAGGAGCAACCCGGTTTCCCTGGCCGGACTGTTTTTTATCCTGTTGACAGTATTGGTTTCGGTAGCGGGCTATATCATCAGTCCTGATAAAACAAAACACGCCAATTCGCAGGTGCTGGAGATTGCACTGGAAAAGCCTGGCTTTACCTGTGATTTCCTCCGGGTGACCATGAACAGTAGCAGGGAAAAGAAAGGGTTCATGGCCAGGTTATTTACCGGGAAGCAATCCCGGCAGGTGCTTGTGCCCATGCATTCGTACCATTTTGAAGATGACCAGGTGGTTGTGCTGGAATATTCCAAATACGAGGAGGATCGCTTCTATTCTTCCTACTACCTGGCCGATGTGCTTTACCCTGTGGATATGTCAACCTATACCTTCGCTGACGGATTGTATTCCGTGAAAAGTGTGGAAGGGGACCGGGAATATTCCGGGAGCATTGCCGGTCTTCGGTCGCGGGTGGAGGAGGAGCATATTTTCCAGAAGCGTTTTTTGCTGGGTACTGACAGGTTTGGCAGGGACATGCTGAGCAGGATGATCCTGGGGACCCGCGTGAGTCTGTCAGTTGGGTTCATCGCCGTATTGATTTCCCTGGTGGTGGGCATTCTGCTTGGGGGCATTGCCGGTTATTTCAGGGGCTGGACCGATAAGGTGATCATGTGGCTGGTAAATGTTGTATGGTCTGTTCCCACGCTGTTGATGGTAATTTCCATCACCCTCGTGCTTGGTAAGGGATACTGGCAGGTATTTGTGGCCGTCGGGCTCACCATGTGGGTGGAAGTGGCCAGGGTGGTCAGGGGACAGGTGCTGTCTGTACGCGAGAAGGAATATGTGGAAGCAGCGCGTGTGATCGGTATGCGGCCCGGACGGATCCTGTTCCGGCATATCATTCCTAATGTGCTTTCTCCTGTGATCATCATATCGGCAGCCAATTTTGCGACAGCCATCCTGATGGAAGCCGGACTCAGTTTCCTGGGAATCGGAGTGCAGCCACCGGTGCCTACCTGGGGAGGCATGATCAAGGACCATTACGGTTTTATTATCGTGAACCTGGGGTACCTTGCTTTCATACCTGGGATTGCCATCATGCTGATGGTGCTGGCATTTACCCTTGCCGGGAACGGACTGAGGGACGCCCTGGACAGCAGGCAGTCGTAGTCTTCGGCGCTTGTGCACTGTATGTTCCGGACTGTTTGCTTCCTTTGCACAAATGAACCCGGTCAGCAAGCCGGCCTGCGCGCTACAATCGTTCAAATGGTTCCTTACAGCAGTCTGGCATGTACTTACATGCAGACCGCCAGGCGGATCAGGAAAGTCTTTTCCTGTCCATGATTCTGAAGGAAAAGAAAATGATGATGGTCGCGTATCCTGCCACCAGCAGTATGTTGGCCCAGAGCGGGAGCCCTTTGGGTAAGATGTCTATGGATGATGGATCCACAGCTTCTTCGGAATTCATTTTTCGCTGGAATATTTCAATCAGGTCGGGCAGGGGTGTCAGCTGTGTATTGGCCCTCATGGGGAAGAACCAGCGGATTTCCTTTTCCCTGAAGATCAGGAAGAGCACCGGCTCAACAAATGTCCGGAACCCGATAAAGGAGAGGATGGAAAGTGCTGTGTTCTTGATGAGCAGTGCGATGAACAGCCCTATGATCATATAGGTGATCGATGAAAGGAAATAGGGCAGCAGCTTCCAGCTGTTTTCAAAGACGAGGCCGGGGGTGATTTTGTAGCTATGTGTCAGACCGAGCAATACGGAAGTCAGGCCAATGAGGATCGTAGCCAGGGCTGCCAGCAGGAAGATCAGCACGATCTTTTGCGCAAGCAGTTCCCTCCTGCCAAGTCCGAAAACCACCTGTGTTTTAAAGGTGTGATTTGAAAACTCATTGGTGGTGATCATGATCACGATCAGTGCCAGCAGTATGTTGTAAGGCTCAGTTATCCATGTCATAAAGGACCATACGTCAGGGAAGCGAAACAGGTCGCTGAGTGAGATTACCGGGATTTGCCTGTCGATCAGCGGATAGATGACCAGTCCGAGTACAATGGCAACGACATACAGGCCCAGCAGGATCTGGAAGGGGATATAGTTCAGAATTTTGATTTGTTCGATCCGTATCAGTTTTTTGACTTGCATAGAGGTGTTTTATTGTGTGCAATTGATTTGTTAGATGTATACTTAAAAAGGACGTCTGCTTTATTCAGCCCATGCAATGCATACAGTGTATTCCAGTCACGCAGTGCACAAACGGGATTATTATTTAACGAGTTCCAGGAATTGAGCTTCAAGGCTTTTTTTGCGGCTGACCAGGTGATCGATCACCACGCCGTTCCCGAAGGCAAACGTATTCAGATCCCCGATTTTCATGCCAGGCTGCAGCAATGCCACCAGGACACCATTTTCCTTGCGGGCTTCGGTGACCACATTGTTCTTCTCCAGCAACTTCAACAGTTTTACGTTGTCGGAGCTGGAGAATTCCACCACCTCTTCTTCGGTAAGGATCTCTTTAACAGATCCTGCTGCCAGCAAGTCGCCATTTTTCAGTATGGCCACATGGGAGCAGATCTTTTCAACTTCGGACAGGATGTGGGAGGCCAGGATCAGCGTTTTTCCTTTTTCCACCTGATCAATGATCGTTTCCCGGACTTCAGCGATCCCTTCGGGGTCAAGGCCATTGGTAGGTTCATCGAGCACAAGCACCTGGGGGTCACCCAGCAAAGCTGCCGCGATTCCCAGTCGCTGCTTCATGCCCAGTGACAGGGTTTTGAACCTTGACTTCCTGCGTTCGAAAAGCCTGGTTTCCTTCAGTACACGTTCAATATCGTCAAACCCGATGTTTTTTATTGTGCAAATGATCCTGAGGTTTTTTTCCAGGTTGAGGTAGGGGTAGAAGTGGGGTGTTTCGATCAGGGACCCGATGCGGGTTCTTTGTCGGGGATTCGGGACCTCGCCGAACCAGCTGAAGGTCCCGGTATCCTGCCGAAGGATCCCGGTAAGAATGGAAAGGGTGGTGGTTTTGCCGCTTCCGTTTGGTCCCAGGAGACCGAAAGCCTGGCCATGTTCGATATGGATCGAGAGGTTTTTAATGGCCTTTACCGAACGATAGGATTTTGAAAGTTGTTGTATTTCCAGGATGTTGCTCATATGAATAATTGAGGTATGCATAATAAAAATGAAGGAAATAGCAATATTTCCTTCATTAAGGTTATCTGGTAGTCAAGAGGTTTTCAACTCAGTTACCCAGTTCAGAGAAGAACTTGATTCTGACAAGCCGGATCTCTTCTTCTGTGTAATCTTCTGCTTCGAGTTCGTCCAGTGCTTCCCTGATGGATTCTGATTCCGCTTCCCTGAAATACTGGTAAATATCATCAATGCGGTCTTCGTCCATCACATCGTCCAGGTAATAGTTGATATTGATCTTGGTTCCGGAATTCACGATGGCTTCTATTTCATCGATCAGTTCCAGCATCTCCAGGTTTTTTGCCTCCGCGATATCATGGAGCGGGATTTTCCTGTCGATGCTCTGGATGATGAATACCTTCACGCCGGATTTGTTCACTACCGATCTCACCACCATATCCTGGGGACGAATGATCTCTTTGTCCTCCACATAGTTTTTTATCGTGTCGGCAAACTCTTTTCCGAATTTCTTTGCCTTGCCAGCACCGACGCCGACGATATTCTGAAGTTCCTCCACCGTTATGGGATACTGGATGGCCATATCCTCCAGGGAAGGGTCCTGGAATATTACAAAAGGCGGCAGTTCCAGCTTTTTTGCCATCTTTTTACGGAGGTCCTTGAGTATATGAATCAACTCCTCGTCCACCGCTCCTGTTCCACCGCCTCCAGCTGTTGCATCATCGTTGGAGACAATGTCATAATCATGATCTTGTGTTAACATTATCGAATACGGATTCTTTAAATACTCATTTCCTTTCTCACTTAGTTTTAACAACCCATAATTTTCAATATCCTTGTAGACCAGCCGGGCAATAAGTGCCTGTCTTACGACAGCATTCCAGAATTTGTTGTCTTTTTCCTTACCTGCTCCAAAGAACTCATTATGATGGTGTTTGTACGATTTAACAGCACTCGTGGCATTGCCTGCCAGCACGTTTGCAATGTGCTCAGGTTTGAATCTTTCCTGGACCCCTAATATAGTTTTTAATGCCAATACGAGATACTCTTTGCCTTCAAATTTTTCTTTGGGATGTAAACAATTGTCGCAATTGTCACAATTCTCTTCCATAATTTCCCCGAAATAATTCAGCAGGAGTTTGGGGCGGCAAACGGAAGATTCTGTATACGAGACAGTTTCGAGAAGGAGTTGTTTCCCGATCTCTTGTTCGGCCACAGGTTTTCCCTGCATGAATTTTTCAAGTTTCTGGATGTCCTTGTACCTGTAAAAGGCGATACATTTTCCTTCGCCGCCGTCTCGACCTGCGCGTCCGGTCTCCTGGTAATATCCTTCCAGGCTCTTGGGAATGTCATAATGGATCACAAACCGCACATCGGGTTTGTCGATTCCCATGCCGAATGCGATGGTAGCCACGATCACATCTGCTTCTTCCATCAGGAACATGTCCTGGTTCCTTGACCGGGTAGCCGCATCCATGCCCGCATGGTAAGGGAGGGCTTTGATGTTGTTGACCACCAGAGTTTGCGCAAGCTCCTCGACTTTTTTCCGGCTCAGGCAATAGATGATGCCTGATTTGCCTTTGTTGGCAGAGATGAATTTGATGATTTCCTTGGTGGCATGTATTTTTGGACGGATCTCGTAATAGAGGTTGTGCCTGCGGAAAGAAGATTTGAATACATTCGCGTCCATCATATCCAGGTTCTTCTGGATGTCGCTTTGCACCTTCGGTGTTGCCGTGGCCGTGAGGGCAATGATCGGAGCTGTCCCGATCGCATTGATGATCGGCCTGATCCGCCGGTATTCAGGACGGAAGTCGTGCCCCCATTCTGAAATACAGTGCGCTTCATCGATTGCGTAAAAGGAGACTTCCACATTTTTGAGGAATTCCACATTGTCTTCCTTGGTGAGGGATTCCGGTGCCACATACAATAGTTTTGTCCGCTTATCGAGCACATCCTGCTTCACTTTGGCGATTGCGCTTTTGGTGAGAGACGAATTCAGAAAGTGCGCCACGCCCTCGTTGGTGCTGAATGAGCGCATGGCATCCACCTGGTTCTTCATCAGCGCGATCAGGGGTGATATCACAATCGCAGTGCCTTCCATCATGAGTGCCGGCAACTGGTAGCAAAGCGATTTGCCGCCCCCCGTGGGCATCAGGACAAAAGAATCTTTTCCATTAAGTACATTCTTAATGATATCTTCCTGGTTTCCCTTGAAACTATCGAAGCCAAAATAGCGTTTCAGGAAATCATTTAATTGTTGGTCAGAGACCTGCATCTATATTTCTCCTCTTCTTATTTTACTAAAAATATATAAAATTATGTTACTACTGAAATTTCAGCTGTTAAAATGTACCGGGTTTTTTTTATACTTTTCGGAATACCAGGAAAATGAAAAGACTATCAACGGATCCGTTTTTGCCCGGACAAGCGCGTAAAACTATAAAAAAATCATCTTGGAAACTGGCGGGCACCAGTGATATTTTTTGTTACTTTGCATCACTTTTTGAATCTGTTATTCCCGATGGCAAAAGAAACCAAAGCTGAAATGTCATTCCTGGAGCACCTTGAAGTGCTGAGGTGGCACCTGTTGCGATCGTTTGTCGCTATTCTTGTTTTTGCCATCATTGCCTTTATATTCAAGCGGATCGTTTTTGATGTGATCATCATTGCTCCGAAAACCCCGGAATTTGTGACCAACAGGTTACTGTGCATGCTGGGACAGGAGGTGAATATCCAGCGGTTGTGTATCAATGCAAGGCCCTTCGGGCTGCAGACGGTGAAAATGGCCGAGCAGTTTGCCATGCATATCATCGTGAGCCTGGTGGCCGGGTTTATCATTTCTTTTCCTTATGTTTTCTGGGAGTTCTGGAGGTTCATTAAACCCGCCATGTACGACAAGGAGAAACAAACAGCCAGTGGTGCCGTGTTTTATACTTCCCTGCTGTTTATGCTGGGTGTGGCATTCGGGTACTTCCTGATTGCCCCGCTCTCTGTACATTTCCTGGGCAACTACCGCGTGAGCGAGGAGGTGATCAGCAATCCCACACTTCGCTCCTATGTGCAAACGGTTTCGTCGGTTACACTGGCTTCGGGGATTGTTTTTGAGCTCCCTATCCTGGCCTACTTCCTTACCAAGATCGGGCTGGTTACTCCGGAGTTTATGAAAAAGTACAGGCGGCATTCCATTGTTGTGATCCTGGCGCTTTCGGCACTGATAACCCCCCCGGATATTTTCAGCCAGGTGATGGTTTCCATGCCGCTTATAATATTGTACGAGGTCGGGATCGGTATCAGCAGGAGGATCATCAGGGAGCGAAAGCGGAAAGAAGCAGCCGGGGAAGTATAATACGGAGACGGGAACTCCGTTTTCAATAAGTGAACCATATGGAAAAAATGCGATTACATACCCACAACCTGGTGAAGAAATACCGGTCAAGGACCGTGGTGAATCATGTTTCCGTTGATGTATCACAGGGGGAGATTGTTGGTCTTCTCGGGCCAAACGGGGCAGGTAAGACCACCACGTTCTACATGATTGTGGGACTGATTACTCCCAATGAAGGGAAGATTTACCTGGATGACAACGAGATCACTTCGGAACCGATATACAAGCGGGCAAGAATGGGGATCGGTTATCTTGCCCAGGAGGCTTCGGTATTCAGGAAGCTGAGTGTCGAAGACAATATCAGGGCAGTGCTGGAAATGTCAGACCTTCCCAAATCCGAACAAAAGGAGATCGTGGAATCGCTGCTGGAAGAGTTCGGTCTGCAGGGAATCAGGAAAAGCCTGGGAATCCAGCTTTCCGGAGGAGAACGAAGAAGGACTGAAATAGCACGGGCACTTGCGCTGAGCCCGAAATTCATACTCCTTGATGAACCTTTTGCTGGAGTGGATCCCATCGCAGTGGAGGACATCCAGGAGATTGTTTCCAGGTTGAGGAGTAAAAATATCGGGATTTTGATTACTGACCACAATGTGCATGAAACCCTTTCAATAACCGACCGCGCCTACCTGCTGTTTGAAGGATCGATCCTGAAGGCAGGAACAGCGCAGCAGCTTACCGAAGATGAGCAGGTGAGGAAGGTCTACCTGGGAAAGAACTTCGAACTGCGGTAATGAACCTTCCTGCTGCGTTCAATGCGCAAAAAATGAGCAAATTAACACGCCGCCAACCTCCCGTTTTTTCTTTTTAGTTTGTAAAAAAAACTGTTACCTTTGCACGACCAATTTTTCAGCGGATGTGGCGGAATTGGTAGACGCGCCAGACTTAGGATCTGGTTCCTTTGGGAGTGGGGGTTCGAGTCCCTTCATCCGCACAAAAAACAACGGAAACCGCGGGGCCTGCAATTAACATTTGCCTGTGCGGTTTTATTCAATGAAGATATAATTATACCGGAATATGAACATTACAAGAGAAAACGTAGACAATCTTAATGCATTATTGACAGTTACCGTTGAAAAATCAGATTACGAGGAGCAGGTTGACAAGGTGTTGCGCGATTACCGCAGGAATGCCAATATCAAGGGGTTCAGGCAGGGCAATGCCCCCATGGGGATGATCAGGCGCATGTACTTTGTACCGGTCCTCGCCGATGAGGTGAACAAGCTGGTATCGCAGTCACTATACGACTACCTGGGTAAGGAAGAGATCAGGATTCTCGGGGAACCACTGGCAAAAGCTGACAAGGAAAAGTCCATAGATTTTGAGAAGGATGAGCAGTTTGAATTTCAGTTCGAACTCGGACTTTCACCGGAAATTAAACTGGAAATCACCGAGAAGGAGAAATTTCCCCTGTACGCAATCAAAGTGTCCAAAAAAGAGCTTGAGGAATACAAAGAGAATGTGGCAAAGCATCATGGGGAATTTGTATCTGTTGATGCAGCCGGCGACGATGAACTGATCAAGTGCAACCTTGTAAAAGTGAACAAGGATGGGGAAGCAGTGGAAGACGGGATCAGCGTTGAAGATGTATCCATGTCGCTGGAGATGATGAAGGACAAGGACCAGCAGTTGCTTTTTTCGGCAGCCAAAAAGGGCGATGAGATCATTTTTGATGTCAAAAAGGCCTATCCCAATGATACCGAGGTTGCTTCAATGCTCCGCATCAACAAGGACGAGGTACCTTTGATCGATGGTAAATTCAAATGTACCATCAACGATGTGCAGAAATTTGAAAAAGCGGAGATCAACGAGGAACTTTTCAACAAAATCTATGGCGAAGGAGAAGTCAGTACCGAAGCTGAATTTGACAACAGGCTGAAAGAAGAGATGAAGGTCCAGTATGAGCGTGACAGCAACTACCGCTTTGGCATTGACGCAAAGGAAATGCTCACCAAGAAGGCGAAGATTGATCTGCCCGTGGAATTCCTGAAAAGATGGTTGCTTGAAACCAATGAGAACATGACGCAGGAGCAGGTGGAAAGTGAGTTCTCCCAGTATGAAGATGATTTTAAATGGCAATTGATCAAGGACCACCTCTACAAGGTGCATGATATCAAGGCAGATGAAGCGGAGATACGCGATTCGGCCCGTGAGGTTGCCAGGGCACAGTACCAGCAATATGGGATCCATGACATTCCTGATGAGTACCTGGACAATTTTGCCAATGAACTTTTATCCAAAAAGGAAGAAGCGCGGAGGATCACGGATCGTAAACTTGAAGAAAAATTGCTTAATTTTATCAAAAATACGGCGAAGATCGAAGAGAAGGAGATTTCCGTTGAGAAATTCAGGAAGTTATTTGATACAAAGTAGCAGTGTACATTAAGTCACGAGGACAGACACCAAAAAATTGAATTGCCATGAATCAGAATGATGATTTTAAGAAGTTTGCAACAAAACACAGGGGCATCAGCAGTCTGACCCTGCATAATTTTACTTCAGCATACAACAGTTACATCTCACCCACCATTATCGAGGAGCGCCAGCTGAATGTCGCTTCCATGGATGTGTTTTCTCGCCTGATGATGGACCGCATTATTTTCCTGGGTACGCCCATCGATGATTATGTGGCCAATATCATCCAGGCGCAGTTGCTGTATCTCGATTCTGCAGATCCGTCAAAGGATGTGCAGATCTATTTTAATTCACCGGGTGGAAGCGTACATGCCGGTCTGGGAATTTACGATACGATGCAGTACACTTCATGCGATGTTGCCACGATATGCACAGGAATGGCCGCCTCCATGGCAGCGGTATTGCTGGCTGCAGGAACAGCCGGTAAGCGTTCAGCGCTGAAACATTCCAGGGTGATGATCCACCAGCCGATGGGAGGTGCCCAGGGACAGGCTTCTGATATTGAGATCACGGCCCGGGAGATCCTGAAACTGAAAAATGAACTCTATACGATTATTGCCGAGCATTCCGGTAAAGATGTCAAGAAGGTAGAAAAAGACAGTGACAGGGATTACTGGATGACCTCCGAGGAAGCAAAGGCATACGGGATGGTTGATGAAGTGCTTTTCAGAACGAAAGAGAAAAAATAATTTTTATGGACCGTTGCTCATTTTGTGGCAGGGAGAAGAAGGATACCAACCTTCTCATCGCAGGTATATCAGGACATATCTGCGACAGGTGTATTGAACAGGCCCATTCTATTGTCGAGGAGGAACTCGGTGCATCGGGAGAATTCGACCTGGGAGATATCAAGCTGCTGAAGCCAAAGGAGATCAAGAGTTTTCTCGACCTGTATGTGATCGGGCAGAATGAAGCAAAGAAATACCTTTCGGTGGCGGTCTACAACCACTACAAGCGGCTCAAGCAGGGAGATTCTAAAGATGATGTGGAAATTGAAAAATCAAACATCATCCTGGTTGGCGAGACCGGTACAGGTAAAACGCTGCTTGCCCGCACCATCGCCAGGATGCTGCATGTGCCTTTCACCATAGTGGATGCCACGGTACTTACCGAGGCCGGCTATGTGGGGGAGGATATTGAAAGCGTGCTGACCCGCCTGCTGCAGGTGGCAGATTACAATGTGGAAGCAGCCGAGAAGGGCATTGTTTTTATCGATGAGATTGATAAGATTGCCAGGAAGGGTGACAACCCCTCGATCACCAGGGACGTGTCGGGAGAAGGGGTTCAGCAGGGATTGCTGAAACTGCTGGAAGGTTCTATTGTGAATGTGCCTCCCCAGGGAGGGCGCAAACATCCCGACCAGAAAATGATCCCGGTAAATACAAAGAATATCCTGTTCGTTTGCGGCGGAGCCTTTGACGGCATCGAGCGGAAGATCGCCAACAGGCTCAACACGCAGGTGGTGGGATACACGGCAGCCAGGGAACACGAAAAGATCGACAAGACCAACCTGCTGCAGTACATTGCACCGCAAGACCTGAAATCTTTTGGACTGATCCCGGAAATCATCGGACGATTGCCGGTACTTACCTACCTGGAACCTCTGAATGAAGAGGCACTCAGGCGTATCCTCACGGAGCCGAAGAATGCGATCACAAAACAGTATGAAAAGCTCTTCGAGATGGATGGCATTAAGCTGACGTGGGACAAAAAGGTACTGGATTATATTGTTGAGAAAGCCGTGGAATTCAAACTGGGGGCACGCGGACTGCGTTCCATCTGTGAGGCGATCATGATTGATGTAATGTTCGAAATGCAGACCGGAGAAGAAAACGAG
>Ga0180435_10002552_pt1 | contig 18537 bp, 7 predicted proteins | sample SS_ome_3_FD_132467 | JGI IMG/M metagenome (GOLD analysis project Ga0180435, IMG submission 132467) | Hypersaline lake sediment archaeal communities from the Salton Sea, California, USA - SS_3_S_1 metaG | ecosystem: Environmental > Aquatic > Non-marine Saline and Alkaline > Hypersaline > Sediment...
CGGCGCCTATAGTTTCGAGATAGCGACGAAATTGTCCGTCAGCGCAGAAAGGCAGGCGGCCGCCATCGCTGCGATGGTGCACAGTGCCAGCAACCCCTACGACGACGAAACGCGACGGACCATGCAACGCGCCGCCTTCGCTTCCCTGTTCCCTGAACCCGGCGAGATAACAGTGTGCTGCTGGGCTACCGCGCACCGCATCACCCTGGAGAGCGGGGTACCCATCGAGTTCGAGATGACGAACCTCGAGGTCGTGGACACGAACGCGCGCCTGCCCGTCCAGAATACGACGCCGTTCCTCATCAACCTTGCCGACCAATGGCGGAGTCGCCCCGGTCTCGTGCGCCGCTCGCGCACGCGGCATGCGAGCGGTCCGAACGGGACATCGCACGGTACGACAACGGAGATCTCGTACATGCAGCGCAGCCGCCCCCTGCGTCGCTGGGTCATGGCGGGCACCTGGATGGCGACCCACACACGCGTGACGTCGATGGAATCGGCGAACGAGTCGGCGCGCCATGCCACCGCGGCGATACTGCATCAGCTGCTCAGAAAGACAAGCGCTTCCGCACACGAGACGGATTACACAGTTCCTGCGCGAACGCACGAGACGAAGTCACGGGCAGAGCCGGTGCACTTCAGTGGCGAAGGCCGCCTGTTCGGTGACATGCCATCCATTTACCCTCCCGAAGCGCACGAGTTGCCCGATGTGCGCCGCCTGCTCGAGCTGGACGAAATGCTGTGCGACCGAGGCGAGCCGCACATCTTCGATCTCGTCGGGATCACCGCTTTCGTCGACCGCCTGCCGCAGCGCGGCGACGATTGCTACGACGGTGCTCGCGCGATGCTCGATGATTTGCACAATCGCGCGACCGCAGTCGAGGCGATATTGCTCGAATTCGCGAAGGGCGGACTACGGACGGAATCGCGTGCCACGATGGAGGCAGTCAAACGACTCTTCTCGATCGTCGAAGGCGTCCTGCGCAACCGCGCAGGGGGCGCGTAGCGCGTCATGCCTCGCGCCTTGCCGTAGCGGCCGGCACGACGTGTCGGGGCGGGTCGAACGCACCGAGGCCTCGTGTTGTGCGCGATCGAGGTCCCTGCTCGTGCTTCTGGCCCGATTCCCGTCTCCGCGCCGACAACCCGAATGCAGGGCTGAACGCCGACAAGCGTGCGTCAGCACCGGCGCGGGCCGCACCACCGCCTGCCGCTGCCTGTCGTGACAGCGCGGCGACGGCCCAAATGAACAGCACTGGACGCGGGCGCTGAGGCACGCCGCGCCGAATTTGCCGCGGAAGCCAGTTTGCGCCGACGCTCAAGGGGTGCGTGCCGGACCCGCTATACTCCACATGATGAACACGATCCTGCCGCACCTGCTATGCACGTGCCTGCCGCTGCTCGCCAGTCCGCTTGCCACCGCGGTAGACGACGCGCTCGACGATGCAGGGGCGCCGCAGGCCAACCACGAGATCGCGCAAGCGCGCTGCGCGCGCAGCGCCGGCATCACCCACGAAATCAACTTGAGTTCGGGCGTCAACAACGAACGCGTCAACGTGGCCTCGCCCCTGCGTATCGCCATCACCACGGGCACCGACGCGGCGCGCTACGACAGCTGCCTGCGGCGCGAAGGATTTCCGCCAAGGCGCCGCATGCTGGCAACTTTCGAGCGCGCCGACGCGTGCCGTGACGAGGCGCGGCGACCCGCGCGCGTGCGCCTGGTCGACGGCGTCGAGTCTCTCGCGCAGCCGTTCGACGAGGCACGCTATCGCGATTGTCTAGACGGCGGCATCGACGTCGAGGTCATCTCCGCGATGCCCTGAACCGGCCGCCCGTGCCGCCGATGCTTCGCAACGGCGCGAGCAGCGGCGCTCAGGGTGAGTCAGGCGTCTCGGCGCCCTCCGCGCCCGCCCGGCGCAAGGCCGCAACCGACTCGTCGGTCAGCTCGTCGAACAAGCGCGTCTCGATTTCCTGCAGCCGATTCTGCAGTTCGACTTTCTTCAGCCCGCTGGCGCGCTCGCCCTGCAGCAGGCTGTCCCAGGCCGACTTGCCTTCGTAGAGGGCGAGCAGCTCCTGGCCGATGTCGTAGAGCGCGCGATTGCGTACCTGCGCGTCGGCCAGCTCGCGTTGCGTCGCGGCCAGCGTCTCGGCGAGCTGGTCGCGCGTATCGACGGTCTCGCGGTGCAGGGCGGCAAGTTCCTTGTACTTCGCGACCGTCTCTTCGAGCTGCCCGCGGGTGCGCCCGAGGCTGCCGCGCGTGCGCTCGAGCTGGGCGTCGGTGCGGTCGGCGCGCGTCTCGCTCGCCGCCAACTCGCTGGCGCGCTCCTCGAGCTGACCCTCGGCGCGCTTCAGACGCTTGCTGAGCCCGGCGTTGTCGACGCGCAGTTGCGCGAGTTCGGCCTCCAGCGTCGCCTTCTGCTGCGCCACCTGCCGTAACAGGCTTTGCGCACGGGCCAAGGCCTGTTGCATCTGCTCGGGCGTCATCGCGGCCTGCTGCGCGTCCACCTGAGCCGACAGGCACAGCACGAGTGCCGCGAGCACGCGTACCGCAATCACGCGGCGAATCGAGATGGTGGAATCAGAACAGCGCATTGAGGTCGAGTTGCACGCGATCGATACCGACGTCGGTATCGTCGCGGCCCGGCACGAGGTTGTCGTTCCAGCCGTCGATGGTGTCGGCGGAGAAGTAGCGCATGCGCAGGAAGGTGCGCGGCGAGAGGCCGAGGTGGCCAACGATGATGAAGCCCTCCGAGTTGGTGCCGCCGAGCATGAAGTTGGAGTTGGTGAACGCATCGATCACGGCGTCGCGCTGCAGGTGCTGGTAGCCGAACGACAAGCGCCAGTCACCGAACTTGCGGAGATCCTCGTGCCCCACCTGGAGATGCGCGTAATAGCCGAGCGTGCGCTCGTCGACCTCGAAGCCGGTGCGGCGCGTGATATCGGACGAATCGAAGCCCACGTTCTTGACCACGTCGGCCATGAGCTGCACCTGGACCGGATCGAAGAAGCTGAGGTTGACCTCGCCGGTCAGGTTCATGAGGGTGAAATCGGAGGCGAGACCGAACAGGATCGGCGGCGGGAACGGGTTGGTGCTGTCGAACTTGATCGGGAACAGCGTGTTGCCGGTACCGAGGTAAGCCGGCGCCGTCCAGTCGAGGCGATTGTCCGGCGTCACGCCCGGATTGAACAGCAGGGTGTCGCGGTTGAGCTGCCCCGTGATGTTGACGAAATCGTAAATCGAATAGGCCAGACGAACGTCGATTTCGCGGTGCAGGTGATAGTCGAGGCCGAGTTGCCCGCCAAGCATCCATTTGTCGTTGGAGGAGCCGTCGTCCTCGAACGTCTCGTCGAGATCGATCGGGATCACGGAGAACGTCAGGAAGAGACCGTCGTCGTGCTCGCTCGGCGGCGCCCCGAAGGGCGTCGCTCCGTGTCGCAGGCGTGGCGCCCCGAAGGGCGCCTCTCGGAGCCGCAGGCGGCCGGTGGCCGAGAAGCCGTCGAAAGCGAGGTCGTTGTCCCACACCATCTCGGTCGAATAGAACGGCCGCTCGAAACGTCCGCCGATGAGGCTCAGCCGCGCCCGCTCATGCTCGCTCGCGAGGTCCCATCGCATGAACATACGATCGACGCCGAACTGATAACGCCCGAAGCCGCTGCCCAGGGTCTCGTTGAGGCTGGTCGGCTCGTTCAGGTTGCCGGTACTGAATCGCATGCCGACCTTGAGTGATTCGAGCACTTCCGCTTCCAGGCCCAGGCGCAGGCGCGCGCGCACGCGTTGATAGTTCTCCGAGTAATTCAAGAACGCGTTGGGATTATTGAGCAGCTGCTGATCCTCGTTGATCGCTTCGAAGTTGAGCGGCGCGTTGGGGTCGCCCGGGCGGGGATTGTCATCGTCGAACATCGTCGATTCCAGGCGCAGGCGAAAGTCCCCGGACCAGGTCAGGCGGTTGACCCAGTCCGGCAGCGCCTCGGGCGTGCCCCAGCGTTCCTCCCTGGCCTTCACCGCAACGTCCTGCATGACCTCGGCACGCAGCTCCTTGCGCACGTCGGCGCGGATTTCGTCCTTGACGAACTCCGGCACGTAGGGCACACGCACGACCTTCGAGGGTGCGTCCGCCGGTGCTGCCGCGATGTCCTTCTCGATCGCACCTTCGCTCGCGGCCTGCGCGGCCGCCTTGGCGCGTGCTTCGCGCTTGAGGGCTTCGGCCTTGTCGGCCGGCAGCACGCCTTGCTCGACCAGTGCGTCGACCAGGTTGACGATCGTGTTCTTGAGCTCGAGCAGCTCGGCACGTTCGCTGCCGGCCGCAGTGACGGTCGTCGACACCATCAGCATCAGCACACCGATCATGCTCGCCATGCGCATCGTGTTTCGATCCTCGGGAAAGTGTGTGTTCAATGGTCGCGTCAGGTTCGCGACATGATTCGCAGCGTGATCGGCTGCATCTCGTCGGGCGGCACCTCGCGGATGCGTGCCTGCTGGCGCAACGCGTTCTCGATGGCGTTATCCAGATCGACGTTGCCCGTCCCGCGGACGAGCTGGCTCTCGCTGATGGCGCCGCTGGCCGCAATCCACAACCGCACGGTGACGGAGAAATCGCGTTTGCGCAGCAGGCCATCGCGCGCCAGCGCCGCTTCGATGTCCTTCTCCAGCCGCTGCGCGTACCACGCCTCGCGATCGCCGCCGCCGCCGATCAGGCCGCGGCCGCCCTTCTTCGCCTTGAGGCCGAAGCCGTCGCTGCCGGCGACGCCTTCGGCATCCAGACCGAGGTCGTCGCTGGGCGGCGGCTCGTCGTTCTCGGCGACGTCTTCCATCGGCTCGGGCTCGGGTTCGGGCACGTCCACCTCTTCGATCTCGGGTTCGGGCGGCGGCTCCATCTCGGGTGGCGGCGGCGGTGGCGGTGGCGGCACCACGACCGAGATCTCCTGGATCTCCGGCTGCTTGGGCGCCTGCCCACCACCCAGGCTCTTGCCGAACAGGTAGACGCCGCCGATGATGACGGCGACCATCACGAGCCCACCGGCATACGGCAGGTAGCGCTTGAGCGTCGTGTTCCGTGCCATCGCCGCTGCCGCTACTTGACCAGCTTCTGGGTGACCAGGCCGATGTGCGTGATGCCGATGCGGCCGCACATGTCGAGCACCTCGACGACGAGCTGGTACTGCACCGTGGCGTCACCCTTGATCACGATAGGCAGCGCGGGATCGGCGGCATAGAGACTCGCCAGCCGCGATTCCAGTTCCTGCATCGTCACGGGGTAGGTATCGAGGAAGATGGTGCCGTCGGCGGTGATCGTGACCGCCTTGGTCTTGGGCTCTTCCAGCGCCGGCGCATTGCTCGCCTGCGGGAGGTTGACCTGGATGCCCTGCACGGCGGCCGTGGTCATGATGATGAAGATGATCAACAGCACGAAGGTCAGATCGACCATTGGCGTGATGTTGATGTCGTCGTAAGGCTCGTTGTCGCCTTTTACGTCACCAGCCATGAGCGTCGCTTCCGGGGCTGCGAGACGCGGCTCAGAGGCCGTACTGTTCGTTGATGCGGGCCAACAGCTCATCGCCGAAGACGTGCATGTCTGCGGCGATTTCCTTGGCCATGGCGCTGAGGTAGTTGTAGCCGAACAGGGCCGGGATGGCGACGCCGAGACCGGCCACGGTGGCGAGCAGGGCGGCAGCCATACCGGGCGCGATGGCGGCGATGTTGACGTCGCCGGTGGCAGCGATCGCGGCGAAGGTCACCATGACGCCGACCACCGTGCCGAGCAGGCCGATGAACGGCCCTCCCGAGATGGCGATGGTGAGCAGCACCAGCAGGCCGTTCAGCTTCTGCCCCTGGCGCACCATCACCGCGTCCAGCGAGGCACGCACGCTGTCCAGCGCCTTGGCGTCGAGCCCGGCGGCACTGGCGCCGGCCGACGGCGACAGGCGGGTACGCACCTGGTCGATGCCGGCGCGGTAGACGGCGAACAGCGGCGAGTCGCCGTACTCGTCTTCCGCCTCGTAGAAGGACTGCAGATCGTCGCCCTGCCCGGCGGCTTCGGGATGCTCGAAAGCGGCGAGAAAGCGCCGCGAGGCGCGACGGCAGCGGCCGAGATACAAGGCCTTGACGAACATCACCATGATGGCGATCGCCGCCATCACGCCGCACAGGCCGATGACGAGCTGTTCGACGATCGCTTCCTCGCGACCGAACACGTTCTGGATGATGATGCTGAAGTGGCCGGCGTGGCCACCCTCTTCGCCCGCCGGCGCGCCTTCGTTGCCGACCGCCTCGTCCTCGAGGTAGGCGATGACCGCGTCGTTGCGTTCGCCCTGGGTCGCGGCCTGGAAGGCCACGTAATCGGCGCTGCGCGCCGCTCCCGCGATACGCAGCTCGTCGATCGCCATCGTTGCCAGGCCACCGCCATCGAGGCCCCCACCCACGGTGATGTCGCCCCCCATCGCGGCCAGCGGCGCAATGCCCGTGCCCACCTCGGTGCCGTCGAGGTACAGATGCGCGCCGTCCGGCGCCATCACCAGGCTGACGTGGTGCCAGCGCGCGGCGGCAAGCGGTGCGGCACTCGTCACGACGACATCGTTGTAGCGCGCGGTGAGCGTCGCGCCGTCGGCGAGCAGTGACAGGCGCTGCTCGCCATCCGTGCGGTCGAGCAGGTACACCGGGCCTTGCGGCAACTCGTCGAAGCGCAACCACAGGCTCGCCGTCCAGCCTTTCTCCGCGCTCATCGCGAGCTGCGGCGCGTCGGCCAGGCGCAAGGCGCCGGTGCCGCCGAGCATGGCGCCGTGACCGATCAACGATGCGGGATTGGGAAACCACTCGCCCGCCGTCACCGTGGTGCCGTAGGCCGTGCTGTCGAGCGGCTGCCCGGCCGTTTCGTTGAAGTGAAATACCGCCGCGGTGTCGGCATCGAACGTGGCTGCCGCGTCCTCGCCGCGAACCGCGCTGGCGTTGCCGAAGTACAGGTGCAGTTTCTGCTCCTTGCTGGCCGGCTGCACCGCCGGCAACTTGACCCAGGCGAGCGCGATCTGCGCGATCGGATCGAAGCGTTCGACGTGGTACTTCAGCGGGGTCTGGTCGTCGCCGGCGACGAAGCGGAAGTCGATCGCACCATCGCGCACGTTGAGAAACTGCGGGAAATTGCCGGCGTGCAGCCGGATCAGCATGGGCGCATCGGCGATGGCGGCGCCCAGCGGCACGCCGCTCGCGGTGGTGTCGATCAGGAGTTGCTTACGCTGGCTCCAGGCGTCGTTCCACCAGGCCGCGGCGCCGGTCACGACCGCCATCAACAGGGCGGCAATCAGGAGTCTGAGTTTCATTCGCGCTGGGGAGGATCGGGAGGCGCGAACGATACCGGTGCGATGTTATGGTTGTGTTACAAAACCTTCATATTCGCGTTCCCGGCGACGCCTCAGCCGCCGAAGCCGAGCACGTCGACGCTGATGCGCCGCGGCGCACCCACGCTCTCCTGGGCCGCGGCCGCCGACTCGGCCGCCGCGGCGGCGGCGGCGGCCTGGGTCGCCTCGGTAACCGATGCCGTAGCAGCGGCCGACACGTCGCCGAGGTTGCCGAGCGATGCCCCGACCGAGGTCGGCACCTGCACCGTGGAGAATGTCGGCCCGCCGGCGGAGATGAAGTCGGCATTGGCGACTTCCTGCGCGGCGAGCACCAGGCCGGAGTCCGACTCGATGCCGGCATCACCGGCGTCGATGATGCCCTCGGGCGCGGCCAGGAAGATGCTGCCGCCGGCGACACCGGGCGGCGCCAGCGTGCGGATGCCGCTGCCCGACACGGAAATGGGTGGATCGTCGACGAAGTTGAGGAACTCGTCGTACACCGCGGCGGTGCTCGCCAGCGTCACGGCATCGCGCTGGCCGCGGCCGGCGTCGATGTTGCCACGATCCGCCCACAGCGTGATGTCGCCGCCTTTCTGGGTGAAGATGCGCGTGCTGTTCACGTTGATGCTGTCGCCGGTGAACATGCTGATCGCGCCATCGCGGAAAGCGACGTAACCGAGGTTCAGCGGCTCCTTGCCGCCGGCCACGAAGCTGACTGCACCGGTGTCCGGATCGACCACGCGAACCTGGGTCGGCGCGGTCGTTCCGGCATCCACCGTGCCTCCGGGCGCGACGACCTGGATATCACCGCCGTCCAGCGTCTGCACCGCGCTCAGTGCGCTGACCACGTTGCCTTCGTAATCCGCGGCGGGGAACAGCGTGGCGATGGCATGACGCCCGCGAATGAAATTGTTCAGGCGGCCCGAGGACGGGTCGGCCGCCTCCAGGCTCGATGCCTTGAGTTCATCGAAGAAGACGTCGAGGAGGAACGCGAGCTGCTGCGTGTCGTCGAGCTGGCTGCGGAACTGCTCGACCGGCGCCAGGGATGGGTCGAGCGCGACCTCGCCGTTGTCCTCCAGCATCGCCAGGTAGCGTGCGAGGCCGGCGGTGATCGCGGCGCGCGTTGGCGTGTCGATGTCCAGGTCGGCGAGATCGACGTCGGGATTCCCGTAGACCTCGCGAATACGTGCCAACGTCGCCTCGCCGATCGTCGGTGCGTCCGGCGCACCCGCCGGTACGTGCGCGGAATCCGCGTCGAGGAAGCGCGTCGTGAAACTCGCGAGATCGGGACGTGTACCGAGGCCCGCCAGGATCAGCAGGTCGGCACCGGCATCCGGCAGGACCGGGTTCTCCTCGTCGCCGAAACTGCGGATACCGCTGCGCACGCCGAGATCGATGTTGCGTCCGGCAAGCACCTGCAACAGGCCCGGCCCGCCGACCGCGATCTTGGGGCCGTCGGTCGCGACCGAGGTGTCCTGGTCGAGGAAGATCACACCGCTGGTGAGGCGCCGCTCGACGGCGAAACGGATGTCGCGCCCGGCCTCGACGCGTGACAGGTCACCGCCGTTGGGATGCTGGATGACGAGGTCGATACTGTCGATGTCGCGGCCGGCGCCAATCACGCTGCGCTTGGCGAGGCGGAACGAGAGATCGACCAGGTCACCGTCGCGGCTGACGATGCGATTGGGCTCGCGGTCGCCCAGGTGGACCGGCGTGCGCGCATGCCCGATCTCGCCGAACGTGCCGTCGGCGTCGTTCTCGAAGGCAGTGAGAAAGAACAGGTTCGCGGTGCCGGCCGGGGCGGCACGCGAGGGCAGCAGGGCGGCATCGAAATCGGACTGCAGGAAACGCGGATTGCGCTCCGCGTTCGAGGAGACGATGTCCTCGGCGGCGAGCAGCCGCAGCGTGCCGGTACGCTTCGGGAACATCACGGCGAGCCGTTCCGCGCTGATCGATCCGCCCGGCGCGGCGAGGCGAACGTCGCCCGGGAACACGTTCCCGGTCAGCTCGGTGGTGACGTTGGCGAGCCGGTTCGTCTCGTCCGCGACGGTCGTCTTCGGTACCGTCGTCGTCAGGTTGCGCAGCGCAAGCGTACCGGCGGCCGTTGACAAGTCGACGCCGCTGTCCGGCCCATAGCTGAAGAACGTGGTCTGCAGGTTCTCGACGGTAGTACCAATCACCAGCGACGGTGAATTCTGTGTCACGCCACGATTGTCGCGGCGCATCAGCATCGGGTCGATGTACTCGCCGAGGGTAAGGCCGCTGGCGGCGCTGACGCGCACGTTCGCGTTACCCGCGGCCACGCGATCGACGCTCACCTCGCCGTGGCCGAGCAGCGCGGCTTCGCCGCGGAACAGCACGAGATCGATGCCGTTGACATCACCGCCGGCGCGCAAGCGCAGCTGGCCGCCGCCAATCTCGTCCACGACATCGGTGAAGTCGTTCGGATCCGCGGCGACATCGAGAAAGCGGTTGCGACGCGAGCCGCCCGGCAACACCTGCTGGCTGAACGTGTTGCTGCCAAGCTGGCGCCCGCTGGTCGGGATACTGAAAGAAACGTCTTCGACGTCGGCGGCGATGTCGACATGAATGCTGCCACCGCCGAACGCGCCGATGCCCTGGTTGAAGCCGCGGTCGTCGCGATCGTCGACGGCGGCGCCGCTCACGTTGCGCACGCGATCGATGAACAGGCCCCAGCTGCTCGGCATGACTTCGAGCGCGTCGACGTCTTCCGCCGGACGACCTTCGGGGAAACCCGTGCGCGTCATCCACTGGGCGACGAACTGCGCGGTCGGCTCGGCGCGCAGGCTGCCGCCGGCACGCAGGTGGATGTCGCCGCCGCGGTCGGGCAGCGAGACGCCGGGCAACAGCAGCTCGGCAGCGGTGATCGTGCCCTGGAAGATGAAGTCCTGAAAGAACAGGCCGTTGTCGTCCGCGATGGTCCCGGTGTAGGTGTCGAGGTCGTCGTGACGCCCGGCAACCAGGAGGTTGGCATTGTCCGCGAGTTCGATGTCACCGCTGGCCGCGAGGTTGATGTCACCGGAGCCGGTGATCACATCGACACCGGCAGCGAGCCTGAGGCGCGCCGCACCGGAGTCGACGGCGAGCAGGTCGGGACTGTTGACATCCGCGCCCGCGACCAGCTGCAGGGTCCACGAAGCCTGGTCGTCGGCGACGAGGTAGGTGGTTTGCGGCAGGGTTGCCGGTGGGATGCCGAAGATCGGGTTGCCGTTACAGAAGAAAGCGCTGCCGGTGCAGGTGAGATCCGCCGGCGTGGCGACCTCGACGAGGCCGTCACGGACGTCGAGATCGATAGTCAGGTCGCCGTCACGGCGCACCGTGAGGACGCCGGCGTTGACGTTCTCGGCGTCGAACAGGTCGGACAACAACGCGGCGTTCACGCCGTTCGCGCTCAGCGTGCCGTTCGTGGCCCGCAGCTCGACCCCGGGAGCGACCCGGAAGCGCGCATCGCCGCCGACCCCGAGACGCGCCAGGACGGCGCCTTGCGCGGGGCTCAGGGCCTGGGCATCGGCCACCGCCCCGGCCACTGTCGCCGGGGTATAGACGCGATGCGCGATCAGCTCCACCGCACCATTTCCGGCACCGGCGATGGTCGTGGCGAGGGGGGCGTCGAGCGCGAGATCGTTGCCCGTGCGCGCCGCGACCAGGCGCACGCGCCCGGTGTTCGCCGCAAGCACCCCGTCGCCCGCTGCATTGGCGCGCGTCCCGGCGACATCGATGCGCGCGCCAGCAGCGAGACTGAGCGTGCCGTCGGGCGCCGCCAGCGTCACGATACCGCCCGGCAGTCCGTCCTCCACGGCCCGCTCGCGGCCGGCGAACCAGCCGCTGGCACGGGCATCGAGCCGTGCGCCGTCTTCGAGCACGATGTCGGCCCCACTCAAGGCAATCTCGCCACCCCACCAACCGCTGGCATCGAGCTGCGCATCGGCCACGCGCACCGTGCCGGTGTCGGCGCTGAACGCGAGGCGCGCGGCGCGCACGACCTGGCCGTCGTCGAACGTGATGTCGCCACTGCGCGCGCGAACCGAGCGCGTACCACGGAAGCCGTCACCGGCGTCGGCCAGCGCGGCCATCAACGTGCCGGCGCCGCCGGCGATGCTGCCCGCGTCGACGACCAGCTCGGCGCCCGGCGCGCGGCCGCTGCTGGCACCGACCAGCCCCCGCGCGTCGGCCACCTGGAGGCCGCCCTGCGGGACGCGCAGTTCGAGGCGTCCGCCGGCTTGCGCATCTGCGCCACCGCCACCGGAGACATCGATGCGCGCGGTACGGTCGAGCAGCAGCGCGGCCGCGCCGGCGCCAGCCGCCTGCAGGTGCACCAGGCCGCCGGCCGACGAGGCCTGCGTCACGCCGAAGGGCGCCCGATCGAGGCCACTGGCATCGAGCAGACCACCGACACGCAGGCGGTCGCCGGCCCCGTCACCGCTCGCGTCGAGCCAGATGCTGCCGCTGCGCGCGATGATGTCGGCACCGCTGTCGATGCGCGCCGCGCTCAGACTGACCGCGCCGCCCAGCGTGGCGAAAGCATCCGGTCGCGCGCGCGCGCCGCTGGCGGCGGTGACCAGGCTCGCGCCGGGTGCGCGGATCTCGAGCCGGCCGCCGGGGCCGGCCGCGAGGTATCCGGTGCGTATACTGATATCGCCGCGTGCTTCCAGCGTGCCGCGGCCTTCGCTGACCACGGCATCGCTCGCGATGTCGATGCGACGGAACCCGAACAGGTCGAAATCGCCGTCGTCGCCGCTGACCGGCGAGCTGCTGCCGGCCAGGGTCGGGCCCAGGCGCAGCGCACTGCCCGCGTCGCGCCCTTGCAAGGCGAGGCGCGCATTGCCGACGCCGCTGAAATCGTCGATGGGCGTACCGCGCGTGTTCGCCAGCTCGATCTGGTTGGCCGCCAGCGTGACCACATCCGCCGTTCCTCCCAGGCCGCGCAGGCCGGCCGCATCGAGGCGCAGCCGGCTCGCCGTCAGCGCGACATCGCCGAAGACGCTGATCGGACCCGCGCTCACGAGTTCGAGCGTGCCGAGAGCCCCCAGCGCGGCGAGATCCGGCACCGCACCGGCAAACGCGCCGGCTTCGCCGAGCGCGATCGCCGGCGCACCGATGTGCAGATCTGCGCCACGACCGGGAGCGAGCGCGCCGTCCAGGCTCAATGCGCCGGTCGCGTCGAGCAGCAGGGAGCCGCTCGCCGCGAGCCGCGCGCCGGGCTCGAACGCAATGCGCGACAAGCCGGCAGGCGCGCCGTCGCGCGTGAAGCCCGGCAGCGGCGCCGAGGAAACGCCGAGCACGGCCGCATCGAGCGTCGCGGCGTCGCCGGCCAGGGTGAAGGACTCGAAGGGATTGGCGCTCGCGGGTCCTGCTGCAGCCAGTCGGCTGCCTGGCCGCAGCGTAATGCGCTCACTCGCCGCGAGCGCGAACTCGTCCAGGGTGAGATCGACCGCACCGTCGACGGTCACGCTCGTTGCACTGACGTCGTCGACGATCACGCCGGCGCCGGCGATGCGCCGCGTGCCGCCGATCAGGATCGAGCCGGCATTGAGATCGCGCAGGCCGCCGGCGACCAGCACCACGGCATCGTCCGGATTCGCTACGCCCGCCGACGCGGCGATGAGGATGTTCTCAGCGGAAATGTCGACGCGACTGCCGGCGCCGTCGCCTGGCCCACCTTCGGCGATCGAGCCACCGAGATTGAGGCGGAAGTTGGGCAGGATTTGCACCGCGCCGGCATCCCGTGGCAGCAGTGGCACGACGCGATCCTTGTCCAGTGCCTGGCGCGGGAAGAAGTCGTCGGCGGTGCTCACGCGATACTCGGCACGCTCGAGCAGTTGCGCCGTCGACTCGACGCGATACTGTCGCAGGTCGAGCGGATTGACCGTCGCCTGGCCGAAACGCGCCATCACGCCCGTGACCAGGGGCAGGCCGTCGCTACTCGTGGCGGCGGCGCCGAGCTCGCGCAGCGTGCCGGCATCACCCGATTCCGGGGTGACCAGCAGCGCACCGGGCAGGATCGCGTAGCGTGGCGGCAGCACGGCGTAGCGCCCCGGCGCGATGCCGCTCACGCCACCTTCGAGGACCTCGAACTGGGTCGTGAGATCGAACTCGAACTTGCGCGTCTCGAGCGGGTCGACCAGGCCGACGCCGTCGCCGAGCGCGGGCATCAGCGCGAACGAACCGTTGGCGAGGCCGGCCTGCAACAGGTCGACTTTGCCGGTCGGGCCGATCACGAACTCGGTGGCGAGCAGTTCGCCGCCGCCGCGGACGTCGATCACCGCGCCGCGGCGCAGGTCGACGAAGCCGGCCGCGTCGCCGCCATCGAGACCATCGGCAATGAGACGCACGGACTTGTCCGGCAGGTCCAGCGCGAAGGCATCGTCGGCGCCGGGCTCCACCACCAGGGTGAAATCCTGGAACGCGTCGCCGACGAAGGAGAAGGTCCACTCGCCGAGCGTGGTCTCGCCGAACAGCGTGCTGACGCCAATTCCACTGACCGACGTCAGGCTGTCGGCGGCCAGCACCAGGCGGCTGTCGGCATCGAGGGTGATGCCGCCGAACGGCGCGTAGAGGCGCCCGAACTGGTTAATCACGTCGGAGGTGACGGTGATGCTGCCGCCGCCGGCGTTGGGAATCGTCGCCTGGCCGCCGGTCGCGGCCAGGCGCGGTGCCAGGAGCGCATCGACGGCGCGCGGCAGCGGTGCATGGTTATCGCGCAGGAAACCCGCACCGCGGCTCGCGTCCAGGAAGCTCGTCGTCGCGCCGTCACCGACGTTATCGATGACGAACTCGGTCAGCGTCGATGCGTAGATGCGTTCGGCGCGAAACAGCACGTCACCGGCCGCGTCTATGCGCCCGGCCAGGCTGCGTAGCGCGCTGCCGGCGCGCGGCAGGAGCATGCCGTTCAAACGGATGTCGCGGTCGCTCAGGAACGCCGCGATGCCGTCGGCGGCGCTGCCGTCGGCGGCGCTGCCACCGAAGCCGCGCAGGCTGAGCAGCCCCGTGAAGTCGATGTGCCCACCTTCGACGATGACCGATCCCCTGCCGGCCACGGGCGTGAAGCCGGTGCCGTTCGGGATATCCGTCGGGCGCTGGGTCCCGCTCTCGTCGGCATAGCCCAGGCGCACGTAATCGGCGCGAAGCAGCGCCGTGCCGCCGTCGGAGTACAGCACCGGTGCATCGAGCACGAGGCGGTGGCCGGCGTCGAACGCGAGGTCACCGACCAGGTCGATGCGCGGAACGAGGACGCCGGAAGCACCGGCCGCCGATGGATTGATGCGCTCGTTATCCGGCTGCACGCTCAGCTCGAGCGCGTCGAAACCCGCATGCCGATACCCCTGCAGGTCGAAGCGCGCGCGACCGAAAAACGCCGCGTCGATCTCGCCGAGCGGCTCGATATCGGGCATCGCCGCGGCCGCCTCGAGCTCGATGCGCGCGGCGTCGAGCAGCGGAAACGGCACCACGCCCGGATCGAGCAACTCGTTCTCCTGGTAGCGGTCGGCGTCGAGGGTGATGGCGAGCGTGCCGCCTAGCGCGCCGAGGTCCTGCCGCGCCGAAGCATCGACGCTGGCGAAGAACTGGACGCCGTGCGAGGCATCGAGCGCGATGCGGCCGGCGTCACTCGCGATGGGTACCGGTTCGACGCGCGGCACCGTACCGCCGCTCGCGAGCAGCACGTCGCTGCTGCCCGTGGCGCCCGAGACGTCGATGCGCGCACCCGGCGACGCAATGATGAAACCGCCGCCGGTCTTGGCCGCGGCACCCGTCGCGTTCACACCGGCGCGCAGCGCCACGGTCCCGGCCGCCCGAGCGCTGCGCTCGACCTGCCCCGTGAGCGGATCGCGCGCCGTTTCCAGCACGACGCCGGCGACATCGATGAGCGAGCCGTCGAGCAGCCAGATGCCGCGAGCGCGATCGAAGCCCGGGGATTCGCCGAGGCGATCGCTGAGCAGGTCGACGATGACTTCGCCGGCGGGTGCCTCGAGCGTCCCGGCGATAGCGATGCTGCCGCTGCCCGCAAGGCGCAGGCTACCGCCGGTGTCGACGGCGAGACGCGCACCGGGAGCCACGCTCAGGCTCGGCGCGATGGGGGTCGTGGCCGTCGGCGAGCTGCTGATCTGGGCCACCGGGCGTACCGTCTCCAGCGCCAGCGAGGTCGGCGCCCGCAGCAGCGGGTTGTCCACCGCCGCGATCGTGCTGACCTCGTCGAGCGGAAGACCGCTGGGTGCGGCGGTTCCAGCCGCCACCGCGGCCGGCTCGGCACCGCGGACAGCCGCGTTCAGAATACGGTAGTGCGGAACCAGGTCGAGCGCGAAACCATCCGCCACGCCGGTCGCGGTCTGGGTGCTGCGAATAGTGAAATCGGTGAAGCCGGCGTCGGTGAAGAAGCTCGGCCCGAGCGTGACCCGGTCAGCGTCGATGCGCACGCGCGGTCCCGGCGCGAGCAGGGCGCTGCGCGTCTCGAGCGTGTAACTCGCGCCCCGCGCGGCACCGGCGAACACGTAGCCGCTGAGGTCGCCGTCCAGGGTCAGCGCCAGCGCTTGCGCCGGGCTGCTCACGCCATCGGCGATGAGGATGCTGCCACCGTTGCCGGCGCTCAGTGTGCCGCCCTCGCCGAGGCGCGCACCGCCGCCGACGTCGATGCTGCTGCCGGCGTCGATGCGCAATGCCCCGCCGCCGTCGCCGCGCAAGGAGACCGCACCGCCGTCGATGAAAGCGGGTGCCGGCGCCGCGTCGGCGAGCGACTCGTTGATCCATTCCCCGGCGACGTCGATGTCGACCCCCGCCAGCACCACCAGGTCGGCCTCGGCAGCGGCGATCTCGACATCGATCGCGCCAGCCGGCGCGCTGATCGCCCCGGCCACGGTCGCGCCGCCGGTACGCGTCACCACCGCCAGCTGGCCGCCGCCACCGAGCTCGGTGCGACTGCCAGGGGCGACCGCGAAACTGCCGATGTCGAACCGCAGACCGCGCAGCCCGTCGAGTTCCAGCGTGTTGCCGCGATCATCGGCCAGCGCGCCACCACCGAGGCGGTAATCACCGCTCTGCAGCTCGAGCGTCAGGCTACCGCCCACGGGCGCCTGATCGAACGGGCGCGCGAAGCCGCCCGCGCCCGCGCCGGGCACCTCGACCTGGAAGCGGCCGCGCGACGCGCCGGCGGCGATGCGCCCATCCAGCGCGGCATCGATCTGGAGCTGGTCGAGGGTCGCTTCGGTCGCCTGGCGCACCGCGTTGAGCGACGCGATATCGATGCTGCCGGCATCCTTGCCCTCGAAGTAGGCCGGTAGTTCGACCGTGCCGAGCATGGCGGAGGAGGCGAGTATGCTGGTGTAGCCCCAGCGCGGGTGCACCGCTTCGCGCGCACCGAGCACGGCATCGATGCGCGTGCCCGGGCCGACGTCGCCGAGATTGAGGATACGGTTGCCGACCAGCACGCGGGTGATGGCGGCGCTGGCAGCGGTGTAATCGATGGAGCCGCCGGAGGCGTCGAGCAGCGAGCCCTGGGCGAGGCGCACGGACTCGGCCGCGTAAAGCTTGATCGCGCCGCCCGCGGTGCTGCGCTCGAGGATGCCGCGGCCGATCGCGCCGAGTGCGCCGGAAACGTCGATGAATCCGGGCGGATCGCGCAGGTCGAACGACAAAGTCGTGCCCAGCAGCGGGCCGTCGCGGTTGATCGGCGAGGCGGAGAGTTCGCCGCGGCGCAGTTGCAGCTGGACGATGTTGCGGCTGGCCGGGATCGCGACTTGGTCGACGCCGGAAACATCAATCGTCGCGCCCTGCTCGAGCGTGATCGAGCCCGTCTCGACCGGTGCGGTACCGATCTGTCCGGCATTGCCGAGCTCCGGCCGCGCGGAAGCGATGATCTCGACGTCGCCGGCAGGCGCCGTGATGCGCGCGTTGCGTTCCATGACGATGTCCTGGCCACGCACTTCGACGCGGCCGGGCAGGAAATCCTGCTCGTCGACGACGACATCGGCCGATCCCGCCTCGGGCAGAATCTCGGTGACGCTGTCGCGCCCGAAGCTGACCGTCCCGGAGCGTGTCGCGATCTGCTCGTTCTCGACGACGAGCGCGAGCCCGTTGATGTTCTCGGGAATCGGCGCGGGCGCATCGAACGCGCGGTCACGCGCCTGCAGGCGGATGGTGCCGTTGGCGCTGACCGCATTCGTTGCACGTACTACGCCATCCTGGTTGACGGTGAGCCCGGCCAGCGTGACGTTGCCGTTACCGGCGATGATCTGGCCGATGTTGCTGACCGTGCCGCCATCGCCGCCAATCTCGACGCCGAGACCGCGCGCACCGCCGTCTTCGAAGAAGTAGACGCGCTCCTCGCCCGCCACCAGCAGCGCCTGGCCGCCGGGACCGGAGAGGCGCAGCACCCCGCGGTTCTCGACGTTGGCGCCGACCAGCACGATGCGTCCGTTCCTGCCTGCCTCGATGATCGCGCCCTGCTCGACCACGACGTTACCGGGCAGACCGTCGGCTTCGTCGATCAGCGCCGCGACCTGCTCCTGGGTGATGCGCTCGGCGAGCACGTTGCCGATGCCGACCTCTTCGAACAGGCCGTCGATGTTCTGGTTGATGTCCAGGGTCGACGCGAGCAGGGTGTTGACGTCGACGCTCGCGCCACGCTTGAACAGCACGCCGTTGCGGTTGATGAGGTAGACCTGCCCGTTCGCGCGCAGTGAGCCCTCGATGACCGAGGCGAGACCCGTGCCCTGCGTATCGAGCACGCGGTTCAGCGCCGCAGCACGGCTCGAGGGCTGGCGGAACTCGACGCTGCGTCCCGCGCCGATATCGAAGCTTTCCCAGGAGTAGACCTGGCGGTCTCGCCCCTGGTGGATGACCATGTCGCGCCCGCCGTTACCGACCTGCGGCGCGCGCTGGAAAGGCTTCAGCCCAGCCGCCGCGGTCCACGGCACGTTGGCACCGCCGACGTTGCAGGGGCTGCACGGCACCGGCAGCTCGGCGACCGCCGGCACGGTTTGCGCGGCCGCGGCAAGCGCGACGAACGACCGCGCGGCCAGCTGGCGCAATGGGCAAAGAAGCGCGCGCGTACGCATCAGAAATCGTAGCTCATCTGGAAATGAAAGCGCGGGTCGTAGGCATCGACACCCTCGGCGTCGATCATCGGCCAGGCCCAGATCAACTCGGAGTCGAAGCCGTGCCCGCCGGCCTGCATGCCGAAACCGACGCTCGCCAGCC
>Ga0180435_10002554_pt1 | contig 18536 bp, 20 predicted proteins | sample SS_ome_3_FD_132467 | JGI IMG/M metagenome (GOLD analysis project Ga0180435, IMG submission 132467) | Hypersaline lake sediment archaeal communities from the Salton Sea, California, USA - SS_3_S_1 metaG | ecosystem: Environmental > Aquatic > Non-marine Saline and Alkaline > Hypersaline >...
AACCGATTCCTTCAATTTATCTCTGGTCAACGAAGGGGAAGATGTGATCTACACTGGTGGATCGGTTAGCTGGAATGAAAGTAAATCCAATCAGCCAAGAATAAACCAGATCACCTTTGCCGGTTCTGTTGTGTACAGTGGAAGTGACAAACCAACTAGCTTGTCTTTTGGGGCCGCAGAAAACTTTTCTAGTCTGGCAACTGAGTCAATTCAATTCCAGTTCGCAGGCACATTAGGTGGTGGAACAAATGTGATCGTAAGTAACTTCCAGAGTGCAGTTGATGGAACTGTTTGCTCAGTGACAGAAACATTTACCACATACTAAAAATGACAATGATGAGATATAAAAACCCCAATCAGAAGAAGTCAGAACGCGGCCAGAGTATGACTGAATTTGCGCTCAGCCTGGTCGTGTTGCTAACAGTACTATCAGGCATCGTGGATTTGGGACGGGTGTTTTTTGCTTACATCATCATCAGGGATGCAGCCCAGGAAGGTGCTGTTTACGGATCGATCGCTCCCAAAGATGACCTGACCGTGCTAAGTAATGAAATAGAAGAACGAGTGAAAGCGGCCTTCACGGATCCCTCGGATTCGAGCAATGTCCCGATAGATATCAGCAATCTTAATGTGCAGACCGAGATTCTGGGCGCAACCTGCGTTACACCAGGAAGTGGTGTGCGTGTTAAAGTAGATTATCTGGTCCCTGTGACAATGCCATTCTTGGGGACGATCATAGGTTCCCAGGAAATGAAAATGACCGCAACTGTAGAAAATGCTATTCTCTCCCCAATTTGTCCGTAGTGATATGTGATTTTTTCCAATGAAAAGACAATCAAAAGAAAACCTTAATCAAAATGAATCAGGCCAGGTGATGGCTTTTCTGGCTATAGTCTTTGTGGTTTTGCTCGGATTTGCGGCATTAGCAATTGATGGGGGCATGCTTTTTTCTGATCGCAGGCACGCCCAAAACGCTGCCGATGCCTCATCGCTGGCTGGAGGAAGCGGTGCGGCTTATTATATGAGATTGCACAATGTGAACTACAACGCGTTTGTTTGCGGAACCAGCGGAGCAACCAACACAGCAAGTGCCGCTGAAACAGCAGCGATCACACACGCCGGTTTAAATGACTATACGATCGATACTGATGTTTCTGATAACCATGGCGTTACTGTAGCTTGTGAAATTAACGATTTAGGCAGCTACGAAGATAAACATCTGGACATCATCACAAAAATAACACGAGATACTACAACAAACTTTGCCCATCTTGTATATGATGGTCCTTTACGTAACGAGGTGGAAGCGATTGCACGTATTTATCCTCCAGCCCCCCTGGCATTTGGAAAAGCAATTGTCGCATTGAATAACAATGCTTGTTCAGGAAATTCCTATGGAGTCATCTTCTCAGGAAGCAGCAACACAACGGTAACCGGGGGAGGGGTGTGGTCCAACGGCTGTTTAACTGGGAATGGCACAAGTTTTAATGTGACGGTAAATGACGGGGGTGTTGGATTTGCTGGCACTTCTACAGGTACATTGACGAATATTAATCCTTCTCCACAGCATGTTCCCAGTGAACTGCCAGATTATTCAACTGTAGTGTCTGAGCCAGATTGTTCCGGGCTGCCAAACAGGACCGTACCCAAACACCCTCCTGCCACACTTGAAGCAGGCATCTATGATGAGATCAAATGGACCGGGGGAGACTTAACCCTTAATCCCGGGCTTTATTGTGTCACCGGATCAAAAGGGATCAGTATTAACGGTGGATCAGTTCTTGGCAATGGTGTGACAATTTTCCTGCAGAATGCGGGAGTTACAATCAATGGCAATGTCTCACCTGTTGATCTAAGAGCCCCAGAGGAATCTCCTGATCCTTCCCCGGCTATTCCGGGTGTGTTAATTTACCTGGCTAACGGAAATACTGATACGGTCAGTATGACGGGCAATAGCACATCTTTTTACCTGGGAACGGTATATGCTCCTGATGGAGACCTATACTTCTCCGGGTCTTCCGGCACGAATCCAACCTTCAATACCCAATTAATTGGAAATAATGTTGAAGTCAGCGGCGGCGCAACAATAGATATCAACTTCAATGATGACGAGAACTTTGAGAAACCGCCCTACATGGATTTGCTGAAATAATTCAATACCTTTATTGTATAATAACGCCCTGGTCTGTACGCCCCGACAGATCAGGGCTTATTATTTCCTCTTAACAAAGCTGTGATTAGTATTACCAGAGAACAAGTTTTATAATTGAAACGATGAATAATCACAAATATATAATTGGTTTGGCTATCTTTGCATTTGTTATGCTGAGCTCTTGCTCGGGAGTCCAAGATCCTTCAGGGGTGTCAAATTCTGATCTAACTCCTCAGCCAACAACTCCTCCCTCTGTTACTCCTGAACCTACTTTAACATTTACCCCAGCGCCAACTTTCACACCTACAGTAACTCCAATCGTGATCTTGGACCCTGAACCCATCGACGTTAACTTCACCACAGAGGATGGAGTAGAACTAGATGGGCTTTACTATCCAGCTGCTGAGAATCCTGCACCGCTGATAATTCTGGTTCATTGGGCCAGGGGTGATATGACGGAATGGGAACCTATCGCTTATTGGTTGCAGGATCGAGGGCTGCTCATTAGAACTCCAGACTATAACAACTCATGGAAATCATCCGATTGGTTTCCAGAAAACAAATTGGAAGTGCCGCTGGGTGTGCTCGTCTTTACATTGAGAGATTGCCAGGGCGGCTGTCAATCCTATTCACCGGAAGAATGGCTGTTGGATATTGAAGCTGTCATGAAAAAAGCTGCTCAGCTTCAAGGAGTGGACAAGGACAGAATAATAACTGCTGGCGCGTCTATTGGCGCGGATGGTGCATTATACGGCTGTGCCTGGATGAACCGGTCTGGATTTGGATCCTGTATAGGAAGCTTCTCATTATCCCCGGCATCATTATTAACACTGCCATATGATGAGGTGGCAAATCAACTTATCGGAGCAGAACCACCCTCGCCTGTGTACTGTTTGTTCGGTTTGCGGGATGATGCTTCTGTAGAAACTTGTTCTGACATAGAAGGACTGATCCCTGTGGATTATGGATATATCGAGAATCATGGATTTGAACTCTTCCAGCCAGGTCAGAGTATTGATCCATTGGTGTTGCTTTATGAGTTTATTGATATTTCACTTGCAGGAGTAGGGGAGTGAAAATATGAAAAGATCTATTTTTGTCCTGGTGATCGCTGCGATTCTAGTTTTCTTCGCCAGTGTTTCTCCTGTGAAGGCAATGGGGCAGGGTGATGGGATTTGTAATGGCCCTGAGGAAGTCAGGTATATCCTCGTCGTAGGAACTGATACAAGAACCGTTGGATACCTGTATGGCCTGGGTGACTCCGTAATGGTCATCAGGGTCGATTTTCAAAATCAAGATGTGAGTGTAATAAGCTTTCCTAGAGATCTTTGGGTAGTCATACCAGATGTTACAGAGGATGACGGTAGAACACACGGAAAATTAACTCAGGCCTACTTTTTTGGCACTGAAGGTATGGGATATTATTCCGGCGAAGGTTTTGGAGCCGGGTTGATGGCAGAAACAATGAAAGTTAATTGGGGGCTTGAGATTGATCACCATATCGTCCTTAACATGCGGACATTCCGGGATGTGGTTGATGCACTAGGTGGCATAGAAGTTTATAATCCTGCGCCAGTTTATTCCTTTCACCAGCCTAACCAGCCGAAATTTCCAACTGGTGGATACTTTTTTGGTGGACAGGAAGCACTGATGTATGCTCGCTATCGCGATCCTAATAACTCTGTTGATCGTGTAGACAGGCATGCGATCATTATGAAAGGCTTGTTTAAACAGATATTTAGTTTATCTACCATCCCGAAGATCCCTGAAATAATCGGTTTGTATAAAGGGAATGTCTTGACCGATATGCGTTTAGCGGAAATCAGTCAATTTTTATGCCTTGCAGCACAGACGGATTTTGAAGACGTACAATTCCGCAGGATACCAAAAGATTCTCTCTATATACCTGATTGGGAGGGATTTGTCTGGCTGGAAAAAGAACCCGGTTCGATTGAAGCGTTGCTATATGATTTTCAAGAAGGTAATTGGCCAGAGTGATTCAATATTGAGAATAAATATTGATTGAGGCCCTGATGGTAAAACACAGGGTCTTTTTTATTTTGCCCGATATTCTAGATGAAAATGTTATATTTGAACCAAGCCAGAAGTATAGGAGTAGATATGGAAAATTCTGTATTTGATCAAATGATCACTTTCATCTATGTATCAGACCTGAATACATCGAAATATTTTTACGAAGATATTATGGGATTTTCGCTGCGCCTGGACCAGGGAACGTGCAGGATCGTGGAAGTAAATCAAAAGGGTGGGGGTTTGTTGGGCTATTGTGTCCGTGATCAGAAAACTACACCAGGAGATGATCTGATCATTACCCTAATTACTTCTTCGGTGGATGATTGGTATGAATATTTGGCTGGTTGCGATGTGAATATCCCAGAGCCGCCAAAGCTCAATCATAAATACAAGATCTATCACTTTTTCTTTACTGATCCAGACGGTTATAAATTGGAGATCCAGGAATTCAGGGATCCAGCTTGGTAGTGGACTTTTAGAATAGACCGAGCTGACGATCGGCAGATTTTCCATTTAGCAGGATGTAAGGAGCTGTTTTATCTGTGATCAATCTGAGTTTTTTCAGTTTGGCATAAGATTTCAAAAGCCCTTTTCGCCGTAAACTAAGGATATTCTCTACTCTTTTGGGCCCCAGTCCTGGTACGCGGAGAAGCTGTTCCCTGGGAGCAAGATTGATTTCCAGCGGTTGATGTAAGAGATGTTGATCTGCCCAGGCTGATTTAGGATCCTTTTCGAGTGGCAGATATCCTGAATTGTGGTAATTCAGATCTTCTATCGTAAATCCGTAATCCCTTAGAAGAAAAAATGCCTGATAAAGCCGGAATTCCCTGCGGGGGTGGGAGGGAGCGGTGTTTTCCAGGGGGGTACCTTGAATAGGATTAAAACTGGAATAATAAGCCCGAGAAATGCCACTATTTTTATGCAAGAAGGCAGTTGTTGAGAGAATATCGAGGTCAGTTTCACCTGCAGCGCCAACCACAAACTGGGTCGTAGAAGAGGGCCATCTCCCTTTCCAAGCCCGTGATGGGGATTTGCTTTTGCGGATCTCCTGAATCCATTTCAATGGAGCAAGTAGATCAGATGCCAGATCCTTCTGGGGCGCAAGAACAGCCAAGGCCTCAGCGTGGGGGGCCTCAAGATTTACAGAGAGTCGATCCGCTAGCAGCATGGCTCTCTCAATCTGGGCTTTTTCTGCTCCTGGCATGATCTTCAAGTGTAAATAGCCTTTGAATTGATATTTCTTGCGTAATATTGAGGCTGTATCAAGCAATTTGTCCTGAGTTTTAATGGCGCCGTTAAAAACGCTTGAGCTGAGGAAAATACCTTCTACAAACCCACTTCTGTAAAGAGAGTCAAAGAGATGGGCAAAATTATCAGGCGAAAAAGCAGCTCTAGGCATATCACGTTGAGATCGGAAAGGGCAGTAGAGGCAGTTCTTCTCACAATATGAACTCAGAAGCGTTTTTAGAAGTTTAATCCTTTGCCCATTGGGCAAGATTGCTTTTTTTACTGTGATCGCTTCACGACCACCAGGAGGTAAGGGATCAAGGCGGCAATCCTCGGCTGGCTCCAGATGCATTTGTTTAGTGAGTAATTGAAGGCGCTCTATATCACTCATAATATCAGTATAGCACATATGTTCTATTTTTATAAATGAAATACATCACTGATAGCAAAAAATATGAGAAATGTCTAAAAAACAGGGCATTCATGATGGCTGCATATCGAGCACCGAACATTTATTGAAATAAGGAAACCGCGGAGGAGGGGCTTGACGATTACCAGAAAAACCAGTAAAATCCATACGGTTGTGATAAGTATTATTATCGAAAGCATATGTTTTTTAGGGAGGATAGCCCTATCTTGGCGAAAAGCACTTCTTTCACCCTACTTCTAATCGTGCAAGCATACCTGGATAGTGTTGGTTTGTCTCGCAGCGAGAACACTGCCCGTACTTACACCAATGCTATGCGCTCCTTCCTTGAATCTTGGAGTAAACACGGTGGGAATCCTGAGGAAGATCCAGTAGAAAAGCTTACAGAGAGTTTTATTGCTGATTTTGCTGCAGATCTCAAATCATACTCACCCAATACTGAACAGCTTTATATCACAGCCGCTACAGGGTTCTTTGAGTACCTGGCTGCAGAAAAACTAGCTGATATCAACCTACCTCGTCTTCGGATGCTGATCAAACGTCGTTCGAGGCGAACGGGACAACGCTTGCCCCAGTTTCCAAAAGAAGATATTCATAAAGTATTAAGCTATGCGAAATCTCTAAATATGGCTCCTGTTGAGACCAAAAGACAACGTTTGCAGCTGCTTAGGGATCGTGCCTTTATACTTACGCTGGCTGATACAGGCTTAAGGGTTCATGAGGCGTGTAATTTACGTCGGGGAGACTTAGATTGGCAGGAAGGAAAGGCTGTTATCATTGGTAAAGGCAATCAGGAGGCTGTTGTTAGATTTTCCACCAGGGCTTTGACTGCTTTGCGTGATTATATCAATACCAGAGCAGAAATCGATGGGGCCTATGGGAGATCCCTTACCTCATTACCCCTTTTCGCCAGGCATGATCTGGGTGCTGGAGATCGAGTAGAACCGATTAGTACAACAACGGGGAGGAATATCATCTCTCAGCGTGTTAAAGAGGCGTTAGGAGATCAGGCAGCAGGTACGATCACTCCTCATTCTTTCCGGCATTTTTTTGTCACGGAAGTCTTGCAAGGATCGGGCGGCAATATTAAACTAGCCCAGAAGCTTGCCAGGCATAAGAACATTCAAGTTACTCAGCGGTACGCCCACCTCAGTGATGAGGAATTGGACAAAGGTTATTACGATATATTTGAAGAATAAGGAGAATATTGTTTATGGAATACCGAAAATTTGGAAGTTTAGACTGGCAGGGTTCAGCTTTGGGATTTGGCTGTATGCGTTTTCCTGTTATTGACGGCAATAACAATCAGATAGATGAAAAACCTGCGGCAGAGATGCTCTTACATGCCATCGATCAGGGTGTTAATTATGTGGATACTGCATATCCCTATCATGGCGGAACCAGTGAAAGTTTTGTGGGAAAGACCTTGGAAGGCGGATATCGCGATAAGGTGAAATTGGCAACAAAACTGCCCAGTTGGAAAATCGAAAAAACCGCAGATTTTGATTTCTACCTTAACGAACAATTGGAACGTCTCAGGACGAACCAGATCGATTTTTATCTTCTTCATGCTTTGAATGAGAAACTCTGGAAGACTATCGATGAATTAGGGGTCTTGTCCTGGGTAGAAAAGGTTAAAGCAGATGGCAGGATCAAAAATATCGGTTTCTCATTCCATGATGAGCATCCGATCTTTAAATCGATCGTAGATGCTTACCAGAGCTGGGATTTTTGCCTGATCCAGCACAATTTCATGGATGTGGATTATCAGGCTGGTAAAAAAGGATTACAGTATGCAGCTGCCAGGGGTATGGGTGTTGTGATTATGGAACCGTTGAGAGGCGGCAGACTCGTTGATCCACCGCAGCAAATTCAGGATATTTGGGATAAGGGTGAAATAAAACGCTCAGCTGCCGATTGGTCGCTTCAATGGCTCTGGAACCAACCTGAGGTATCCCTGGTTTTAAGTGGAATGAGCACCATGCAGCAGGTCAAAGAGAATATTGCCAGTGCCTCACAGTCTGGCATAGGAAGCCTGACTAGCGCTGAATTGGACCTGGTGGCACAAGCCAAAGCGACCTATGATGGTTTCCAATTAATCCCCTGCACAAATTGCGGTTATTGTATTCCATGTCCAGAAGGTGTTGATATTCCCCGGATCCTGAAGATTTACAACGATGGGATCATCTATGATAAAGTTGATTCTGCAAAAACAGATTACATGATGTGGGTGCCGGATGAGAACAAAGGCAATCTCTGTGTAGTTTGCGGTGAATGTGAGGAAAAATGTCCCCAGGATATCCCTATATCTGATTGGATGGCTAAGATCCATCAGGAATATGTTGAGTAGGATAATCTGGACAGAGCTCCCCTGCTCTTTTGATTGAGATATTTATGAAATAAGAACTAATACTATACGCAATCAAAGGTAATTTATGCTTGTAGCCTCAGATTTAAATGGAACATTGACTACAGGATCCCCCATCCTGGCTGTAGCACATTGGGTGAAAAAGAATCAGCCGGATTCCTATCCAGCAGGTTTTGCCATAAGTCTTTTTGCCTCCTATGTCCAGGTCAAACTTGGATTGAAAAAGATCGATACCTGGGGTGATGTCAATATGCGCCGGGTGTTGAACTTGATCTCTGAACCTAATCAAGAAATCCTGGACCTTATCATGGATTCGGTCGTGGAAGATGAACTATGGCTCAAGAGAAGAGATAAAGCAGTCAAACTGCTGCAGGAGTACCATCAAAATGGGGCGAAAATCATCATAATCAGCGCAGCCTATGAACCTGCTGTTCAGAAATTTGCTGCCAAGATCGGCCAAGAAAACACTCACGGAATTGGTACTCCACTAACGCTCACAGACTCTGGTTTGGTTCTGGCAAAAACACTTACTTCAAGGGAAATCAAACTTGATAGGTTGCGAGCCCTGATCGGAGATCAACGGATTGATGTTGCGCTGGGAGATACCTTTGCTGATATTCCGCTACTGGAAGAAGCAACTAAAGCAATTGCGGTATTTCCGGATACAGTTTTGAGGCAAAAAGCGATTAATCGAGACTGGGAGATCATTGAGTAAAGCCCGAAAATCCTTGTTGTACAGATAAGACCGGAGTAAACTACTCTTGTAAAAAGTCAATCAAAGACAAACTGGGAGGATTAATGAACGATATGATCAAAAGAATTATGCGGGCCATTATGTTGGATCGCGAGTTCTATAAAGAAGCCGAAGCGGATACCAGCCTGAACCAGGAAGCTTTAACAATCGTGATAATCGTCTCGGTGATTGGTGGTATTGGGGCATTTATCAGCAGTATTATGGCGCAGAGTTTCGGCCGGGCGATTATTGCCCTGTTGGTCACCGCTGGGCTTGGTGTGGCGAACTACTATATTTGGGCATATGTGACCCATTTTATCGGCACGAATATGTTTAAGGGAGATGCAGATCCGGGTGAATTGCTGCGTGTCCTTGGATATGCAAGTGCACCGAGACTCCTGACATTGTTAGGATTCATTCCCTGCATTGGTTGGTTGATCAGTTTAGCTGGTGGTATCTGGGCTTTGGTAGCTGGATTTTTTGGCGTCCAGGAAGCATTGGATCTGGATACAACTGAGACCCTTGTTACAGTTGTTCTGGGTTGGTTGGCGATATTGATCATCACCGCTATTGTCACCAGCGTGATCGGTATCGGTTCAGCAGGCTTGGGCGCTGTTTTATCCAATTTCGGCGGCTAATCCTATCTTCCGGTACGAAAAGAACCTTAAAACGACCAGATGACTGCGGGCAGCTGGTCGTTTTTTTATTATTGAAGAGGTCAGGTTATGAATAAGCTAGAAGAAAAAAAAGTGTTCAGATATCTGGTTGTTTTCTACGGTTTTCTACAGACGATGCATCTATTTTTTCTAGGGCGAGCTGGCTATTTTTTGCTGAAAACCGGAAATGTGCCATTTCCAGCTTCACCTCCACCTGGGGGATGGGATAAGATGGTGATACCTTTTTTGATGGGTATGGCTGCGGCGGATGTGGTCGCTGCAGGTATCGGGATATATTTCGCCTATTCCCTCATTATTAATGAAAAATTCAAGCCGCTGGCTGGTGTTATTTCACTAACAATCGCACTATCCTCTGCACTAATTTATCTTGTTGGCACTTTACCAGCAGGAGCCTGGGTTTATAACCCTATCTCGTATTTGATCGTTATAGTGGCATTTTCTCCGATTCTCCCTCTTTACGTTCTGTTGGTGCAGGTAACTGCTGGAAAAATGAAAGATATCCCTTAATAGAAGACCTGATTATTCCTGTAATAATCAGAGATATCAGGTTCTTATTTCAAAGATGGGATATGGAGAAAATTAAACTTTGCGGGGCTTGTGTTTTAGGTACATTTCTCGAAGGACTTTGACTTCATTTTCATTCAATGTGTTAGGTTGGATGCCCATAGAGCGGGCCATGATGATTGTGTCTGCAGTTGCTTCAACTGCTGCAGTCGCGGCAAATGCCAGCTCGATTGTATATCCAACGGTGATCAGTCCGTGATGAGCCATGATGGCTGCAAATCCTTCTCCTACCGCATCGAAGGTCACTTCGGCCAATTCTTTGGATCCAGGTCTGGCGTAGGGAGCGATGGGAACTGCCCCACCAATCCCCATCGCTGCTTCATTGAGTACCATAGGCATTGGCTCATTACCGATCACGCTAAAAACGGTTGCCTTAAGTGCGTGCGTATGGATAACTGAAGTGATATCCGGTCGTTTCTTGTAATAGATCAAATGCAGAGGGGTTTCGCTGGTCGTTTTCCATTTTCCTTCAACGATCGAACCTTCCAAATCTACAACACAAATATCTTCAATGGCACGATCACCATACGGCACTGCACTCGGAGTAATGGCTGCTAAGCCTGCCTCCTGATTGTACATACTGATATTCCCTTGGCCGTCATGGATCAAGCCCAATTCTATAAGTTTTTTGCTGATATCAATGATTTTTCTTCTTTCTTCGATCAGTTTCATAGTCAATTCCTGATAGAGGATGAGAATCTATTTTTTGTCTACCACAATCCAGATATTGTGACCTTCCTGGATGGATTTTTTATTTCCTGGAAGGTCCGTGAACAATGTCAATATTTGATCTGCATCAAGGAAATGTGAGCGCATCAAGGCCAGTTTCTCCGCAAGAGCGATTAACTTGACGGCCCAGTGGTGGATATCTGGTTCTTCAATAATGATCCTTCCTCCCGGTTTAAGCACGCGCCACATTTCGTTAATTGTTTGTTGTTGATCACAAACATGATGAAGGACATCTACGATGACGATCCGTTCAAATTCTCCTTCTGGAAATGGCAGGAACTCCGAGTGGGAACAAGCAGGAATGAGACCATTTTTAGATTGGCTTTCAACCAGCATCTTATGAGAAAGATCAGCGAGAAAGACTTTCCCGGTATCTTTCAGAAAGAATTGGGATACCCTGCCGGTTCCACCGCCTACATCCAGTAAACTGCCTTCTATTGGAAGCTGTGCCAGTTCAGTCAGCTTTTCCGGGGCTTTTGGTTTGATATATTTCTCGTAAACAGGTGCAAGGATTCCAAAGTGGTCAAACATAACTAAATTTACTCCTGAAAATTGCCAGCGATTAATAAAACTATTATAGTTGATTTATTGACGCCCAAAGGGCTGTGGCTTATAATTTCCCCGCACTATTCACCAGGGGAAGTGCTGGAATTGGCAGACAGGCATGACTTAGGATCATGTGCCGCAAGGCGTGTGGGTTCGACCCCCACCTTCCCCATTCAGCAGAAAATGTCGTAAACCTTGGGGCCTGTGTGACCGGCCCTTTTTGAATGCCTATTAAATTGTGAGGAATCCTTTGAAAATTGAACAAACCTACCTTGAAGATCATCAATTGGAAGTAACAGTTGAAGCCGAACAGGAAATTTTTGAAAAAGCAAAACATCTGGCTGCAAAAGAGATGTCAAAAGGGAAGAATATTCCAGGTTTTCGGCCTGGGAAAGCCCCTTACCAGCGTGTCGTAACCCACTTTGGTGAAGCCGCAATTATTGATAATGCTCTGGACCATTTTTTGGATGAAGTCTATCCGCAGATAATTGAAGAGATTGATCAGGAACCTTATGGTCCGGGTCAAGTCAAAGAGATCAAAACTCTTGAACCCCCGACATTTGTATTCTACATCCCTCTTCAACCAGAAGTGAAATTAGGTGAATATCGCGAAATCAGACTTCCTTATGAAAAAGCCGATGTCCCTCAAGAAGAAGTGGATAAGATCTTGGATAGGATGTTATCCCAGCAGGCAGCGATCGAACCAGTTGACCATCCTGCCGAAGAAGGGAATCTTGTGGATACATCGCTTGATGCTCGCTCAGCAGAAAGTGATCCCGAAGATGAAGAGAGTTATTTGCTAAAGAATCAACCTTTACCGGTTATGATCAAAGGCAAAAAAGATGATGATAATAAAGAATGGCCTTTTCCGGGATTTTCTCGCCAGCTCCTTGGTGTTTCCAGCGGTGATGCCCTGGAATTGACATATGAATTTCCGGATGATGACACAGTAGATGAGGATTATCGTGGCAAAGAGGTCTTATACGCTGTTCAGGTTGAAGGAATACGAGAGCGGGTTTTACCTGAACTGGATGATGCCTTCGTTAAGACTGTCAGCGACCTCGAATCAGTTGATGAATTACGGGAGCAGATTCTAGAAGAGTTAACCGCTCAGCAAGCAATGGAAGAAGAGAATACTTATGTGAACAGTATTCTTGAGAAGATCCTGGAAGACGCTGAAGTGAAGTTCCCCCCTCAGATGATAGAAAACGAGATTGAAGGTGAAGTTCAGGAATTGGAATCTCGGCTAAAATCTCAAGGAATGGATCTAGAGATGTACTTGAAGATTCAGGACTTGGAGGAAGAGGGACTTCGAGAACAGATCAAGCCCAATGCCGAAAAACGCATAACTCATGGTTTAGTAATTGGAAAAATCTCTGAATCTGAGGATCTGGATATCAATACCCAAGATATCACTGATGAATTCAAAGCTGTTCTTGATAATCATTTTGGTGACGATGAAAAGGGACGAGCCGAATATATGCAGAGTGGCGATTCGGTCGCTTTATTAAATCGGATCAGTTCGCAGATTGTCAGTCGAAAGACCCTTGATTTCCTGATGGCAATTGCTCAAGGAGAAGACATCACAGACTACTTAAAGAAAGAAGAGCCGGAAGAGGAAACTGTCGAAGAAGAGGATGTGGAGAAAGAGGAAAAAGCTTCTGCTGAAATGAGTGAGGAAGACCCTCAGGAAACCAAAGAAGAAAAATCAGAAGACGATAAACAGGAATAACCTTCCTGATAATACAACAGACTTTAGGAGGTATGAACACATGACAAATGCCCAGGCGCTTATCCCAATGGTGATCGAAAAATCCGGCCAGATGGAACGAGCTTATGATATTTATTCCCTGCTGCTAAAGAACAGGATTGTTTTTGTAGGCACGCAGATTACAGATCAGACCGCTAATTTGATCGTTGCTCAACTTCTATACTTAAGCAATGAGGATTCAGAAGCTCCTATTCAAATGTACATCAATTCACCGGGTGGAGTGATCTACGCGGGCCTCGCGATTTATGACACTATGCAGATGATTTCAAATCCAGTGAACACTCTTGCAGTAGGTGTAACGGCTTCCTTCGGGACTATCTTGCTAACAGCTGGTACAACTGGCCAACGATACGCACTGCCCCACTCTACCATTCACCTGCATCAGCCACTTGGTGGAGCCCAAGGCCAGGCAACTGATATTGAGATCCAGGCCAATGAGATCCTGCGTTTGCGAGATAAACTAAACGGCATCCTTTCTCACCACACTGGTCAGCCAGTTGATAAAGTAAAAAAGGACACGGATCGTGACTACTGGTTAACAGCCCAGGAAGCTGTTGAATACGGACTGGTTGACAAGGTCATGGAACCCTCCAAGGATTCGATCCTTGCATCGGTTGAGGAGTTCAAGACCGGACTTGAGGATGAACCTAAGAAGAAGAAATAATCTTACGAACACAACGCCCGGTTCAAAACCGGGCGTTTTTCTATTCGGTAAATAAATGATAAATAATAAATATCCTCCCCTTAAAACCATCTTGCTGGACATGGATGGAGTGATCTGGCGTTCTTATGAGCCTGTGATCGATATTAAAGCCCTCTTTGACAAGATACATGAACTTGGATGCCAACCTTTTTGTGTAACGAATAATGCAACGAGTACAGTGGACGGATATCTGGAAAAATTGAGGAATTTCGATGTTGAACTATCTTCAGATCAGATCATAACCAGTGCTGAAGCAACCGCGAAATACCTTGAGGATCATATACAAAAGGGATCATCGGTATATGTGATCGGTGAAGACGGATTGAAGGAAACGATCATTAGATATGGTTTCTCTGTGACACAAGACCCGGAAAATAATTTCCCAGATGCGGTCGTAGTTGGGTTAGATTTCAAAATATCTTACGAGAAGATTTATATAGCAGCAAACCTTATACGCAATGGTGTGTTATTTGTGGGGACAAATCCGGATAAAACATTTCCGCATTCAGATGGATTCGCACCGGGGGGAGGTTCAATAATCAGTCCAGTAGAAGCTGCCTCTGGCAAAGCTCCTGTGATGATCGGAAAACCTGAAAAATATCTCTATCAGTTGGCTATGATGAGATCGGGCAGTGTTCCAGAGGAAACCCTTATGATCGGTGATCGTCTTGATACAGATATTCTTGGGGCCCAACAGATGGGTATCAGAACTGCTCTAGTGCTGACCGGCATTGCATCCCTGAAAGATGCGGAGAATTGGAAACCCAGACCTGATATGATCGGTGAAACAGTACTGGATATACTGGAATTTCTATAATCTATGGCAATTAATCTTTACGATCTTAGTTTTGAAGAGCTAAAAGAGGTCCTTCAAGAACTCAACCAACCTGCGTTCAGGGCTAAACAGATTTGGCAAGGTATCTATCAGAATCTGTGGACTGATATGGCCGATTTCAGCAACCTACCGCTATCCCTTCGCGATCAACTCTCCAGCCAATATAAACTTGGCGGTCTAACTCTAGAGAAAAAACTCTCTTCGACAGATGGACAGACGCAAAAATATCTATATCGTTTAGATGATGGACTAGCTATTGAAACCGTCTTGATGGGATACCGTGACCGAAATACAGTTTGTATTTCCAGTCAGATCGGTTGTGCTATGGGATGTAAATTCTGTGCAACCGGAAATATGGGGCTTATTCGCAATTTGACAGCGGGAGAGATTATTGAGCAGGTAATTAAATCCGCAGCAATTTTATTGACCGATGGGCATAAGTTAACAAATGTTGTCTTTATGGGTATGGGAGAACCATTCCACAATTATAAGGCTGTAAAGGATTCAATCGAGCTTCTAAATGACCCTGGCGGATTTGGAATGGGAATGAGAAGATTTACTATTTCTACGGTTGGAATCATTCCTGGTATAAAAACACTAACAAATGAAAGATCCCAGACAAATCTAGCTATATCCCTCCACGCTGCGGATGATCAATTGAGATCTAAAATCGTCCCGATCAACTCAAAATATTCCTTATCGGCCTTGATGAAAGCCTGTGATGAATATCTGGAAACGACTAAGAGGCGGATCACTATCGAATGGGCTTTGATCGATGGAGTGAATGATACTGCCGAACAAGCCCGGAAATTGGTTAATCTGATCAAAGGCAAGCTATTCCATGTCAACTTGATCCAACTCAATCCAGTGGATCATTTTTCGGGTAGACCGGCTCTGGATCAAAGTGCCAGGAAATTCCAGAAAATCATCGAAGGATCTGGAATACCCTGTACTATTCGGCTGCGCCGCGGTATCGATATCCAGGCCGGTTGTGGGCAGCTCGCCAGCGAAACAAAATAAAGAATTCTCCCTTCCAAGTATCCTTCTATTTAGCAGATATATTCCTTTCATGTTAAAATAAATTAACTGGAAAAGGATACGTGATGGTAAGCCAATCAGTCCGATTGATCTTTCCTTCTAGCTTGCATGACGAACCAATCATTAATCAGTTAATGAGACGATTCTCTTTTACAGTCAATATATTGCGGGCGAATGTAACCTCAGATCAAGGTTGGATTGATATTCAAATATCAGGAAAGGCACCAGAAATTGAGGAATCTCTATCTTGGCTTCGAGAACAAGGAGTCGAAATTCTTCTCCTGACAAATTAGTATAGAATCTGCGAACGTTCAATAGGAAACTGGCAGATCCTGTTTTATCAGTCATGCCAGTTTTTTTACTTAAAGTAGGGAAATAACCAATGGGCAAATACGATAGAAACGACCCTGTAACCTTAAAACTTCTTGAATCATCATTTGATAACCAGGATTACCAGACTATTCTTGAGATCTTCCGAGATTTGCACCCTGCTGATCAAGCGAAACTGTTTTACGGCTTAAAGACGGATCAACAAGAAGTTTTATTAGAGCGGATGGAAATCCCTGAGATCGCGGATATTTTTGATGAGCTGGAAGATAAACAAACTCTAACAGCAGCCCAAAACCTCCCCCTGCCCTTCCTGGCCGATATTATTGACGATATGGATCCGGACGAAGCCGCAGACCTCTTAGGTGACCTAAGTGGGCAGGATGTCCGTAAGACTATCTCATTGATGGAAGAACCAGAAGAGGTATTACCGCTGCTGAGGTATGCAGACGAGACAGCTGGTGGCAGGATGACCACTGATTTCCTGTCATTAGGTCCAGGAGATTCCGCTGATTCAGCTATCCAGTATCTAAGATCAACTGGATTGGAAACGGACATCCCTTATTATTTATTCGTTGTCAACGAGGAAAAAGACTTGTTAGGCGTGGTAGGTTTGAGGGAATTGGTTTGCGCTAACCCCGGACAAATAATCCGCGATATCATGGATTCAAACGTTGTCAGTGTTCAGGCCATGCAGGATCAGGAAGAAGCAGCTCAAGTAATGAAACATTACGATTTACAAGCATTACCAGTCTTGAATGATCAGGATCAACTAGTGGGAGTAATTTCGCATGATGATATCCTGGATGTACTAGTAGACGAATCTACTGAGGATATTTATCGATTGGCCAGCGTTTCGGATTATGCACTTGAACCAGAGAGCAAATTATTCCTCCAACTGAAAGGTCGCTTACCCTGGTTGTTACTTAATACGATCACTGCATTAATAGGTTCCTGGGTGATCAGTAATTTTGGCGATCTATTCGTCCAGGTGGCAGTTCTCGCTTTTTTCCAATCCGTAGTAGCTGCCCAAGGTGGAAACACTGCCAGTCAGAATGTAGCTATGATTGTCCGCTCTCTGGCTTTAGGTAAAGTAAGCCCAAAACAGATCATACCTATCCTGTTCCGTCAGGTATTAGTTGGAATGTTCTTGGGTACTGTGATCGGGTTGATCGTAGGAATTGGTGTTGGATTCTGGCAAGCGAACCCATACCTGGGATTGGTTTTGGGTCTTGCCTTACTGGGAAATATGTTGGTTGCCAGTATAGTAGGCACGTTAGCCCCGCTTATCCTGGAATTCACTGGACAGGACCCTGCTCTGGCTTCATCCGTTCTGGTAACAGCGATGACCGATAGCATTGGCTTCTTGATCTTCTTGAGTTTGGCCAGATTTTTCTTACCACTTATCCAGCAGTTTATTTAATCTCTGGTATTAAGTTGACTACAATCAGACCTGGTTAATCCTCAGGATTTCCCCGGTTTCTAATTGGGTATCCATTTTCAATAAGTTATTGTAAAATTTATTCATGGAAGTTCAAATCGCAATATCAAAGATAAAGAAATACGCAACTTCTTCCAGTGGTGACACAGCAGAAGTGATAGAACGCCCTAATGGAGGCATGTCTGTTGTTCTTGCAGATGGACAGAGTTCCGGGAAAGGTGCCAAATGGGTTTCCAGCCTGGTTGTCAGAAAAGTTATCCAATTCCTCGCAGATGGTGTCAGGGATGGAGCTGCAGCTCGGGCAGCCTCAGATGCATTATTCACTGAAAGGGGCGGCCGGGTATCTGCGACCTTGAATATCCTATCTGCAGATTTGCAAACAGGGACTCTAGTTATCTCCCGAAATAATCCAGCACCTGTTGTAATTTCTTATGATGATCAGATCAAGCTGCTGTCGGAAGAGTCGGATGCGGTAGGGTTGCGAAGAGATACCAGACCGATGATCTCAGAGATCCCTTTAGTTCCAGGTTTAACGGTTGTGGCCTATACCGATGGCCTGGTTCATGCTGGATCCTATTTTGGGGATTCAATGGATGTAAGCACATGTGTAAAAGTGGAATTGGAAGGTGAAAATCCTTCTCCTACAAATATTGCAGACTCATTGATAAAACACGCCTTGAAGCTTGACCGCGGAATGCCCCGGGATGATATTAGTATTGCAGTACTGAGAGTAGTCAACAGCGGCAACGATATGATTCGCCGCATGTCAGTCCACCTTCCTGTAAATGCGATTGGTAAATGAACGATGAGGAACCAGTTATAGGCGTAGTAGGTCCGTGCGCTGCGGGTAAATCCACGCTAGTTGCAGATTTGCGCTCCTGGGGATATCAGGCTAGACATATTGCCCAGGAGCACTCCTATGTGCAGGATATGTGGAAGCAGATCAGCAATCCTGATATATTGA
>Ga0180435_10002555_pt1 | contig 18523 bp, 22 predicted proteins | sample SS_ome_3_FD_132467 | JGI IMG/M metagenome (GOLD analysis project Ga0180435, IMG submission 132467) | Hypersaline lake sediment archaeal communities from the Salton Sea, California, USA - SS_3_S_1 metaG | ecosystem: Environmental > Aquatic > Non-marine Saline and Alkaline > Hypersaline >...
AAGGCGGGTTAGATCATGCTGCACAAAGAAAGTGTAAAACCGTTAGACGTTCAATCAGCTTCATTACAAAGCTACATTGGTTCCCCGGAAAAACAAAAAACGTTATACAAGCGTACATTATTCGTTGTAAGTGTTTCACAAATTTTTGGCGGTGCGGGGCTGGCGGCAGGAATTACTGTCGGTGCCCTTATTGCTCAGCAAATGCTCGGAACGGATGCTTACGCAGGGGTCCCGACAGCTTTATTTACTTTAGGATCAGCGGGGGCAGCCTTATTTGTAGGCAGACTTTCTCAATTCTATGGTCGTCGTACAGGTCTTTCAGCCGGTTTTATGATTGGCGGACTTGGAGCAATAGGAGTCATCATTGCAGCAATCATCAATAGTATTTTCTTATTATTTGCTTCATTGCTTATTTACGGCGCTGGGACAGCGACAAATTTACAAGCTCGTTATGCAGGTACGGACTTGGCAAATCGTAAGCAGCGGGCGACTGCTGTCAGTGTGACGATGGTTATGACGACATTTGGCGCGGTTGCGGGTCCGAATTTAGTGAATGTGATGGGGGGTTTCGCCCATTCTATCGGTGTTCCATCACTAGCGGGCCCTTTCATTTTAGCCGCGGCGGCATATATCTTAGCAGGTGTTGTTCTTTTCATCATGCTTCGTCCAGATCCATTAGTTATCGCAAGAACAATCGAATCGATCAAGCAAGAACCAAGTGATAAAGGACATTTGACAACAACTGAACACACAGAAAACAAAAGAGGCGTAATCGTTGGTGCAGCCGTTATGGTTCTTACCCAAATTGTAATGGTCGCTATTATGACAATGACACCGGTTCATATGAGACATCATGGGCATGACTTGGGTGCAGTTGGTCTTGTTATTGGCTTTCATATAGGTGCCATGTATCTCCCTTCACTTGTTACAGGGGTTCTTGTTGATAAGTTGGGACGTACTGCAATGGCGATTGCATCTGGAACTACGCTGCTTCTGGCAGGCTTAATAGCAGCATTTGCACCGGGAGATTCTATGGTTCTTATCGTAATTGCTCTTTCTTTGCTGGGATTAGGGTGGAATTTTGGTTTGATAAGCGGGACTGCACTGATAGTTGATTCAACTGAAACGGCCACACGCGCGAAAACACAAGGTACGGTGGATGTTCTGATTGCGTTGTCAGGAGCTGCCGGCGGAGCATTGTCCGGAATGATTGTGGCAGGCTCAAGTTATCTAACATTATCACTTACTGGAGGAATTTTATCCTTATTACTCATTCCTGTGGTGGCATGGTCTCGTGAAGGTAAATGATAAGCCGGATGCATTCAATTCGGGAGTCCAAGACAAAAACTTAGTATAAATCCCTCATTCGTTTCGATAAGAACACATTCATGTTGCTTGAACAGTACCATTTTATGCCCAAAATACAAATTTCAAATGCTTGAAATAACTTTTGTAACGGACAAAATACTTTCACTTTTATTGAAGTCCTTATGGGGGAACCCCCCATGAAGGTTCAAGTTTTCTCGGCAGTATCACCGGAATACCAAGGGTTATGAGTCCTTGGTATTTTTTTCTTTTTTGTTTTTAACTATGTTAGGCTTTGGTAAAAGGTCGAATAGATAACAAGGAGGCGCAAAATGGGGAAACTCTCAACTTATCTATTGAAAGTTTGGCTCGCAATACCTAGATGGTTCAGAATGTTTACTTTAAGTGCAATCTCCATATATGTTTTATGGTCATTGTTCATTAATGGAGTGAAAAATATATTTAGATTATCTCTCTCTTCCTTGATTGTAAGTCTAATAGCATCCGGAATCATATTGATGATTTTCAATAAAAGTTCTGTGAAAAAGTAGGGAGTGGCATTAAAAACATTTCTTATCGTAATATACGAGCGTCTGTAAAGCGGCCTAATACTTTTCCAGCAAACGGCATAAAAAAATGAAGAACAAGCCCTCCTAAACAAACGGTTAATAAAGTTCCGATGCCAATCGGTCCTTTTAAGATGACTGCCGCTGTCAAGAAGACGAGGTAAATGATGGTTCTCGAAACAAATATGTTGGTTCTCGTTAATTCTTTTATGATGAATGTGAATCGGTCAATTGGCATTGGAGCAAAATTTGTGTATAAGTATGTCGCGGTTCCTAAACCTGTAACAACCAAGCCGATTCCAAAACAAATCACTTTGCTCCACCATTGTTCTGGTGTGATAAAAAAGTGCAGGAAAAAAAGCCACATATCAATGCCGATCCCCGTTATAAACGCCGTTAGCATCCCTGAAACTTTCGGTCTTTGGCTTTTTAAAAAAGAATTGCAGCCTATGAATAGCAAAGCAATGATGACTTCCCAACTTCCCACAGTAAGCCCCGCATGTATGGACAGTCCCACCAAAAGTGCGTCAAAAGGCGAAGCGCCAAGATCTGATTGAATCGTAAAAGCAATCCCAAGGGTTAAGATTAAAATTCCTAATACATAAAAAACATATTTCACTTAACTCGCCCTCTTTATTTTTATTGCAAATACAACAAAATTCCGGTATATTTAATGTACGTCATTTATGTTGTATTTGCAACAAAAACATGTTCGAAAGGAGTTTATGATGAAGGATATTCTTCGTGAAATTGGAATGATTGCCCGGGCTTTGGATTCTATAAGCAATATCGAATTTAAAGAACATGACCTGACAAAAGGGCAATATTTGTACCTTGTCCGAATATGCGAAAACCCGGGAATCATTCAGGAGAAGTTAGCTGAAATGATTAAAGTGGACCGGACCACCGCAGCCCGCGCTATAAAAAAACTTGAAATGAAAGGCTTTATTGAACGGAGAGATGATGAATATAACAAAAAAATAAAAAAACTCTTTCCGACGGAAAAGGGGAATGAGGTATTTCCTTTTATAAAAAGAGAAAATGATCATTCGAATTGTGTGGCATTAGAGGGGTTTTCCGAGGGGGAAGCGGAGACCATCTTCAATCTTCTTCAAAGAGTAAGAAAAAATGTAGAAAAAGACTGGGAGTTCGTGAAAAAGGGGAACAAGAGAAATTATTGACGGCATAAAGGAGCGGCAGATTGAAATGACAGTAAATATAAAAAGGTGCACCCTTGAAGACTTACAAAATCTTCAAGAAATTGGTTGTGAAACATTTAATGAGACATTTAAGCATCAGAACTCGCCGGAAAATATGAAGGCCTATTTGGAAAAGGCGTTTCACTTAACACAATTAGAAAAAGAACTATCCAACAGCGCTTCGCAATTCTTTTTTGTCTATTGTAACATTGAAATCGCTGGATATTTAAAGGTCAATACTGATGAGGCCCAAACTGAAAAAATGGGTGATGAATCACTTGAAATTGAGAGAATTTATATCAAGAACGAGTTTCAAAAACATGGGCTTGGCAAATATCTGTTCAATAAAGCTATGGAAATTGCGAAGGAACTGAATAAAAAGAAAATCTGGCTGGGCGTATGGGAAAAAAACGAAAACGCAATTGTTTTTTATAAGAAAATGGGGTTTGTTCAAACCGGTGCTCACTCTTTTTATATGGGAGATGAAGAACAAACGGACTTGATCATGACCAAAACACTCCTATAACTTTTTTGAAAGGAGGATGACGATGTATATTCCAAAATATTTTAAAGTCGAAAATGTTGATGAAATTTTGGATTTTGTCCAAAAAAACTCTTTTGGCACGATTGTTACGACAGAACAAGGGAAGCCAATCGCTACTCATTTGCCTTTGGGGTTCAATAAAAAAGGTGATGATTACTATATCACCGGCCATGTCTCTTTTGGAAATCCGCATTGGAGAACTTTTGAAACCTGTCAAGATGTGCTTGTTATGTTTCAGGGGCCGCACGCATACATTTCTTCTTCCTGGTATGGGCATGAGGATGTTCCAACATGGAATTATCAAGCCGTCCATATATACGGTCAAGCAAGCATTCTAGAGAGAGATGAATTAATAGAAGAATTAACAATTATGATGGGAAAATACGAAAAACACCGAGAAAATCCAATTTTATGGGATAACCTTTCTCCTCAACTTTTAGAAAGACAACTGAAAGCGATTGTCGGGTTTAAGATTAAGGTGGAAGACATTCAGGCTGCATATAAATTAAGTCAAAACCGAAATGATACAGACTACATGAACATCATTGATCAATTGCAAAATGAAGGAGATCCCCATGCGGAGCAATTGGCGGCAGTGATGAAAAAGAGGCTGGAAAATTAAATATAAATCCACCTTCAACCTCATGCAGGAGTTAAAGGTCGGAATCAGAGCCGTCATTTATGCAGCATCTTAAAGATCGAGCGGGAAATGAAAAGGCAGGCCGAATGGTTAGGTCGAATCATCTTTGTCGAAGACTTAATGGGGTCGCAGCCCGCGAAAGTTCAAGTCTCTCGGCCGCATCATAGGAATACCAAGGGTTATGACCCCTTGGTATTTATTTATGGAGGGTTTCGACTCCATTATTTTGTTGTTGTCCCGTTTATGAAATTATTGATTTAAAATAGGGATTTCACTAAGCAATTTCTTCAAATGAATAGAGTCCCACGGCAAATGTTCGGTTATACCTAATCCAACTACATCCGTTTCGGAAGAGAGTTCTTTCAGAAGATGAAGCAGGTGCGGCATTTGCATTGTTCCCTCAGGAGAAAAATTTAGATGTGCTTCAGGATTGGCGAATAATAAAGAACGAAACGCCTTCGGATCAAGCACGTCTAAATCAAGGTGTATGGCCAGATACTTGATGTTGCTTTCTTTTATCCATTCTTTTATAGACTCGGTACTGGTCATTAACTTTTTAGTTCCGGCAGTTCTAATTCCAAGTCTTTGAATCACTTCAGTGTCGGGTTCTGTGGGAGTTATACCGAGTCTTTGAAGTACTTTTGATATCACTTTTGTTTCTTCTTCTGTAGGAGCTGCTAATCCAGCAATAAAGACATTTTCAGGTTTAAGGGGAATGTTCACATGTTTTGCGAACTCTTCATCTCCTTCTCCCAAAAGATTTCCGAGCGGTAATGTATGACCGTTATCATATCCGGCATATCTAACTAAATCGCTGTGAGCATCAATCCAAATTAAACCTAAGTCCCCGCCGTATCTTTCGTTTAAATAAGCAAATGGTGCTTGTTCGACTAAGCAGTCACCGCCAAACATGACAATGCGATCCGGCTTATGGGCATGAATGATATGCTGAGCAGCCTCCAATTGTTCCAGCAGTTGTTTTCTCCCGTTTATTCCGTTTTCGTTTTCAAGCGGAGTTCCATCATAAGTTTGAACCGGAACATGAATAAGGGGCTGATCATTTTCAGGAGCCAGCCAAGCAAGCAGTTCCGCTCCAAAAGAGTAGTTGGGATTGTTTCCCCCTTGCCATTGCGGCATCAACAGACGTATCGTTTTTTTAGCCATGTTATCGTCTCCTTTACTTCAAATTACGGTTAGTATAAAATGAACGCAAACAAAAAAACAGTACGCACTTTATTGATAGGTACTATCCGAAAGGGGAGTGTTAATATGAGTATGGCTGAATATAAAGGCAAAGTTAAAAATATTCAAGATACACCTTTTGGCTACACATTGTCCGTGATCGGCGGCAAATGGAAAATGGTTATTATTTATCTCCTCGCGGAAAATCAACCGGTTCGCTTTAATGAGCTGAAAAGACAAATAGGGGCTATTACTTATAAAACATTGAGTTCACAACTTAAAGAATTGGAAGCGGATGGTCTGGTGAAGCGGAAAGAGTACCCTCAAGTTCCCCCAAAGGTCGAGTACAGTCTCACTGGTAAAGCGGAATCACTATTGCCGGTTTTAGAGGGGTTATGTGAATGGGGGGTGAAAAACCAATAAAGTTAAGGATTCATTCATCTTGGAGAGAGAAGAATCAAATGCTTCGTTCTATTGCCGACAATCCTTTTGTCTGGCCGGAAATGTCCATAAACATTAGGGCCTTTATTTGTTATTCACCAGTTGTGAAAACGGGGTGCTTGCAATATAGCTCTGCCGGCACATGAATGTTCCAAGTCTAAAAGGGTTACCTTAATCCAATGTAATGATCGGTATTTGCAGCAGCCGCTCAAAAAACGTGATTGAACTTTTGAACCTAGAAAAACTGTTATGGTATATTTAAATATAACGTAAAATTTGAAATGAGGAATGGCATGAATAAAATCGAAAAACATAAGAAAATTAAAGCGAAAATGATTTTCAAAGTTATAATGGTCATGATCGGAGGAATCATAGCGGCCTATGGATTGGAAACAGTGCTGATTCCTAACAATGTATCTGATGGCGGCGTGACAGGACTCAGCATTGTTGGTTCGCAACTATTTGACTTGCCGCTTGGTATACTTATCGCAGCTTTAAACATCCCGTTTGTCTGGCTGGGATATAAGCAAATCGGGAAAAGCTTTGCGTTATTATCGATTATCGGAATCACATCACTTGCAGCAGGTACAAGTTTTATGCACCACACTCCGGCTATAATCGAAGGGGACACCTTGTTAGTCACTGTTGTCGGAGGGATCATCCTTGGTTTTGGAATGGGGCTGGCGCTGCGTAATGGCGGAGCATTGGACGGAATTGATATGCTTGCTGTGCTGTTATCGCGCAAATTGCCATTTGGAACGAGCGATCTCATTCTATTCTTTAACCTTTTTGTGTTTATTTTTGTTTCCGCTGTATTTGGCTTGCAAGGGGCATTGCTATCAGTCATCGCCTACTATATTGCGTCCAAAGTCATTCATGTTGTCGAGGAAGGATTAAGCGGTTCTAAAACCTTTCAAATTATTACAACAGAACCTGAGTTGATGGTGGAGACAATTCGCGATCAATTGGGCCGAAGTGCTACATATAAAGAAGCTTACGGTGGTTTTTCCCACGAAAAGTTTAAAGAAATTACATGTGTCATCAATCGCTTAGAAGACACCAAATTAAAGGAAATCATTAATGAAGTTGATAAAAATGCTTTTGTCACTGTATATGACGTAGCTGAAGTTAAAGGAAGTAATTTTAGAAAACCTAATATTCATTAATCAGGGATTTCCTAAGAAAAAACATACCAAAGCTTGTTGGTATGTTTTTTTATATCATGTCGGTTTCCGAACAATTTGCTAATGCTGGACAGGCATGTGCCAGGGCAAAGTTATAAGGTTCCTACTCATTTTTTAAGAGTACTTTTTTACCGGTCTTTGCCGACTTCCGAATGGCGTCTAACAACCGGTGCAGTTTGACAGCGTCATGAAAGTTTGGGATTTGATTTTTATGTTCAAATATATCTTCCGCTAAAATAGTATAAGCAGTTTCAACATAGCCTCTTGCACCATGATCCTTTACTGGGGAAATTTTTACTTCTTCAGAATAAACATCTTCAGCATTTAACAAATTATGAGGATGTGTAATCTTTTTGACTTTGAGATTGCCAAATTGTACGTGTCCTGAGGAATTATGCTGTGTTAAACGCAAAACACCTTTTTCCCCTCTAATCTCTAATTGAAAAGCTGGATAAACTCCGCCCTGAATATGGACAGAGGCTGAAGCGCCATTAACGAGCGTCCCCTGGATTAAAATTTGGTCAGCTGTGTTTTTCGGTATTTTCATCCCTGTTTCTTGTATAACGGCTTCTGTATAATGACTGTTCATTGCAGCTGATAGTTCTTTAAAATCACCCAGGATATAACAAAGAACATCAAGCGAGTGACCACCGTTGATTGTAAGAAGGTTCGCCCCATTTTCTCTTTTTAAAAGGTAACTGCTTTTTACATCTGTTATTCCTCCCTTTCCTTGTGTTGCTACCTGCATCGTGCACGAGATGACTCTGCCGATCTCCCCCTGTTTGATTGCCCGCTTTAAATAATTGACTTCTGGAGATTGCCTTCCTTGTAACCCAATCGCATGATGAATGTTCGCGTCATCTGCCAATTTTGCCAGTTTTTCAGCCTGCACAGTATCTATGCCTAAAGGCCATTCACAATATATATGTTTATTTTCTTCTATGGCTGCAAGCGAAGCTTCATAATGGAAAGGAACCTTTATACTGACGACTACCAAATCAACATCTTTTGATTGTGCTAATTCCTTATAATCTGTAAAAGCAGAGGAAGCCTTAAGCATCATAGCGCTTTTTTGTGCGGTTTCCATTTTTGATGTTCCAATCGCCGTTATTTCATAAAAAGGATTTTCCTTCAATACCGGAATATGTGTTTGACTAGCCCATTGATTATTCAAAGATCCGCCTATAATCCCTGCTTTTATCACGTTGTTCTTCATTAGCTATCCCTCCAAAACTCTTTAAACCGAGTATAATTAAAATTAGAGATCATTTTAAATGTTAAGTTATGATGGTTATATCACTTTTTTTGATGGGAGTTGAAATATGAATGGATATTGAAAACATGAAAGCTTTTGTTTCAGTGGCGGAATTAAAAAGCATATCTGCTGCTGCAATTAAATTGAATCACCTTCAATCCAATATGACTGCGAAAATAAAAAAAATCGAAACTCATTATCATCAACAACTGTTTATCAGAAATTCAAAAGGAGTCAAACTAACGAAAGAGGGAGAAAAATTATATCATCAATACAAGAAAATCTTGTTCGTTTGGGAAGAAACCGAAAACATCATGAAAAAACACGATGAAAAACTCCGTATTGGCACGATGATATCTGTCGGTGGAACTCAATTCTCAAGTGCTTTAAATAAGCTTTATCATACATATCCTGATTTATCGGTAACATTAAAAACAGGTTCAACAGAATATATTGAAAATCAAGTTCTCCTTGGAAAAATCGATGTTGCTTATACGATTGGATCGCTAAACAATAAAAAGATAAGTTATCAAAAAGTGGGATATGAAGAATTGGTTATCATAGGCCAAGGTATAGATCAATATACGAGATTTGATGATTATATAAACGGAAAAAACGTACTTGTATTATCAGATAAGTGCTTGTATCTAACATTATTATGTCATATTTTTGAAAATTTGAACATCCAACAGGGGGAAATCATTGAAGTGGGCGATCCAGAATCCTTAGTGCAATTTGCATTGATGGGTATGGGAATTTCCTTAGTATCAAAGCGCATAGCAGATCGCTACAATATCCATCATTATTTAGAAGTTCCATCACCTTATAGATACGTCGATTTATATTTCATTACACGACTAAATCATAAATTTACACCTATAGAGAAACAGTTTATTGAATTAAATAACTCCCTGACGACATCATTGAAGGAATGTAAGGTTGATAAAAAAGTTATGCTCTCTTAAAACCAATACAAAAAGGTGTACCCTTATGCGTGAAAGATATATCAATGAACGGGATTCATTTCTTTTGGGAACTTGATTAGGTAATATCCCTGATCTAAATTAGAGATGACTCATTTTGAAGCTTTAAGTGCTAAGCCTTCACAAGAAACATAACGCGCTTTCATTCAAGTGCCTTCAACAAAGCTATATTATACACATTTTCATTGGCATGACGTAATAGACCACCTCAAAACAGGGAACTTTGGCGTCGATTCTTTCCACACTTATTAAGAAATTGGAGAAGGGCGGCTTCTAAGCCCTTTGCCGCCCTAAAATCCGAATATCCTTTATTGTTTTTAGCAAGTTTCTTTTGAGAAATAGGAGTTTAAAACATCATAAACAATCGGCAAAGAAGTAAATCCGTCAGTTTCTAAAAAGTGCCCCCCGTGTTGAACTTCGTAAAGCTTAGCGTCAATTTGTTGCGCCAGATCTTTGCTCCATGCAAATGGCACAATTTGATCGTCTCTAGAGGCAATGACAGCACGATGCTTAGCTGACTCAATGATGTTTTGAAAATCAAACGATTCCTCGGTAAATTCATCTAACATCTTTAAATCGGGCAGTGACTTGGCAAAGCCGGAAACGAGCAAGATTCCGCCAAGTGGTTGACGCAATTGCGTTTGTTCCAAAAACCTCAAAACGGCGGCGCACCCCAGGCTGTGTGCAACCAGATAAGTATGTTTATTTAATGTGTGCTTATTTAAAGAGAGCGTATCAAGCCAATCTTTAAGCCTTGGCTGGTGAGGATTAGGCATGTCTAAAATTTCTGCGTGTATTCCGTCTGCAAGCAGACGTTTTTTCAGCCAAGGAAACCAGTGGTTGGTTGAGGAGGCTCTGTAGCCATGAATGATATAAATTTGTTTTGTCATCCTGTTCTCCTTACAAATAATTTTTATTCAGTATAAAATCCCTCCCGTCGGGAAACAAGTACGCACTTTTTAGTAAGTATTTTTTACTCATAAGGCAAACCTTCTCTTTGTCCCCATCTGCACATTTCATCTATGAGAGGGTATAAAGACAGTCCTCTGTCTGATAACGAATACTCCACTCTGAGGGGATTTTGAGAAATCTCCACCCGGTGAATCAGACCGTCAGTTTGCAACTCCTTCAGCTGGGAACTTAACATTTTATGGGTGATTAACGGTATAGCCCGTTTGAGCTCCCCGTATCTCATCGTTTTTTCACACGCCAGCTCATAGAGGATTCTCATTTTCCATTTACCACCTATAAGAGATAAGGTGTATTCAAATGGAGCTTGTTTGCTGCGGCATAAGGTATTCATGGTAATCAAACCTCCTTTTTTAAGATCATAACAAAAATCAATATTGAGCCTGGCTTCAACATGAAATAGCAAAAGATTCACTTGTTTTCCTTATTTTGTTGAGGAGATGTGATATGATACAAAAAAAGGGAGCGGATTTCTTCTGAAAAAGGGCGGGAATACTTTTGCGCGAATTTGCACCTCAAGTTTTTCAAACGATAGGGATTATTGGTTTTATTTTAGCTTTTGTCCAGATTCCAATCGGCTGGTTTATCGGATTTTTCTTTTCCGGTTTGTTCTTCATGATGTTGAAATCAAACAATGAAAAATCGGGAACCTTCAATGTGATGGCTGGAGCCGCGTGTTTCTTGTATTCATTTCATTGTTTGTTTACGCAAGTGTTGTGACTGAATATAAAACAAAAATAAAAGCAGGCTGATGTCTGCTTTTATTTTTGTTATCTGTCTAGCCGGCATCCCCACAAACGAAAAGCTGCTGACGTTCTTATGCGTTTTCACCGCTAAGAATCGCAACCGGGCGCGCCCAGCCGGCAGACGCTTTTTCAACTTTTACCGGAAAAGCCATGACGTAAAATCCAGTGGAAGGCAATTGATCAAGGTTGGCGAGCTTTTCAATTTGGCAGTAAGGAATGGTGCTGCCTGAATAATGACCTTCCCAAATAATTGATGGGTCTTTTTCCTGTTCAAAGCGCTTGGCGGTCATGCTGAATGGAGCGTCCCAGCTCCAGGCGTCAGTTCCGACAAGGCGCACGCCGCGTTCCGTTAAAAATAGAGTTGCTTCACGCCCCATCCCGCAGCCGCTGTGCAGGTAATCGTTTTGTCCGTATTTGGCGCCAGCCGACGTATTCACAAGAACAATGTCGCCGGGCGCGAGTTTATGATTGATGCGGTGAAGCTCCTGTTCGATTTCTTCAGGGGTAATGATATGCCCGTCTTTCAAATGTCTGAAATCCAGTTTAACGCCAGGGCCATGAAACCAGTCAAGCGGCACTTCATCAATCGTCATCATCCGCTTGCCGTCGTCTGTAACAGAACGGTAATGATATGGAGCGTCGATATGCGTTCCGGCATGCGTGGACATCTTCACTTTTTCCAGCGACCAGCCTTCTCCCCCGGGAAGATCTTGCGAGGAAAGGCCGGGAAAGCTCTGGACCATCTGTTTAGCTCCTTGCTTATGATCCGCATATTCGATTTCAGGGACAAACCCCGGCGGATCAGACGGTATATCACCTCTTAACGATACCGACAAATCTACAATTTGATTGATTTTCATCTGTTTTCCCCTTTCTGCCTAAGCGGCTGATCATTGAAATTGTAGGCGATCAAGCTGTTATCTTTTTTATTTTACATGATGAGCCATACAAAAAGCCTGCAGAACATTCTGCAGGCGATTCGCATTTTTCTACACTTGCTGTGACTTAGGTTTCCTCAGCTTGTAAATCGCGATCAGCATGATAAACCAAACCGGCGTGACAAATAAGGCAACGCGGGTGTCCTGCGCCAGTGCAAGGACGATGAGGATAAACGTAAGAAAACCGAGAACCACATAATTTGAAAACGGGTAAAGCGGCATCTTGAATTTGTTTGTTTTCGCTAAATCCGGTCTTGTTTTGCGGTATTTCAAATGGCAAATGACGGTGATTCCCCAAATAAAGATGAAGCATATCGTCGAGATGCTTGTAATCAGCGTAAACACTTGTTCAGGCATGATATAGTTCAGCATGATGCCAATCAGAATTACGACCGCTGAGAAAAACAACGCATTGCTCGGCACTTTGCGGGAGGTCAGTTTGGTCATAGCGCCGGGCGCATTATGTTCTTTCGCAAGCGAGTATATCATCCGGCTCGTGCTGAAGACTGCGCTGTTGCTTGCCGAAGCCGCCGATGTCAGCACCACAAAATTGATGATGCTTGCAGCCGCAATGATGCCGACCGCTGCAAAGACTTGGACGAACGGACTCTCATTTGGGTTGATGACATTCCACGGATAGATGCTCATGATCACAAGGAGAGCACCGATATAAAACAGCAAAACACGGACGGGGATATTGTTGATCGCTTTAGGAATGACCTTTTCCGGATCTTTCGTTTCCCCCGCTGTCAGTCCCACAAGTTCGATGCCAACAAACGCAAAGACAACCATCTGGAATGAAAGGAGAAAACCGTGCAGTCCATTTGGAAACATGCCGCCGTGGTTCCAAAGGTTGTGAAAGGCGGCAGCGCCCGAATGGGTGGAAAATCCTTTGAAGATCATGAAAAGGCCGATCACGATCAGCGCCAATATCGCAATGACTTTGATTAATGCGAACCAGAACTCCAATTCTCCAAAAAGCTTGACGGTCGCCAGGTTCATGATCAGCAAAATGAGCAGGGCGATCAATCCGGGCAGCCATTGCGGTACATCAGGCAGCCAGTATTGGGTATAAAGCCCGACCGCGGTTAAATCGGCCATCGCGAGCGAAATCCAGCAAAACCAGTATGTCCAACCCGTTATAAATGCCGCCATGTCGCCTAAGTAGTCCCTGACAAAGTCGACAAACGAATGGTATTCCAAATTGGATAAAAGCAGTTCTCCAAGAGAACGCATAATGAAAAAACAAATGATTCCCGTAATCAGATAAGCAAATAAAATCGACGGTCCTGCAAAATGGATTGATTTCCCCGAACCAAGAAACAGCCCCGTTCCGATCGCTCCGCCGATGGCGATGAGCTGAATATGCCTGTTTTTCAGGCCTCTCGATAATTTTTGTTCGTGTATATCGTTGTCAGTTACATCTTCTGTCACTTTATGTATGCCTCCATTTTTATTTTTTAGGCCCGATCCCCGCATGTTTTAAAATCTATAATAACATTAAAATTTGAAGTAACAGATAAGATTCGCCTGATGCGTTTGTAAAGAGGTGGTTTGCGTGGAAGTAGACTGATCCTTCTTTTTGTAACCAGATCTTTATAGAATGGTCGTTGTTCATTAATCATATTTGGTTCGGAATAAGAAGCGGGAATGAATCCGTCCGTAAGTATTGTCATACCTGCTGCAAAATACATATCCGTCTGTTTGGACAGCGTGCTGAGGCAACTCCTTGAAATTGTTGAAGCCATTGTCATCGACTCGCGATTTCAGCAGAGACATCATTCAAAAGTATGCCGCAAAAGATGACAGAATTATTCCGGCTTTCCAGAAAAACGGGAGGCCCGAGCCAAGCAACAAATCGTACTTGGCCTGTTTTTAATGGGGAAGGTTTTGTCATTGAGGGCTTGATATGCCAAGCTGCTGCGCACGTCCGCTTTCGTGATACAATATAGGTATTTCAGAGAGCATGATGTATTAGGAGGAACGAAAGCTGAACAAAAGGAAATCTCAACGCAGTCAATCGGTTTTTTCGGCAATGCTGATCGTAATCGCGGTGTATGTTCTGTATACCTTGTTTGAAAATTTAATTCTTGATCCGCAATTAACATCTTTTCTCAGCCATAAATCTCACCTGAGGGACTCCTTTCATCTCCCGGTCTGGCTGAAGGTGATGTATGTTCACGTTGTTGCCGCTTGTTTGGCGATGGCTTCGGGCGCTGTCAACTTCTCCAGCGCCTTGTTGACCAAAAGCCGCAAGATTCACCGTTTTAACGGCTGGCTCTACGTCGTCTGCGTGCTGATTGTGACGCTGTCGTCAGGCTATATGGCACCGCATTCTACCGGAGGGAAGGCCGTCAGCATAGCCTTTAACATGGTGAATATGTATTGGCCTGCCGCCACGGTTATTTCCGTCATCAAAGCTCGGCGAAATCAGTTTATCAAGCACCGGAATTGGATGATTCGCAGCTATCTATTCTTTTTTACCAATATGTTCATTCACTTGATCACTTTCGTGTGCCATAAAGGACTCGGCCTGATATATGACATCAGCTACACGATAGGCGTTTTCGGAGCGATTGTGCTTTGCATCGCGTTGGCCGAATGGATCATTCGGTTCGCCTTTAAAAAGCCGGCGCAAATTTTTCATACAAATCACAGGGGCTTTTAAGCCCCTGCTCTTTTTCCTGAGGATTCCATATAGATCAAGGAGGCGAGTATTCTCATTGAATACGGGAAAGGAGTGTGAAGCAGTTTTGCTTTTGCTTGGGCTGTTTGATTCAGCTCATAGAGTAATAGAAAAAGTGATCTGGCTCACAGTTTTCATCACGCACCTCCTGTAAAGTAAATGATAGTTTTTTGCCGGCGAAAATAAAGAAAAACAGGGGATGTGTCAACCGATGAAAAGAACTGATCTGCCTCTAGTGTATTCGTGCTCCGGATGTTCCTCGGCCGCGCAAACGGCCAATATGATTGCCATTAAAATGGATCGGGAGAAAACGGCCGAAATGTCGTGCATTGCCGGAGTCGGCGGCGATGTGAAACCGCTTGTCAAAACAGCAAAATCCGGGCGGGATATCATTGCGATTGACGGCTGTCCTTTATGCTGTGTCAAGAGCTGTTTAGCTAAGCATGATGTTCAGCCGAAGCATCATTTTGTATTATCGGATTTTAACGTGCCGAAGAAAAAAGGAGCAGATCCCGACCCTGTCCTTTATATGAATGCGTATGAACAAATTTTGCAGCTCTTAAAATGCTAAGCCTTTTGGGAATGTTTATTTAGGGTGCTGTTTAGAGCATCAGTGAACGGCGGATTGATTTAAAATACCGAGGGTTTCATCCCTTGGTATTTTTGTTGTTACATCTTCTAAAAACCATGTCCAGCCTTTCGGCAAATTCCTCCGGATATAAAACGCATCCCACATGATTGCCTGGAAAATCGACCACTTTCGTTTTCAAATGACCAGCCAATGCTTCTGCATACCTGTACGGGAGACAGCCTTGCGAATCAATGCCGCCGGCAGGTACGACTGTAACCGGTGAAGCTTTAAGCCTGCCGATGTCGGGTGAATATTCTCTTAAACCCGGCACCTCGGACAGGATAAAATAGTCAATGTTGGCTCTAAGCTGCTCCGTCCGGGATTTTGGACGGTCCGGCTGGGATGTGGACGTAATGCCCATCGCTTTCGCGAATGCTTCTAAAGCCTGTAATCCGCTTCGTTTGTATTGTTTTTCAAGGTTCTCCAAGCTCTCGAACCCTTTGGTGCGGTCACTGCCGGCCAACAATTGCGGAATCGGAGGCTCGTGTGCGACCAACATGCGGATTTGGGCAGGATGGCGGATGGCAAGATCAAGGCCGATGACCGCGCCGGAGCTGCAGCCGAATACATGGGCCGGTTCATCCGTCAGAGCGGCCAGCAGCCGGCTCGCATCATCGCTGTGTGCGGAAACCTGGTAATTTTCATTCGGATCTTCCAGCCTGCTGCGGGAATGCCCGCGGCGGTCGTATGTGATAACCGTGTAACGGTCGGATAGGGGGTCTGTAATCGGGTATGATTCTGCATCGCCGTTGCCCCCGTGAATCATAAGCAAGATAGGCCCAGAGCCGCGCACTTCGTAGTAGAGCTTTGCTCCGGGTACTTCCAATACACCGTGTTTCATGACAATATTCTCCTCTCGTTGCATGATCACTTTTACATTACATGACGGAGAAAGCATAGAAAATGCAGAAATCAGCTAATAAACAAACTCGCCATATTAAAAAGCACCGATCACAAGGATCCGTGCTCCAGTTTATTTTGTGTAAACGATTTTTTTAACCGTTTCGATGGAAAGATGATGTTCCGCTGCTAAGTGCTCAATCGTTTCGCCATTTTTAAAGGCCCTTTTTATCGCGGTGTTGCGATCATCGATCAGCTTTCTTGCTCCTGAACGTGCACCCCATTTTTTGTGGGCGGATTCAGTCTTGGGAATGTAGATCGTTTCCCCTTGAACATACTTTTGAATTTCCGATAGCAGCTTTTCAGGTAGAACAGCGGCAGCCTTTACGTATGCCATGTTTGCCAGCTCCTTATTCCTTTGATTGTAAAATAAGGGGCAAAGCCAATTACCAGAAAAGCTTACTTCAGGCGATTTTATTTGTCCACCCCATGCAAAGTATCGCCTTTTCCGATAACAGGCTTTGCATGAGACGCTGCATGATCCGGCATTCTGATGCTTGCCATGTGATCACCTCCTTCGAATTTGCTATTCATTATAAATGAAATCGAGATTGGCGGCACTTGATGATAAAATATTTTTAAAAAGAATGACCAGTCCGCAAACTATTTTTCACGCTCCCGCGTCTATCCTAATGTAACAGCCGTATATACGTATATTCAAAAAAGGAGTTCTTTATTGCAATGAAGAAACAAGCAGCCAGAGCGTCTCTTGTCGCTTGCATAACAGACCGGAAAGAAGACTTTTACCGGCTGGCGTACAGCTATGTGAAAAATCAAGAAGACGCCTTAGATATTGTCCAGGAATCAATCAAAAAAGCGCTCGATTCCGTCGATTCTGTTCGCAATCCGGATACGATCAAAAGCTGGTTTTATAAAATTTTGGTGCGGACGGCAATCGATTTTTTGCGCAAACGGAAAAAACTAAAGGTTATGGATGATCAAACGATCGAATTTTTAAGCAAGGGCAAGGAAGATATCTACCGGGATACAGACCTTCATGAGGCGCTTGACGAGTTGCCGCATCCCTACCACACCATTATTGTTCTGCGATTTTTTGAGGATCTCAAACTGGAAGAGATTGCGGAAATCACAGGCGAAAATTTGAATACGGTCAAAACGCGCCTTTACAGAGGATTGAAGCTTATGCGCATCCAATTGACGAAGGAGGATCTTTCTTAATGGAAAAGAAATTGGAACAGCTGAGAAAAGCATATCAAAACGTCCCCATTCCGAAGGAACTGGATCAGGTTGTCGAAACTGCGCTTCAGCATAAATCGAAGAAGAAGAGAAGGCTGGTGGTATGGCCTGCATCAACGCTTGTCGCGGCGGCTGTACTATTTGCTGCCGTCGTGAATATCAATCCCGGAGCAGCCCAGGCCATGTCGCGTTTACCCGTCATCGGCAAGGTCGTTAAGGCCATCACATTCACCGAGATCAAACAGAAAGATGGAGAATCGAGTATTGACGTGAAAACACCGGCTCTGTCCGGCTTGAATAACCGGGAGCTTGAAAATGGCATTAACGAGAAATATGTAAAGGAAAGCCGTCAGCTTTACCGGGAATTCATGAAGGAGACGTCCCGGAATAAAAAAGGGCATCTCAGCATCTACAGCGATTATGAGACAGTCACGGATACGAAGGATTTGATTTCGATTCGGCGAAGCGTCGAAAGAACGGAAGCGTCCAGCTATACCGAACGGCGCTATATCACCATTGACAAAAAGAATGAAATTCTGCTTACCTTGAAGAGTTTGTTTAAAGACGACCGGTATATTACGGCCATCAGCGAAAACATTAAAGAACAAATGAAACAGCAAATGAAAGATGATCCTGATAAAATATATTGGATCAATGACGAGGAAGTCGAGCCATTCAAACGAATCAAGGCCGACCAAAATTTTTATATTACAGAGAATCATAAACTCGTGATTTCGTTTGACGATTATGAAGTCGCACCCGGATATATGGGCGCGGTAGAGTTTGAAATTCCGACTAAGGCGATTTCGAGCCTGCTGATCGGCGACCGCTACATCCGCTAGTCAAAAAATCCATGATTCGCTGAAATCATGGATTTTTTACTTTTTACAACTTTGTAACACCATATTCAGCTTGAAACTTTTATACTAGAGAGACGGCATCATTCAGGGTAGATAAAAATGACGAATTTTTGAAACAAAAAACGGTCCTGACTTCGTCTATAATATCGGAGCCGTAAAAGGCGCGAAACATAAAGAAGAACCGTACGTACATATCATTGGAGGAATACCATGCGAGATCAGACACAACAACACCGTTACATACCGGGGTTAGACGGGCTTCGGGCTTTTGCCGTTTTGGCGGTTATCGCTTACCAC
>Ga0180435_10002556_pt1 | contig 18520 bp, 17 predicted proteins | sample SS_ome_3_FD_132467 | JGI IMG/M metagenome (GOLD analysis project Ga0180435, IMG submission 132467) | Hypersaline lake sediment archaeal communities from the Salton Sea, California, USA - SS_3_S_1 metaG | ecosystem: Environmental > Aquatic > Non-marine Saline and Alkaline > Hypersaline >...
GGAATTACCTGATCGCTCAGATAAAAGGATACCCCTGCAATGATAGTGGCAGAGATCATAAAGGGTAGCAATAGCCTGCGAAAGCTCATACCACTGTTCAGAATGGCAATGATCTCGGTATTGTAGGCCATTCTGCTGGTGAAATAGATGACAGAAATAAAAGCAAAAAGTGAACTGAACAGCACGGCGAAATAAGGAATGAAGTTCAGGTAGTAATCGAACAGGATATCATTCAATTTGGCTCCACTTTCCAGGAAATCGTCGATTTTTTCGCTCAGGTCGAAAATGACCACAATGGCAAGGATCAGTGCTATGGACAGGAGGAAGGTTCCCAGAAACTTCCGGATTACATAAATATCCAGGATCTTAAGGCCAAGCAACCTTATAATCTTGTACTTAAAACGGGTATCATTTTTTCCTTCCATGCAGTGAAAGTTCCACTTTTAATTTCTTCAAATGCCTGTCTGACCAACCAGAGGTAGAAGGCCAGGTTATGGAGGCTGGCAATCTGGGCTCCGAGCATCTCACCGGATACGATTAAATGACGCAAATAAGCCCTGGAATATTGCGTGTCCACAAAGCTGTATGCTGCAGGATCGATGGGCGAATAATCCTCCATCCATTTCTTGTTTTTAATATTAATGATCCCCTGGGCAGTAAACAACATGCCATTCCGGCCATTGCGGGTGGGCATGACACAGTCGAACATATCCACACCCCGGGAAATTGCCTCCAGTATATTTACCGGTGTTCCCACTCCCATCAGGTACCTGGGCTTATCGGCGGGCAAAATTCCATTGACCACATCCAGCATGGCATACATTTCCTCGGCCGGCTCCCCGACGGAAAGTCCGCCAATGGCATTGCCCTCTGCCTGGATCTCGGCCACGAACTCAGCCGATTCCTTTCTGAGTTCTTTAAAAACACTTCCCTGCACAATGGGAAAAAAGCTCTGGTGGTGACCGTATAAGGGATCGGTGGACCGGAATCGTTCCCATCCCATGGCAAGCCAGCTGTGGGTCAGCTTCAATGAGTTCCGGGCATATTTCAGATCGCAGGGCCAGGGAGTACATTCATCAAAAGCCATCATAATATCGGCTCCGATGATGCGTTGAATGTCCACCACGCTGGCAGGAGTAAAAAGATGCTTGGAACCATCAATATGGGAGCTGAAATAAGCCCCTTCGGGCTTCAATTTTCTGTTGGCTGCCAGTGAGAATACCTGGTAGCCACCGCTGTCGGTCAGGATGGAGCGGTTCCAGTTCATAAACTTGTGCAGGCCTCCCGCACCCTTCAGAACTTCCATACCCGGCCTGAGGTAGAGGTGATAGGTATTACCCAGGATGATCGGGGCATCAATATCTTCCTGAAGATCTCGCTGATGGATACCTTTTACACTGGCGGCAGTTCCCACCGGCATAAAAACCGGAGTGGCAATTTCGGAATGATCCGTCTTCAGAATACCGGCCCTGGCATCGCTCCCTTTATCCTTATGTCTTACTTCAAATTCCATGGCTGCTTCCGAGATCAGCCAAAGATAAGCAATTGTTGAAAACCTGCTTTTTCTTTTCTCCAATTGCCAGCTAAATTTGCTGGACATGGAAATCAGAGCTATTATCGGGGACACCCATCTTCTGCATTGGATCCTGCTAACGCTGTTCCTGGTGGCTTTTCTCATCCAGTGGACCCGATATGTATTCGTATATCTGAAATTTCCCCTGTACAAGCCCCCTGTATCTGCTTCATCCGGTCAGGGAGTGTCTGTGATCATCTGTGCCAGGAATGAAGAACAGAACCTGGAACGTTTTCTGCCTCTGATCCTGGAACAGGAGCACCCCAATTTCGAGGTGGTGGTGGTCAACGATGCCTCCACAGATCTCACGGAAGACCTGCTGATCAAATTAGCCTCAAAGTACAAACAGCTGAGATATACTTCCGTACCGAAAAATGACAGGCAGAAAAGCGGTAAAAAACTGGCGCTTACCCTCGGTCTGAAGTCGGCTCGTTTTGAACAGGTGCTTCTGACCGATGCGGACTGTTATCCCAAAAGCAGGCAATGGTTGAAGTGTATGTCGTCCGGCCTGTCGGGGGACAAAAGAATTGTGCTTGGCTATGGAGCCTACGAGCGGCGCAAAGGGATCCTGAACGCATTAATTCGATATGAAACCGTATTTACGGCCATCCAATACTTCTCCTACGCCATCAAAGGACAAGCCTATATGGGAGTTGGACGAAACCTAGCCTACGACAAATCACTATTTTTCGAAAACAAAGGTTTCGCCAGGCACTACCATCTTCTCTCGGGGGACGACGATCTTTTTGTGAATGAAAATTCCACTGCCACTAATACCCATGTGGAATATCGACCTGAAGCCTTTACCTGCTCGCTCCCAAAAACCAGCCTGGCTGCCTGGCTTAAACAAAAGAAAAGACATATTTCCACCGGAAGCCACTATCGGAGATCTTCAAGATTCAGGCTTGGTCTGGAATGGTTCAGCCGGATTATTCTCTATGTGACTCTGATCTGGCTCAGCATTACATCGCCCTGGCTCTGGCTGGTGCTTAGCCTTTTTGGAGTTCTGCTGGTCAGCAGACTGGTAGTTTTTAAAATGGGAATGCGCTGCTTGGAGGAAAAACATTTATTACTACCTTCGCTGCTGTTTGATCCGGTCATGCCCCTGATTATGGGCATCATTTGGTTAACCGGCCTTTTTGAAACAAAGCATCAAACATGGAGTTAAATCCCAATCTATCTCTCAAGGCTCAACAGGATATTGAACTGGTTGAAAAAGCCAAAGTCGGCGACCAGCTGGCCTATGGTGAATTGCTGGGCAGGTACCGCGATGCCATCTATTTTATGTTGCTGAAAATGGTAAACAATCCCATCGATGCAGAGGACCTTACCATTGAAGCCTTTGGCAAAGCCTTTAAGAACATTGATCAGTACGCCCCCAATTTTGCCTTCTCCACCTGGCTTTTTAAGATTGCCACCAACAATTGCATCGATTTCATCCGGAAAAAAAGGGCCAGCCATGTTTCACTGGATCAGACTGCCGATGGCGAAGATTCTCTGGCACCTTCCTCACTCATCCAATCCGATGTCCCCGATCCGGAGGCTTATATGATCAATCAGCAGAAAATAAAGCATATGCGTAAGATTGTATCTCGTCTCAAGCCGAGGTACCGGCAGCTGGTTGAACTGCGCTATTTTAAGGAATATTCCTACGAAGAAATTGCCGTGGAGCTCGACATTCCCATTGGGACCGTGAAAGCGCAGTTATTCAGGGCCAGGGAGCTTCTTCTCAACATCCTGAACCGCTCCCTGGAGACCCCTTAAAGGCACGCCTGCTCAATCCATGGAGCTGATTTTAAAATATTTCCCCGATCTCCCACCCTCCCAGGTTTCACGTTTTGAATCCTTGCTGGAAACCCTGCCCGGTCTCAATGAAAAGGTAAATGTGATTTCGCGGAAGGATATTGAATTTCTGGAAGAACGACATATTCTGCATTCCCTCTCCATAGCAAAGAAATTTTCCTTTGGTCCCAAGACCCGGGTTATGGATATGGGTACGGGTGGAGGTTTCCCCGGAATCCCCCTGGCCATTCTTTTCCCGGAAACATCCTTTGTACTGGTCGATTCCATAGGGAAAAAAATTCGCCTGGTTCAGGAATTGTGTTCCCGGCTGGATCTACCCAATGTTTCTACACTGAATCGCAGAATGGAGAAGGTGGATATGAAGGCTGATTTTGTGGTTTCCAGGGCCGTAACTGCCTTTCCAAGGCTTTACCAATGGACCAGGAATATCCTTCGCCCTGGCCAGAACGGATCCATGCCCAATGGTCTGATTTCCTTGAAAGGAGGTGAGTTGGAGGAGGAACTCAGGCCCTTCCGGAACAGGGTGAAACTTTTTCCTCTGGCTGAGTGTTTTGAAGAAGCGTTTTTTTGTACGAAAATGATTGTTTATCTAAAAAAATGACTACTTTTGCAGGCTCAAAACATATTTTGTCATGAAGCGTACATTTCAGCCATCCAATAGAAAAAGGAAGAATAAGCACGGATTCAGAGAGCGGATGTCATCAGCCAGCGGACGCGGTGTTATTGCCGGACGTCGCAAGAAGGGACGTAAAAAGCTGAGCGTTTCCGACGAGCCCAGGCACAAGGCCTAAGCTATCTGCTTTTCTAACAGGAACTGAATAACTGACCGATCTCCGGTTGGTTATTTTTTTGCCCGATTTACAGTGATTATTCGTATTTTCGAAGGGATTAGTGATCACACATGGCAAAAGGCAAAGCCCGAAATTTACGCGGCCAAAAGGCCAAATCTTCCGTAAAACGAACCTATCCCCTAAGATTCCTCTTTCAGGGTTCGGGCGAAAGCAGCGTGGGTGAAGAGTATGTTGAAAGCATTCGACAGAAAATAAAGCAGGAGAACAGCACACGGTTGGAATGTCACCTGGTTCAGGAAAATCAAACAAGTCCGGCCGGAAGTTTCTCCGAAGGATATGTGGTGATCCTTCCTCAACTCTCAGATGAAAAATCCTTCAATCCCAACGAATTTTTCTCCTTGCCCCTGCCCGACGACTCCAGGCAACTGCTGTATTATAACATCAGCTTCTTTGGGAAAAATGAGGACGATCGTGCAGGACTGATCGTTCCGGCAGAGGCATGGCAATATCTGGAAATTATCCTGGGAGGCGGAAGCTATCCCGATACTGCGCTGATCAGAAATTTGCTGAATAAACAGGGATTTGAATCCCGGGAGCTTGCCATACATCAGGAAAGCCCCTTCAAGGCAGATCGTAAATCCGGTCAGACGCTGGTGGAAAAACTGCGACTGAATCTGAGCTGGAACACTAGCCTGCCTCTTAAGGAAGCCAGAGATCCTTCCACCAGAACACTCTTTTTTGTGAAGGAACATCCCTTATTCCGCCTGGCATTTTTCCTGATTGCCCTGACTGTTTTTATCCTTTTGCCCATTTTAAGTGCCGATGCCGGATTGTCCGGCGATGATGAGAAACATTACAGGCACGCAGCCAAGGTTTATCGATACTTTACCGAAGACGATCCTTCAGCGCTTAACGATCCCAAGTATAAACTGAATTTCTACGGGCAGTCCTTTGACTTCTTTACCTATCTTTTAATCAAATGGTTCAACCTACAGGATGATCCGTACAAGGCAAGGCACGTTATGGTTGCTCTAAGCGGGGCTGCGGCCATTCTGTTTACGGGATTGCTGGTGAAACTTCTGGCAGGCCACGCTGCCGCATGCCTGGCCATGGTCCTTATGTTCCTTTCTCCCAGGTTCCTGGGACATGCCTTCAACAACCCGCTGGATGTCCCATTTTTGCTGGGAAATATTTTCACTCTCTATCATTTGATACTGTTCCTCAGGAAGCTCCCCAGGATCAGTATCCGCTCCGCTTTCTGGATCGCTGTAGGAATAGGATGGACCAATGGTATCAGGATTGGGGGCCTCTTACTGGTTCCCTATTTGTTCCTGTTTGCTGGACTCTACCTTTTGATCCGGAAATGGCCCTGGAAGTTCTTCTCCAAAGACTGGTGGGCTTTTGCCCTGAAGGGTCTTTTTAGCCTGGTTCTAATTTCTGTGGGAGGTTATCTGCTAAGTCTTCTTACCTGGCCCTATGCCCTGGAAGATATAATCAATCATCCCATTCAGGCTTTTAAAGTCATGACCAATATCCAGGTTTCCATCCGGGTATTGTACGACGGATTAATTCATTGGTCAGACAGCCTGCCCTGGCATTACATCCCGCAAAATATCATGATTACAGTGCCGGTCATCGTACTCCTGGGATTCCTGGCTTCCCTCTACACTTGGTATTCCAGGCGAAAAGAGTGGCAGGCCTATTTCATTTTCATGCTCTGGTTCACCGTCCTTTTTCCCGTAGTATTTATTATCTACAGAGAATCCAATGTTTATGGAGGCTGGCGTCATATGATGTTTATTTACCCCTCCATGATTGCCCTTGCAGCCATTGCCCTTCGCCAGCTGGCAGGGATCGGAAAAAAACGCATCAGTACTGCAATCGTGGTTATACTTGTGCTTGCGGGCTTATTTCATCCCCTGCGCCATACAATTAAGAATCACCCAAATACCTACGTCTATTTTAATGAGTGGTCGGGTGGGATCAACAAGACCTACGGAAAATTTGAAACAGATTATTATGCCAACAGCCTGAAGCCCACCTCCGATTATTTCCTGGAGACCTTGCTTCCGGACTTGGAAATCGAGGCCGGCCAGCCCCTGCGTGTGGTGAGCAATGTAGATATGGCCTATTATTTCAGAAATCACCGCGAGCTTGTTACTCCCTTTTACAGCCGCTATTACGACCGGGGAAGGTACGACTGGGATTATGCCATATTATATTGCAATTACCTCCACCCCTATCAACTGAATAATGACCTGTGGCCCCCGAAAAATGCCGTTTATGAAATGAAGGTGGATACTGTGGTGGTGGCTGCCATTGTGAAGCGAAAAAATAAGGAAGACCATCTTGGCTCCAGCCTGCTACAGGAGGCTCTGAGAGAACAAAATTCACAAAAACTCCCCAGGGCAATCACCCACCTGGAAAGTGCTGTGTTCTATGATGAGCATAACGAAGCGGCTCTTCTGGACCTGGGCAATGCCTATGCAGCCACTTATCAGTTCGACCGGGCACGTTCCACCATGGATCGATTGCTGGAATTCTACCCGGAATATGACAAAGCTCTGAATGTAAAGGCCTATTCCTTTTTGATGGAAGCCCAGGTGAAGCAGGATCCCCTCCTGCTGGATGAGGCCATTGCCATCTTTAATCAGGCCATTAGCTCCAACCACAAGTTTTATACGGGCTACTACAACCTGGGGCTATGCTATACCTATAAGGACGACAAAAGCAATGCAGTCTATAACCTGAAACAAGCCATTCGATACAACGGCAGGTACAGGCAGGCCTATGACAAGCTGGCACAGGTTTATGAACACTACGGTGATACAGATCTGGCCCGTTCGGTAAGGGATCAAATGAGCCGTTTGCCCTAAGTCGCTTTGTCAAGCCCCCAAAACCAATTTTTTTTTTCACTTTTGCAGGATGAAGATTGCCGTAATAGGTGCTGGTCCGGCAGGTATGACCGCTGCCTACCAACTTTCCAAGGAACTGGGAAAAAAGGTAAGCGTTATCGATGTATACGAGCTTGGCGATCAGGTGGGAGGACTATCCAGGTCCATTGACCTGTGGGAACAGCGTGTGGACCTGGGACCCCACAGGTTTTTTAGTCAGGATAAAAAGATCAACGAAATCTGGCTGGAAGTTGTGGGCAGGGACTACGATATTGTGGACCGGCAAACACGGATATATTATAAAAAGAAATTCTTCGATTACCCCATTCGTGCAATGAATGCCCTGCAGGGACTAGGCTTGTGGGAGGCCACACGCTGTATGTTTTCCTACATGCTGGAACGTCTTTCTCCCACAAGGGATACATCCACTTTTGAAGGATGGGTCACCAGCCGATTCGGGAAAAGGCTCTTCACCATTTTCTTTAAAACCTATTCAGAAAAGCTCTGGGGAATCTCCTGTACCGAACTGGACTCCGATTTTGCCGCTCAGCGAATAAAAAAGTTAAGCCTGTTTGAAGCAGTAAAAAATGCGCTGTTTCAGGGCAGGGGAAATAAGCACGCAACCTTGGTGGATCGCTTTGCTTATCCCATGGGTGGAACGGGAAAGGTTTACGAAAACATGCAAAGATCCATTCTGGAACAGGGTGCCAGCGTAAAACTGAATACAGCTGTGGAAAGGGTAAATACCCTGGGGGGCTCTGCCTGTTCCCTCACCTTGGAAAATGGAGAAATCCTGGAATACGATCATATAGTTTCCACCATGCCCATTTCCCTGCTGGTAGAGCGGCTTCCCGAAGTGCCAGCTGTGATCGTGGAGCAAGCCAAACGACTTGCTTTCAGGAACACCATTCTGGTGTATCTCCGTGTGGACCGAAGTGACCTCTTTCCGGATCAATGGCTTTATGTACACGATCCTTCTGTGGAGGTGGGAAGGGTTACCAACTTCAGGAACTGGCTCCCATCCGTTTATGGAACATCCACCTCAAGCATTCTTTGCCTGGAGTACTGGTGTTATTTTGAAGATCCCTTGTGGAACAAGGATGAGAAACAGCTGGTTCAGACAGCCCGGAAGGAGATCGTGCAGACTGGCCTGGTGAAGGAAGGTGAGGTTCAGGATGGACATGTGGTTCGCCTGCCCCGATGCTACCCGGTTTATTTCAGAGGATACAGGGAAGTGATGGAACCCGTGGAGGACTACCTCAATACCATCGGGGGACTGCATGTGATCGGCAGGTATGGAGCTTACAAATACAACAACCAGGACCACAGCATCCTTATGGGAATGCGTGCTGCGGAAAATATCCTGGAGAATAAAAAACATGACCTCTGGTCCATAAATACCGATTACGAGGTATATCAGGAATCTTCGGTCATTACAAAAACAGGCCTTCAGCCTAATGGGTGAAAGTTATCAGTGAATAAAACTTATCTTTATACAAAGTTCTGAATATGGATTTTCTCAGGTTTTTAACCACAAAAAAATTCCTACGCCACCTCGGTCTGGCTGCAGCCATTGCACTAATCCTGCTACTGGGAACACTGCTGTGGTTAAAAATATATACACATCATGGTAAAACCATAACCGTACCTGATCTTTCGGGACTCACCGAAGAAGAGGTGGCTGATGTGACCTCTTCCAGGCGACTTCGCTTCGAAGTGGTGGATTCTGTCTTTTCCACCGAAATGCCCAGGGGTACCGTAATCAAGCAAAATCCGGGAGCAAACTCCAGCGTAAAGAAGAACAGGAAAATCTTCCTGACCATGAACGCAGTAAACCAGGAGATGGTTTCCATGCCGCAACTGGTTGGGCTTTCCTTCCGGCAGGCCAGATTGGCCATGCAGAATGCCGGACTTATACAGGGAAGCATTGAATACAGGCCCGATTACGCAAAAAACAACGTGCTGCAACAAAAGCATAATGACTCCGTTATTAAGGAAGGAACCCAAATCACCAAAGGATCCGTAATCGACCTGGTACTGGGGATGGGCTTAAGTAGCAGCACAACCCGGATACCTGATCTTATCGGAACGGGATTGGAGGAGGCTACTGAAATCATAGCCCGGTACTACCTGAACCTGGGAGCAGTCACTTACGATGAAAGCTTCCAGGAGGCAGAAGATAGTTCCGGGGCATTTATTTGGAGGCAGTACCCGGAATTTGATGAGCTAAAAAGGTTAAATATGGGTATGGAGATGGACGTCTGGCTGAGCCTGGATTCAACCCTCCTGCCAATGCCTGATTCGACTTCCTTTGTTGATGACACTGAAATTGTGGATGAATAGAACCATCAAAGCAGCTCTTTTTAGCATACTCTCCTTTGGGGGACTTCTGGGATTAGGTGCTCAGGAAGTGATTAGCCCGCTGTTCAGCAATCCGCTTGCAGCCCGGCAACTATCTGAACAGGCCGGAAGCAGGAAATCCACAGAAGCAAGCCTGCTGGAACTTCCACTTTTTGAGGATTTCTCAAACTCCACCCTGATTGCAGATACTGGAAGCTGGAGCGATAACTATGCCTTTGTAAACAACAACTTCTGCATCGGACCCGTGTCCAATGGAGTGGCCACCCTGGATGCACTGGATGCCGATGGTTCCATCTATTCGCACGCAAGCCTTTACCCCACCACCTTTGTGGCCGATCATCTTACCAGCAAAAATATCAACCTGCAGTATCCAGCCTCTGACAGCATCTACCTCAGTTTTCTCTATCAGGCCGGGGGCCTCTGTGACCTTCCCGAGGAAGAAGACTCTCTGATGGTGGATTTTTATGCTTCGGATTCCAGTAAGTGGATCAATGTCTGGCGCATTCCAGGCACCGGTCTGAAGGAATTCGAACATGCCATGATCCCCATCACCAATGATCGCTTTCTTAGCGGCGAATTTCGCTTCAGATTCAGGAATCGTGCAAGTTTGTCACGCAGCAACGATTACCCGGATAAAAGAAGCAACGTGGATTACTGGCACGTGGATTACATAAGGCTGGCACGCAACCGGACTGCCTCGGATACCATACTTCGTGATGTGGCTTTCACCACTCCACTGGCTTCGGTTTTGAAGGGGCTGAGCTCCATTCCCTGGTCCCATTTCGAAGTGGCCTACAATACCACCATTAATTCTGAGGTATCGGCCCGCTACCAGAACAACGATTCCATCACCCGGAATGTGACCCGCTCCTTACAAATCTTAGAGCCCTGGTACAACGAGAGTTACAATCCGGGGACACCCACTGCACAGGACCTGCCCGAACATATGGATACCATTGTAGATCTGGGTTTTATATACCCCTTTGACTTCCAGAGGGGCGATTCAGCACTGATTCGTTTTAAGGCTGCCCTGCGCACCGATGCCTTCGATCCGAAGGTAAACGATACGGTCATTCACGATCAATGGTTCAGGGACTATTACGCTTACGATGATGGAACCGCCGAAGCTGGCTATGGATTGCGGGCCAGCGGAACAGCGGGTGCCATGGTGGCCATGAGGTACCACTCTTATGAAACAGACAGGCTGGGTGGAGTATATATTTATTTTAACCAGGTCTACGATTCCATAAATCTGAAAAACTACAGCTTCAATCTGATGGTCTGGGACGAGACGGGTGGTTTACCCGGGGCGGTGTTACATGAAGATGAAAACAGGTACAAGCCCATCTATACCTCCACCTACACTGGATTCATCAAATATGAGTTTTCGGAACCTGTTAGTGTTTCCGGACCCTTTTTCGTGGGTTGGAAACAGGATAAGGAATTTCTCCTGAACGTGGGCCTGGATAGGAATAAACGGCCCGATCCCCATGTGATGTACTTTAATATGGGGTCCTGGGATGAGTCCCAGGCGCCGGGTGTGATCATGTTCAGGCCCTTTCTACATGACGAGACTACGGATATTCCGGGTTTTCGCTCAGAAAGTTCAGAATTTCAGGTATACCCCAATCCGGCTTCAGACCAGATCTGGTTTGATCTGCCCGGGGCAAAGGTGGCTGATGAACTTAAGGTCAGAATATTTGATAGCTCGGGACGACAGCTGCAACATGCCGTGCTCCGTTCACAAAGCATGGATCTTTCAGGATTCACCCCGGGAATATACTTTCTGAAGGTGCAGTCGGGGGACCAGACATTCCATTCCAAATTAATGATCAAACATTAATCATGTCCGCGGAAAGAGAAGAGGTCCAGGAATTATTCGAACATCACAGGTTCACTTCAGATGCAGGACAGACCACTCTTCGGGTAGATAAATTTCTGATCAATAAGCTTGAGAATGTTTCCCGGAGCAGAATCCAGGCTGCAGCCAATGCAGGAAACATACTGGCAAACCAGCGTCCGGTAAAACCCAATTACCGGGTAAAACCCGGAGATGTGATCTCGGTGGTTCTGCCCCACCCTCCCCGTAAAATCGAATTGATCCCGGAAGAAATCCCTCTCCAGATCGTGTATGAAGATGAGGACCTGATTGTGGTCAACAAAGCACCCGGACTCGTAGTGCATCCTGGTTATGGAAATTACACAGGAACGCTGGTGAATGCACTGATGTATCACCTCAAAGACAATCCCCTTTTTCAATCAGGCGATGAGCGGCCGGGTCTTGTGCATCGGATCGATAAGAATACCTCCGGTTTGCTGGTGGTGGCAAAAAACGAACTGGCATTAAACAGACTGGCCAGTCAGTTTTTTCATAAAACATCCCGGAGGACCTATCATGCCCTGGCCTGGGGAGATATGAAAGAAGAAGAAGGAAGCATTGAAGGGCATATCGGCCGTAATCCCAAGAATCGCAAACAAATGCATGTTTTTCCCGACGGAAGCCAGGGCAAAGAAGCTCTTACGCACTACCGGGTGCTGGAAAGACTGGGCTACGTAAACCTGCTTGAATGCAGATTGGAAACCGGAAGGACCCATCAGATAAGAGTTCATTTTCAGTACAAAAAACATCCCCTGTTTAACGATCCTGAATACGGGGGTGACCGGATCCTGAGAGGAACCACCTTTAGCAAATACAAGCAGTTCGTACAGAATTGTTTCGACCTCCTGCCCGGACAGGCCCTGCATGCAAAAACCCTGGGCTTTGTCCACCCGAAATCGGGCAAGGATCTGCTTTTTGAAGCACCACTACCGGAGGGATTTGAACAGGTACTGGGCAAATGGCGGACTTATATTCAGGGGAGAGAGGAGTAATACGCTCCGATTCCTTAAAATTTGTCCGATTTCATGGATATTTGATCCATTTCGTCAAAATTGACCCCTGATCCCTTACCAGGATTCTTGGAAAAGGTATTACATTTATCTTAAGAGAAGCACTAAGATCGCGAAGGATGAATATTGCCATTTTTACCGGAGGAGATTCTTCCGAATACGTAATCTCCATGAAAAGTGCCAAGCAGGTGCTTAAGTGGCTGGAAGCTGCCGGCCATAGCTGTTACGCTGTGGAGGTGAAAGGCAGCAAGTGGACCGTCCATGTGGAGCAGGACAAAATTCCCCTGGACAAGAATGTCCTCGGGTTTACACATAAGAACAAAGCTATCAGCTTTGACTATGTCTGGAACACCATCCACGGGACTCCCGGAGAGGACGGAAAGCTTCAGGGATTCTTCGATATGCAGGGCATACCTTATAGCAGCTGTAACCACCAGTCATCAGCACTTACCTTTAACAAATACACCTGCAAAAGCTTTCTCAAAGAGCATCAGGTGCTTACGCCCGAGGCCAGCCTGGTAAGAAAACACATGGAAACCGAGCTGGAGGACCTGGCAGAAAAGGTGGGCTTCCCCTGTTTTGTAAAGCCCAATAGCGGCGGATCCAGCTTTGGGACTGCGAAAGTGGTTCGAATGGAGGAGCTCCAGCCTGCACTGGAAGAAGCACTTAAAGAAGATGAAGAAGCCATAGTGGAACGATATATCAAGGGAACTGAGGTAACCTGCGGACTCATGCGAATTCACAATGAATTTACGGTATTCCCCATCACTGAAATTATTCCCAAGAACGAGTTCTTCGACTACGAAGCCAAATATATGCGGGGAAAGGCCGAAGAGATAACCCCGGCCAACATCAGTGAGGAGCTCACCAGGCAATGCCAGTCAATGGCTACGGAAATTTATAAACTGACCGACTGCTCGGGCATCATTCGTGTGGATTTTATTATCAAAGGAAACCAGGTGTATTTCCTGGAATTAAACTCCATCCCCGGGATGTCAAAAGAAAGCATTATTCCCAAGCAGGTCGACAGCATGGGGATGAAGATGGAAGATGTGCTTCAACTGGTCATTGAGGATTCAATCTCCCGCAAATGAGAAAGGCCTTTCTGTTTCTTACCCTCCTTTCACTTCTCATGCTGAGCGCGTGTTATTTCGTGGACAAGGAGATCTATGAGGTTGATCCGGTGGCGGGTGATCCGGCCATTGTTACGGTGGTCAGCAACCTGGACACCCTCCCTCAGGCACCTGTGGGCGATAGCCTGGAAGTCTTTTATTCGGTGAACGTGGAAAATGGAGAACTCTTTTTCATGGAAGCACTGCTATCCGATGAGATACTTTACACCTCGGACAGTATTGAGGGATCTTTTTATGTATATCCCTTCCAGTCCGCCGGGATCGACTCCCTCTTTCTGGATTTCTATCACTCCAGCAATACCAATACACTGGCCGATAAAATAGGTTATGAAGCCCGCATAACAAGTCGGAGTTATGCCATAGATTTTGGGGAGGAGGCAGGTAAATGAAACGCTACCTCAGTTATATATATCTCGGACTTTTTTTGACCCTCTTACTGCCTGGACTCAGGGCTCAGAATATGGGGATCACGGTTTCGGGCGGACTGGCTTCGCAAAGCATGGACGACATGAAATACCTCCAGGAATATATTCTCGGCACCTATCCGGTGGAAGGGAAAATCACCTCGTCCTTTCCACCCTTTGCCACGGCATCGATCAACCTGATGAAGCAGGGCTTTGCTTACCTTCATTTCGGGGGTGGATATACCTACTCCACCACCGGAGGAAAATCAAGCTATGCCGATCCCACCGGCAGCATAATTACAGAAATGGACCTTAGTTCACATCGTCTGGGAGCCTTCCTCACTTACACCATATGGGAAAGGGAGCGCATTGATATTGCCCTGAATGGTCGGGTGGATCTGAATCTGACCACCGTGGAAATTTCATCGGGTGTGAATGTTCTTGGTCTGATTAACCGGATCTATAATCAATACAGAAGCCTGGGGCCCAGTGTGTCGGGCGGACTGGAATGTATGTACAAATTCGAAAATCTCGCTGTGGGTATACTGGGAGGCTACCTGGTTGACATACCAGGAGATCTGAGTAAAACAGACGGAGACGATCTGCTTACCGATCCCAACGATAGTGAAAGGGTTCTTACTGCCAACTGGACGGGCTGGCATGTGGGAATAAAAACACGTTTCTGGCTTAACTATTAATTCCGCTTTCACCACGGATCTCCCCTATAAATTTCTCCACCTTCTGCTCCAGGCTCAGCTTTCCCTGCTCCCCCAGGGCACGGATAAATGCACTTCCAATGATGGCCCCGGAAGCGTACTTACAGGCAGTAAGAAAAGTAGAACGGCTGGAGATCCCAAAACCGATCAGGCCGGGAAGAGGTAAATCCATATGCTGAATTCGTTGAAAATACTCCTTCTGATGATCTCCGATGGACCTGCGAGCCCCGGTAGTGGCAGCATCGGCAACCAGATACAGAAATCCACCCGACAATTCTGAGATCCATCGAATCCGGCTTTCCTCGGTATGGGGAGTGACCAGCAAAACGTTGTGGATCCCGCGTTTAAGGAAGAGTTTCTGGTATTTTTCTTCATATTCTGCGGGAGGAAGATCGGGGATGATCAATCCATCGATACCGCTTTTCTGACATTTCTCTAAAAATTGCTCCATGCCCATTTGCAGCACCGGATTCAGGTAACCCATTAGCACCAGGGGTATATGAATGTGCTTCCTGACATTTTCAAGTTGCCTGAATAAAAGTTCCAGCTTCATTCCATTTTCAAGGGCACGCTGACTGCTTTCCTGTATTACCGCTCCATCAGCCAGGGGATCTGAAAAGGGCATGCCAATTTCCACCATCTGCACCCCCTGCTGCTGAAGTGATACGAGTATGGGCAAGGTATCGTTCAGCTGGGGATAACCTGCAGTTATATATACAGAGAGAATCTCTCCTTTTTGTTCCTGAAACAGGCGATCAATTCTGTTCATCTTATATGCCTAATTTATTGATGTATGTTTCCATATCCTTATCCCCCCTGCCAGAGAGATTCACCACCACCACCTGACCGGGCCCGGGCGATATTTTTTCCAGAGCCGCCAGGGCATGAGCTGTTTCCAGGGCAGGAATGATCCCCTCCAGTCTGGTGCAAAGTAGGGCAGCCTGTAATGCCTCTTCATCACTAAGTGCATATACTGTGGCTCTGCCCGATTTTGCCAGCTCGGCATGCAGGGGACCCACACCGGGATAATCCAATCCTGCTGAAATGGAGTAAGGTTCTGTTATCTGGCCATCTTCGTCCTGCATGAGCAAAGTCCTGCTGCCGTGAATTATCCCCGGTGAACCCAGCAAGGAAGTGGCTGCAGTTTGACCGGTGTCAACACCCATGCCTGCAGCTTCGGCCGAGATAAGCCTGACCCTATCATCATCCAGGTAATGGTAATAGGCACCTGCAGCATTGCTACCTCCACCCACACAGGCCACAAGATAGTCGGGATAGGAGCGGCCGATGGCCTCATCCAGCTGCACCCTGATCTCTTCAGAAATCACCGATTGAAACCGGGTGACCATGTCCGGATAGGGATGCGGACCCACCACCGAGCCAATGATGTAATGGGTATCTACGGGATGTTGAATCCAGTCACGAATGGCCTCATTGGTAGCATCCTTCAAGGTCTTATTCCCGCTAAAAACCGGAACTACTTCAGCGCCGAGCATCTTCATCTTTTTCACATTGGGTGCCTGTCGTTCCACATCCAGTGCTCCCATGTACACAATGCAGTTCAGGCCAAAAAGCGCACATACGGTAGCCGTAGCCACCCCATGCTGACCGGCCCCGGTTTCGGCAATGATTCTTTTCTTACCCAGGTGTCTGGCCATAAGGATCTGGCCCAGTGTGTTGTTGATCTTATGAGCTCCTGTATGGTTCAGATCTTCTCGTTTGAGATAGATGGCAGCTCCATAATGTGCAGACAGTCGTTCTGCTTTGAACAAAGGAGTGGGCCTTCCGGCATAATTCTTCAACAAGGCTCTGAACTCCCCTTGAAATTCTTCGGAACGAAGGATGTCCAGGTACTGATCCTCCAGCTCTTTGATATTGGGATAAAGCATCTCCGGGATATAGGCACCGCCGAATTCCCCATAAAATCCCCTTTCATCTATGTCTTTTCCCATTCCTTACTTTTTTGATATGTTTTGCATAAACTTCTTCAGCTCTTCTACACGCTTGATCCCGGGTGAGGATTCAAAAGCACTGTTCAGATCAACTCCAAGCAAACCCGCATGCTTCACTTCCTTTACCGCATCTGCATCATCCGCACCAATCCCACCACTCAGCAGAAAAGGAAAGGAGGAAGGAATCTGTTTAAGCTCATTCCAGTCAAATTTCCGACCGCTACCCCCGTAGCCGGGATCCGGAGTGTCGAAAAGGAAAAACTCCACATATTCCTCATATTCCTTCAGAAGTTCCGGATCGGTACGGGCATTCAGGGCCTTGATTAAGGGTAAACCTTCGCTGGAGAGGAGCCTGCAATATTCCGGTGATTCTTCTCCGTGCAGCTGAATCATTTGAACCTGTCCCGCTTCGAAAACCGATCTTACTTTTTCCAAACTTTCATTCACGAAAACCCCTACTTTGGCGATTCCGGCACCGGGTACCCGGAAAAGCGCCGGATCTGGCGAATCACCTACATAACGCTTCGATGCAGCGTAGAAAATGAATCCCACATAATCGGGCTGCAGAGCGCAAACCTGCTCCAGGTTCCCGGGCGATACCATGCCACAAACTTTGATCTTCATAACTTCTCCATCAGTTTTTTGCATGCTGCTCCGGGATCCTGTTCCTTCATAAAAGTCTCTCCCATAAGAAAGAGTGGAAATCCGGCAGAAAAAAGTTTCTGAATCTCCCCCGGCTTGCTCAGTCCGCTCTCCGATACCGGGATGACTCCCCCGGGCATCTCGGGCAAAATCTCAAGACTCCTGGCAGTATCGACCTGAAATGTTTTCAGGTCCCGGTTATTGACTCCCACGTATTGAATAAGCGGGTGGTACTTCTCCAGTTCGTCGGCTGTATGAACCTCAAACAAGATACTCAGTCCCAGAGAATCGGCCTCCAGTGCAAGCTCTTCCACTTCCCGTTTCTCCAGCACAGAGGCTATCAGTAATACCATATCTGCCCCATAAGCACTGGCTTCATGAAGCTGGTAAGGATCGATGATGAAATCTTTTCTGAGGAGGGGTAATTCGGGGAAGCTTTCTCTAACTCCCCGCAGGTCCGAAAGTGATCCACCAAAACTTTTAGCATCGGTGAGGATGCTCATGGCTGCCACACCTGCCTCACTGTAATCACGGGCTACCCGCACCGGATCGGCCTTTGAGTTAATGATACCACGTGAGGGTGATCTCCGCTTGAATTCGGCTATAAGAGCCGGTGAAGCTCCATGGGAAAAAAGCCTGATCTTATTGGTCTTTCTCCGGTAAAAGGGCGAAGAATTCAAACGGATAAGGCTATGCTCCTGCTTATTCTTAAGCACCTCGGCCCTTTTGTATTCCACTATCTTGTCAAGAATATTCATTCTAATTGTTCTCCACCAGTTTTTTAAAACTATTCAGCGCAGATCCCGATTCGAGAGAAACTCTGGCGCGCTCCAGTGCAGTTTCCACTCCCTTGGATTCTTCCATGGAATAAAGGGCCAGTGCAGCGTTGGCCACAACCACATCTTTCTGGGCCTGACTCCCCTTCCCTTCCAAAATCCGGAGGAAAACGTCCGCCGCCTCCTTGACGGTGGAGCCTCCATAAATATCGGAAGGAAGCACCCGCTTCAGATTCAGTTCCTCCGGAGTAATGGTACGCTCGGTCTGCCGGGTCAAAGCCCTGAAACTGCCTGTTAGTGAAATCTCGTCGTAACCATCCAGGGAATGAATGATGCAAAACTGCTTATCACTCTCCTGGTACAGGTAGTGATAAAGTCTTGCCACATCGAGGCTGAAAACACCCACCATCTGATTCCTGGGGAAGGAGGGATTTACCATAGGGCCCAGCATATTAAAAAAGGTCTTGATACGTAAACTTCGACGTACCGGAGCCACATTCTTCATGGCCGGATTAAACAGGGGAGCATGCAGGAAGCATATGTTATTCCGGTCCAGAGCCTTCCTGAGATGGTCCGGGTCACTGGA
>Ga0180435_10002558_pt1 | contig 18503 bp, 14 predicted proteins | sample SS_ome_3_FD_132467 | JGI IMG/M metagenome (GOLD analysis project Ga0180435, IMG submission 132467) | Hypersaline lake sediment archaeal communities from the Salton Sea, California, USA - SS_3_S_1 metaG | ecosystem: Environmental > Aquatic > Non-marine Saline and Alkaline > Hypersaline >...
GTATTGTGTATTTACTTGTCAGAATAACAATTACATCGGGCCCTGCCAGGAATATTCATACCCGATGGGTATAAAATTCCATAGCATGAATGATTAATCGGTAGCGATTTTAAGAGAATCGTAGGCCAGGTGTATCGTAGGGGGGAGAAGCTTTTCCTGTTCCCGATGGGATATCTGGTGGGTCATGTGAACAAAATAGGTCCGTCCGGCCCCGACACGCTGGGCCAACTCAATCGCTTGGTCAAATGATAAATGCTTCGGATGCGGCTGGGGCCTTAAGGCTCCCAACACCAGCACATCAAGGCCTTCCAGCTTTCGCAGGGTTTCGTCGGGCATCCGGGTTACGTCCGTACAATAAGCCAATCCTCCCACCCGATACCCCAAAATACTATCCGGCCCATGCCAAAGAGGTAAGGGAATAATTGGACGGCCAAACAAAGAAAATGAGTCCTGATCGGGTAAAATGGTATTGAAGATCAGTTGAGGTAAATCTCGATTTCCACAGGCACGGTCGGCACGGGCATAACCGAATATTTTTTCTATGGATTTAATATGGTCGGGGGCGGCGTAAAGATTAATCGGTTCGTGCTGCAGCTGACAAAAACGCCTGACATCGTCCAGGCCCAGGATATGATCGGCATGGGTATGGGTAACCAAAATCGCATCCAGGCGACGAACATCGTTCCACAAACACTGCAAACGCAGTTCCGGTGTAGCGTCAATAAGAATGTTACGGTTATCCACAGTCAATAAAACACTGGTACGCAAACGACTATCACGCGGATCATCACTGGTGCATACAGGACAGTCACAAGCAATAAGGGGAACCCCCTGGCTGGTGCCAGTACCTAAAAATGTCAATTCCAAGGTCATGGCTTTTATCTTAACGAGTCCAGACGCATTTCGACAGAAAAATATTACTTTCCCGCATCCGGAATTTGAGGTATCATACGGCGAATCAAACCTGTTGGCCACAGAAGTAAAGCTAACGCCAACAGTAGTGCGCTTTCGCACTTTTTCTTGCGTGACATTTTTTCGCAACGCACCGACAGGGCCAGTTACAATTATTTTCTGGGCAAGTAAACACATACAAAAAAACGCTATCGCGATGAGTACACAATGAAAACAAATTTATCAACAGATGATCAAATGGCATGGGAGAAAATCTGCCTGATGGCAGGGGAAAATTCTCTGGATATTCTCGGTGGAAAAATAAGAAGGACCTCATCCCGTCTGTGCCTGGGCGTGGAACACGGCGACTACAACGGCACCGAATTGTTCGGTGTGGGAACAGATCGATTCATCTGGTTTGGCTATAAACCTAACGGAACAAATCGGGTGAGACTGTTCAGCGGTAATTTCCCCGATGAAGGAGTAATCGAAATCAACCCAGGCGAAGTGCCAGCCCCAAAAGCACCGTCACTATCTAATAGCTGGGCTCGTTTCCCTTTCGGAGTGAGTTATATTTTGGCAAAGGAAGGATTTAACATAACCGAAGGCATTGATGGAGTCATTTTGGGCAATATTCCCGGCGGAGGAATGTCACGCTCTGCATCGTTGTGCCTGAACCTGATTCTATCCCTGCTGGAGGTCAACGGGATCGAAGTATCCGACCCCTTTAAAATAGTAGAACTGGCCCAGGCCGTGGAAAATGAGTATATCGGATCGCCTTGCGGTCAACTAGACCAGATAATGATTCTCTTTGCCCGGGAAGGCATGGGAACTCATTATAATCCCCAAACCCGCGCGATTAATTATGTTCCGCTGGGCGAAAAGGCAACGGATTTCCGGTTCGTAGTGCTGGATACAGCCACAGTTCGGCCCGGCCTGGAAAAGTCCACCTATAAAATCAGAAAAGCCGAATGTGACGAATTTGCCGCACTATTACATGAAAACGATAAAAACATTTCCCGCCTGGCTGACATTCGCGACCAGGAACTATACCATAAAATCATTAACCAATGGGTTTTGAAAAAGCCTCATTTATGTGCGCGGCTTAACTATATCTTTCACGCCCAGAAAAGATTCTCTGAAATGCTTGAAGCCTGGAAAAACGGGGACATAAAGACGGTGGGCAGAGTATTCAGAGAAGACGGTATCGGGCTGCGGGACGATTATAAAATTTCCGGCCCGGAACTGGAAACAATGTGCGATATTGCCCGGACGGTACCCGGCGTATTGGGAGAACGGATGCTGGGAGGTGGCGATAAAGGAGCCGCGGGTGCGTTAGTGCAAACGAAAAGTGTGGAATCATTGAAGCGGGCAGTGGATGTGGGATATCCACGGAGCCATCCGATGTATGCCAACCAATACGCTGTTCACGTATGTAAAATTGTGGACGGCCTAAAAGTGTTTGAAGGACTCGGATGAGAATTCATACCCCATGGGTATGAATATTTCTGTTTAGAAATCCCATACGCCAAATGCAACCACAAAGCCCATATCATTCACTTCTTACAGAAATATTATTAATGCGACAGGCTAAATAAAAAAAAATGGTTCTCCCCCTTGCTTTTTCTCTTTTACGTGTGAATAATATTATTCGAGTCATCAACCCATTTTCCTGTAAAAAAGGAGTTTTACAATGGATATTCTTTATAAATGTTTTGCCTGTCAATCTCAATATAGAACTCATCTGTTTCTTAACGGCCGCAAATTTTTGTGCCCCAAATGTGGGGACAGCATGTCACCTATAAAAGAAAACCAGGAATTTTATCTTCAGGAGGAGGAATTACCGCAAAAAACCTCTGTTTTATCTGGAAATCAGAAGTAACATTTAACAGTAAATTTCAATTAGCGTTTCCTTACCCAAAATACCCGTCCTTGAAGTTATACCATAGGTATGAGTAATTCTGGCAGGACCAGATGTAACTGAATTAGTATATGCCAATACATAACCCGGCAGGGCCGGGAGCCAAATAAGGTTTTATGGAGCCTTGTTCCTTTATCAGGGTTTGTGAACATTTTGCGCAAGATTTCATTGGTAATATCATAATACGAAAACGAAAAAACTCAATCGCAATGTGTATAAACGAGTAGAGCCTGAGTCAGAAAATATCCCGCCCCCATCTGGTCTTACCTTTTTTTTCTGTAAAACTTCACTTGCATTTTTTTTTCCGTGCCGATAAACTACATTCCGCTAGTTTTGACCTGCGGCACTAGCTCAATTGGCAGAGCAGCTGACTCTTAATCAGCGGGTTCGGGGTTCGAGTCCCTGGTGCCGTATTTTATTTACCCCCCTTAAATCACTAAATTTAAAAGCTTTAAACCCCCACTCCCTCTTTTATTAACAGGTTGCGTCTATGCGTGTTTTTGCACGTTTTCGCATAAATCTGTGCCGTTTTTAGTCTTCTTGCTCAGATGATACCCTCCCAGTACAGCGTACGGCTGAATCTGCGGGACGTATGTATTTCTTAAGTAACAGCAATGGCGAGTTTTGCTCGCAGATAGCACCAGGGTTTTTACGCTGGACAGAGCAAGAGGTGCATTTATGTTAGCAGTTATCGAGGTTGGCATTTTCTGTTTTTCACCGGATAATCCTGTGAGGATGGGAATATACGGTGGCACGATCACCTCTGACGAATCCACATAAAGTAATATTAGCGCGCTGCGCAGCTTCAATGGCGAGCGTGGTTGGTGCAGATACCGCGGCGATCAATTCCACCCCTGCCCGAGCGACTTTCAGAACCATTTCCCAACTGATTCGGCCGGATAGTGCCGCTACCATGCCTTTCGTTTCAATCCGACGCAATAAACAACTGCCGATCGCCTTATCCAAAGCATTGTGCCTGCCAATGTCTTCAGCTATGGCCAATATTTCTCCCTCCCGTATCAAACCGGCGGCATGGGTTCCACCCGTCTGTTCGAACATCCGTTGTTGTGACCTTAGAATTTCTGTCGCTTTGGTCAGATCTTTATTTGGTATCCGCAATTCATCCGGAACCGAGGGAAGTTGGCTTATACTTTTCTCGATGTCTTCGCTCCCACAGTTGCCGCAGGAACTGACGATAACCGTGTTTCTGGTATTCTCTTTGGCCTTGCGGGAATCTGTCAGCTGCATTCGTATGATATTGGGATTATCCGGACATCTCATCAGCAGACCAATATCGTCACAACTGTTGATTAAGCCTTCCGCGAATGCAAACCCAGCCGCCAGTTCCATTTCATTACCGGGCGTACACATCAACGTATATTTTCCACCATCGGTGATTTCGATGGTGAGCGGAGCCTCACGCACTATCAACCTTGTCTCCCGACATAACGGCTCACTGCCTGCGGAAACACAATGAACCTCATGCCTGCTCAATTCATCACTCATAACCACCTCTTTCTTGAGGCATAAACTTATTGCAAGAAGTTTGTTTCAGGTTGCTTTTTGTCTTTTCCAGAACACACATTCGTCGGAATTGAACCAGATCATTGGGGGTATTGATATTGACAAAACTTTTCAATTCAGGATCGACATGCCTTAGTTGTTCCTCGTCAATTCCATATACCTTAATCTGATCGAAAAAGCTGGTCATTTTATACCGGCCCTTTTCGATATTTTCATGTATGGGCGCTGTCAAATGTTTTTGATATACGGCGACCATAGGCTCCCATAAACCGCCAACAACAGGAACGACCGCTTCATACATCTGCGCTTTTGTCACAAGCATTTCCACCAGTGTTTTGTTGATAAACGGCATGTCGCAGGCGGTAACAAAATTAATATCATAACTGCTGGCCTTGAGTCCGGTATAAAGCCCCATAAGCGGACCGCATCCCTCGTGTTCGTCGATGACTATTTTCACCTCCGGATAATCATACCGGTTTTTACTATTGCAAACGACGATCACTTCGGCAAACCAGCGTAAAAACAACTCCAATTTATGCGCGATAAGCGGACGCGAATCAACCAGCAAATTCGCTTTACATAATCCATTCATCCGCAGATTACGTCCCCCCGCCAGAATTATACACGATGCCATAAACACTTTCTTCAGATAGACCTTTATAATAAGATGCACCGCACAGAATACAAAAACACTAATATCAAAAAGTTGGCCTGACGGGTACAAAACCTGCCAGGCCAACTTCGTTAAAACAATTTAATAATCAATCAAAACATTAACATCACATCATGGACATGTATCCATCCAGTGATCCATCAGGATCAGCAGGTCATCCCGATCAACCATGCCCTTCTCGCGATCCAGATCGGCTCCGCCGCACCAGTTGGAACTGGGACAATTATTTTCCAGCCAGTGTTTACCGAAGTAACCCACATCGTCGAGGTCCACCACGCCGTCGTTATTGAAATCACCTACCAGCTCGGTCCGGAAAGCCCAGACGGGGCCGACCCTCGTGGTGCCACCACTCTTGGCTACCACTCGCCAGTAGTAAACAGCGCAGGAATCCAGTCTTCCGCTCGAAGTGATAATCTTCGGATCACATCGGGTCATCTTCAGGTCCTTGTAAATCCTTGTGACCGGCGGGTTCGCCGTGCTGAAGTACACATCATACGTCGTCTGTTTGAGCAGACCGTACAGCAGCATATTCTCCAGGTAGGGCATCGAAGCTCCACTCCATTCCACCGTCTGCAGTGTCGCCACAATACGACCTGACCCAAGCAAAGCGTCCATGGCACAAGGTTCGTCATCATCTGCGTTCTTGATGATGGTCGCAGCTCCTACCGGAGCCGCGGTAAAGCTACCGTGCGAAGAACAACCCCATCCATCCAGGTCGCCGTCACTAATGAGATTCGGCTTAGTAACCAATGGATGAGTGCCGTCCACAATGGTTACATCATCATGACAGGATTGGGCACTGCTCACAAAACCACCCGCAAATACCTTGCCAGCAACTGGGGTTGTGAAGAAAGTCGCCAGATGCATATCCAGCAAACCGCCAGCCTCGACATAATCCTCGAACCAGCCCGCGTTGGCTTCCAGACGAATATAGAAATCTTCATCCTGCTGAGAAGCAACGACCACCTTCTGGAAAGGCATCAGGTCGATCATACCCATAGCTGACGAACCGTAGATACGGTAAGAAATCCCGTTGGCCCGCAGAACATCCTGATTCCACGTGCTGCCCCAGGGAGCGTTATCCTGGAATATCGCCACCGTCGGTTGGGCTACGATCCCATAACAAATCATGTTCTCCAGATAATTGTAATCTGCGCCTGACCATTCCACGGTTTGCACCGTTGTCAGTATCCGGCCTGCCCCTAATGCCAAATCCATCGCACAGGGTTCACCATTGCCGGTATGAGTAAGAATCGTTTTAGCTCCTGCCGGTATCGCAGAGATATAACCATGTGTTGACAAACTCCAACCATCCAGATCAGCAGGGGCAATCACATGTGGCGTATTGATAATCGGATGCGGCCCGTCCACGATAGTAACATCATCATGGGTTAAGTAGGCTACCTCAAATCCGCCCGGCATCAACTTACCCGGCAGATTCGAGCTGAATTGCATAGCAAGATGCATATCCAGAACACCGCCACCAGTCACATAAGCTTCGAACCATACCCGGTTGGCTTCCAAAGCATCATAGAAAGCATCATCCTGTACCGAAGAAATAATTACCTTGTCATACGACGAAAGGTCCACCGAACCCATGTCCGCTGAACCATAAATGGTCCATGACACGCCATTGGCGGTAAGGATATCCTGGTTCTTCGTACTGCCCCAGGGACTACTATCCTGGAAGATAGCCACCTTGGAAAGCGAACCTGCCGCCGCATAGGAACTCGCCTGAGCCTCTTTAGCTGCGACCGCCTGGCCTTTCACCGGCGCATCCGTGGAACTACCTGTGATTACCTTCGGTGTTGCCGCTACCGCTTCACCTGAACTCGGACCGGTGTTCGCTGCCGGGGCAACACCCTGATATTCCTGAATATCCAGGTCGCCCGGAGCATCAGCCGCGGTGCCCGCTTTGGCGGACGATTGCTGATTATACCATTCCTGTTCCGCGTTAACCGACGCGATACCGACCGTCGGTTCGCCTACTATAACATCGTCAAAGAAATGAGTGCATGGAGAACTTGATGAAGTAAAGCCCAGCAAACCAATTCGGCCGCTCGCTACGCTCGTATCGTTAAACGTATTGACCAGAGAGCCGTTGATGAAGAACTTCATCTCGGCCCCGCAAGCCACTACTTTGAGCGTATTCCACTGCGTCGGATCCGTATTGATAGCGGGAGAACCGATCCAGCCCGCCAGAACGGTTTCCGTTCCAGCAACTATCTTAGCAATAAAATAGGAGTTTTCGTCAATTCCGAACATGTATCCGGAACCGGTCCTCACCGGATCATAATCAAAATCAGGAGTCGCCCGGAAAACGATGTAGCGAGCCAGACCCGAAGCTTGTACGCGTCGCATTCTGGCTTGATAACTGAAATTATCGAATGTCTGTCCCGCGTAAGTTGCTACCATAGAATCCTGGGCACCGGGAACGGGGTTTTGCGCTCGGTACTCACTGCCCACTACCGACCAGTAACTTCCCACATCTTCCAGCCAGTTCTGGGCCACTCCGTCGTTGAAGTTTTCCATATACAGGTAGTTGTTCCAGGACAGGTTGGTAAAGACCGATACACCCTTGGCCTGATGAGTCGGCATGGGACTATAAGGTGTCGGTACCAGAATCGTGAAGTTCGCGTCACTGGTGTCCGTCGCCGAAGCATCAAACAATGAAGTTATTCTGATCCGACACTGTGTGGATTGCGGCCCCACAACTTCCCAGGTGTAACTGCCGTCGTTGGGCGTACTGAGCGCGATTATGCTCCAGCTCACGCCACCATTACGGCTGAGATAAATCCTGACCGAAGACCCGGCATATTGAGATGTCCAGGCGATATTGCAATCGTTGCCGACCTTCCACGTCTCGCCGCCGTTGGGCACCAATACCGTGATGGTACGGTCTTCCGTTGCAGCGGCAGTTCCGGATGAAAATCCGGTTATAACACCATCACCATTGCGAGCCCTGGTCCAGAAGCTATAGGTCGTATCCGGCGTCAATCCCGTCGCCGTTACCGTTCCCCAGGCCGCTTCCGTCCGCCAGACCGGCGTAGCGCCGTTATTGCCGCCCGAAGCGTTGAGGTAATAGTAACCGCTGCCGGCACTATAGGCATAAATGGCATAGGTCGTATGGGACGGGTTGCCGTTGGGATTAATCTCTACGTCCAGCGTCGTATCCGTACCGTTACCCACCGTCGGGGCACTAGGTATATTCGCCGCCGTATAACGATAGTAATAACCACTATAAGGCGTAATACTGCCGTCACCATTTCGCGCCCGAGCCCGGAAACGATATCGTTGGTTCACGGCCAGGCTGCCTTGCGTCCAGTAATTGTTATTCTGTTTCCAGCCCGAATTGCCTACCGCCGCTCCCGCGGCCGTCTGGCATTCCAGCCATAATCCCGAACTGCCCCGCGTCAAACCCGTGGGCGTATTCGTAGATTTCTCCGTAAGACTGGTCGGACTCAGAGCACCATGAGTAATGCCCGTAGGCGTCTCGATATCCGTATATTCATAACTATCCACCGACCAGCTTGTGTAGTTGGGCGTGGTGGCATTGTCCCGAGCCCGCACAAAAAAGCGATAGTTGCTATTGGCATTCAGACCGGAAAGAGTCATAGTGGTACTGGTTTGTTCCCAGTCATTCAAATAAACACTAGAACCGGTCGTATGGTCATAAACAAAGAAATGATAATAGATCGGCTTATGCAGATCGTTCGCCGTCGTAGCCACCGCCCGAATCTGAGAAGTGTTCAACTCATATGGTATGGTCGCCCACGTCATTGGATTCGGCGTGGGAGCCGTAGTATCCCAGCGCACATTCACCCCCATACCCCATGCCCCGGGCCCCCACGGTTCACCATAGGAATTATGGGTTGAGCGTACAACGACGTTAACACCATCCTGGAGAGTATTTTGCGCTCTTAGGCTCCATACACCATGACTGGAAGAGCCACCCACCGCTATGGAACCCTTGCTTTGAGGATTAGCGCCCGAAACCAGCGTCCAGCCGGCAGGAGGAACCATCGTAAATGAATGATTGTGGCTGGCAATATCGCTGGAGTTAGTCAGCCACCATTCGAAAGTCCTGACTTCACCCGGTTCCATCTCTGTAGGCCAGATACCGACAGCGCCAAAACTACTCGGCAGATCCACGGCCGAAAAACCTTCTTCCGTCGCCAGGGCGTACGGTTCCGTCGTTCCGCCATGGTCGAAATTCGACGAAAAGGAATAAACCTTAATCACGACGTCCGTATTGGCCGCTCCCGAACCGATACGTACCTGGTGAACATTATCACGAGTAGTAGTATCGCTATCAATAGTGCTGTTATTCGACTCTCGATAAAGCCTTAAATCCAAGTCACTCAAACTGGAATAAGTAGTCGGATAATTATCCGCCAGATAAGTGGCATGACGATTCCATACCAGCGTCGCCCGGTCGCGTCCTTCGCCATAGGAAGCGCCCTGGTCGCCGTTACTGGTACCTTCATCCCGCATGACACCGCTGTAGAGTTTGTAATCACCCGCGGTACCGTTTTCCGTTACGGAATTGAGAAAAGTGTCATTTCGATGGTAGTACGCCGCCCAGGTGTTCATATATCCCCAGCCATACGCCGTACTCCAGCCATCACTGTCACTTTCGAAATTTAAGGCCGTGTCATTCTTCTGGGCCGTGTTGATTAACAACGCCTTGATCTCTTTCTCATCAAAAACTCCGGCATCCATCAATGCCATCGCCACCCCCTGTACCATCGGCGCCGACATACTGGTTCCCGATTTACTGATAAAATCAGAAGTTAATCCTTCCCAGTTGTTGTTACAGGAGGATATGCTCGAACCCGGCGCCGCGATATCAGGCTTTCTCCGCCCCAGGTCAGTTGGCCCGCGCGAGCTGAAAGACGAAATTACATCATCAGCACGACTGGTCGTACCCTGGTCATACACCGAAGCCACCGTAATGGCGTTATAGGAAACGGCCGGGCTGTTAAAAACGGTATTACTGGGCCCGCTGTTACCCGCCGAAATTGTCACCACCGTATCCGCATAGCTATGAACTACCGAATCCCAGAAACGGCTGTAAGCGGTATCGTCCGAGGTGGTACTTCCGCCATAACTCAAATTAATTCCGTCCACATCGTCATTAAATACGTCCGTACCATATGTTGGCCTCAACTCATCATGGTGATACAAAGCCCTGTCCACCAGGTTCATGGCATCGGAATCGTACATATACGCTCTACCGTCCGTAGCCCGATACCCCGCTTTTAAAGTCACCGCTTTTTCCACGCCATAACCCATACCTTTATAGGTCGCGTTATAACTGGCCACAATCCCCATCACATGGGTACCATGCCCCTGACGGTCATCCTCATCGGAGGCATCGTTATAGTTAGCGGCGCCCGCCGCTGCTACCAGGTACCAGGACCAGTGATTCTCCCGCGACGCGCTGTCTTTCAGGGCCGGGTGCTCCAAATCCGTACCCGAATCCAGAACCGCCGGATCATAGAGACCTCCATCTTGGCCGCTTGCCCACAGGCCACCGGTATCACTGATTTTCGTGGCATTGTCGGCAACATTCAGATGACTTTCCCGGACATGATCGGCTGCCACATGCGCCACCTTTTCGATATCCGCCAACTCCCCCACCGAACCGGCGGGCACCAGGGCAATCACCGCATTACCCGTAATCGTGCCGAATTCCACGAGGCCCCCTAAATCCTCGACTGCATTTTTGACGCTTTGCTGATATTCATCAACCTCGGCGGACAAAGCAGCTCCGACTTCTTTCTTGATCGCCAGAGATAATGCTTCGTTCTGCTCATTCAGCGCTCGCATGGAGGCTTTGTCCTCAGCGGACATGATCAAAACCTCGGCCGTGTAATTCTCCGCATCACTGGTGGCTCCCGGACTCCGTTTATCGGCATAGGTAGCCATAATAGCTTTGACCTCACCCCGGATAGCCGCTTTTTCCGAGGCGTATTTAGCCCTTACCTGATCCGTTATCAACTCCTGCGGTTGATAGTCGAGATAAATAATTACCCTGACATTTTCAATCAGGGCTGTCTCCGCTGCCTGGGCCACCAACTCATCTTCGATAACCGGCAGGCTCTCGGCAGACGCAATAGCTGGTCCCTTATCTTCAGGGTGGTTCGCTTTGCGAATCTCCGCCCGTTCTTCGGGACTCATTCCAATGTAAACACCCTCTCCCAGATCCACACCTTCCTGAGAGGCCATGACCCGCTGCCCCCCCGGGCCAAACATTAACGACAATAACACAAAGCTCATACATAGAATCAATACACGTCGCATTTTTCTACACCTCCTGTAAAAAAAATAAAAGATTTATGATAGCACAACTATCTCAACAGTACAGGAACACAACCTATACATATACACAATTAGTATCTAAATTGATGCAAGATGAGGAATTGATGACTCTCTCTTTTTATTCCAGTAAACACCTACTTTGCTTTTCTCCTAATTCTTACAGATAATCCTTCCACGTACATTTTAGCATAAGGTAAGTCCACAATTCAATAGCTATCTTAATTTTTTTTAAAATATATAGGTTATGTTGATTTTCATAATCGCCGGCATAGAAAAAGAAACCAAAAATCAACTTCAACTTAAAGCATTTAAGGCAAATAGCTTAAAAAAATAGAAACGCTCTTTTTTCCGGTCGATGTTTCTAAAAAACAACATGTAAGACAGAATAAGCGAGTCATATGCCCGGACAATCTGACCTATATAACAGTTATAAATGTCACAGTAATAGTCATTTGGGCGTTTGCGCACTATTGGCGGGCTAAAACATCTATAATTGGCATACATTTTGCACATATTCCGTTTATCTGAAGGTTCATTAAACTCGTCATATTCTGAAAATGAAGTTTTTCATTAGTAAATATATGGCGTGTTTCTCATATTTGGGCGGTAATGACCTTAACAGGAGGAGAATGGAGGTCATCCGTCCAATTTTTTGGCCTCATAGGGACCGTTGGAGGGGCGGTCCCTTTTTTATATATCCACAGGGTATCATTTATCCTGGCAGGGCCGATTATATGCCCTTGCCGAAAATAGAGTTATAAAATTACTCCCATGACATTTTCAGGTGGGACAGATATAAATATTTTTGCTCAATCTTTTAGCACCTCCCGACATCAATTTAAAACAAGAAAAACCCTTTGAAGTTGACTTGACTTTGTCTCTAAAATCGTCGATGATGACAACTGAGTTTTGATGATTTATAGAAGATTAACACCAGGAAAAGCTTCCCTGTCCGGTAACCGGATATCCCTGACAGGCGGTGGAACACTTATCCAGCGATGAAGAGGTTTGCTGTAAATTTTAACAATGACCCAAACAAATAATTATCAAAGGAATAACTTATGAAAGCAGACGAACGGCATAAAATGAAAACTAATGAATTGGCTGAGTCCCTCAATAGCATCCGCGATTATTTTCGCCACCATTCCTCCCGAATCCTTACCGGTATCATCGTCTTATTGGTACTGGTATTCATTTCCCTGTGGTTTCAAAACGCTCGCGTCACCGCCCGTCTGGAACGAATTGACCGTCTCCAGAGCCTAATCCTCAAAGCCAACTCTAATCAATTCCGAGCCGTTCAACAATCCGCCGACCCCGAAGGCGCAATCGCTTCGGAAACCTTCGACAATAAAGTAGCGGCCGCGTCTCTGGCGGAATTGGCTCAGGAAGAATCCGGAACCCCACTGGCCCTGGCAGCCCTTATGCAACAGGCTGAGGCGAGCAAGTCCGCCCTGTACTTTGCCAACTATAGTCTGGACCGGAACGAAAAAAAACAATTGGCCGACCGTCTCGAAAAAACGTACCAGCGGATTATTAACGATCATCCCCAAAACAAACTGGCCGTTGGCTGGGCGAAATTAAGCCAGGCTCTTCTGGCCGAAGAACTGCAGGCCTGGGACCAGGCACGAAAAATCTATACCGAACTGGCCAACGATACGGAAGGAAAATTGGCCGGAACTATTTTTCCTCTCCAAGCCCGCCGTCGTCTCGACATATTTGACGATATCGACCAAGGCATTGTTTTCGCACCAGCACCACCGGAAAGTGAAAAAGTACAACCGACACCGGAAACCCCTCCGGCGGACCCAGCCGCAACAAATTTAACTCCGGACACTACCCCCACAAATACAACGAAACAAAAAGTGGAAAATGCCAGCGAAAAAAAATAACTATACCTCATAGATAAGAGAATTCCTGGCAGGGCTCGTTGTAATTATTTTCCTGGTAAGTAAATACATGGTGCGAAAACGGGATTATTCAATCGCGATGAGTATAAAATCTGAATTTCAACTGATCGACTGGATTAGGCAAAACAATCCTTTATCTCATCCGGAGGTTCTTACCAATATCGGCGACGATATGGCCGTCATACGCGTCGACCGAGAAAAACTCCTGATTTCCACCGACACTATTCTCGAAGGTGTCCATTTCGACCTCAACACCGCCACCCTGGCTCAGGCAGGCTATAAAGCTATGGCCTGCAGCCTCAGCGATTGCGCCGCTATGGCTGCGCTGCCCTTTATCGCGGTGGTCGCCGTCGCCCTGCCACAAAATTTACCAATGTCGGATGCTCAACTGTTGCATCAGGGTATGCAAAAAGCCGCCCTAACATATAACTGCCCCATCGTCGGCGGCGACACCACTAGCTGGGATAAACCACTGGCAGTCAACGTAACTATGTTAGCCCGCACCGGCCCAAAAGAACCGGTCCTCCGATCCGGTTCCCGTCCCGGTGACGCTATTATGGTAACCGGTGAACTCGGAGCCTCTCTGCAGGGCCGACACCTGGAATTCACACCCCGGATCGTTGAAGCTCAACTCCTCAATAAAATGGTTCAGTTACACGCTTTAATCGATATCAGTGACGGGCTCAGCAGCGACCTGGCCCACATCTGCCGCCAAAGCCATACCTCCGCTCTCATAGATTCCAGCGCCATTCCTGTCAGTCCGGCGGCCCAACAGTCCCCCGATCCTCTCCATGCCGCCCTTACCGACGGCGAAGACTTCGAACTGCTCTTTTGTGTCGACCCGGACGAAGCATCCGGGCTATTGCGGGACTGGCACCTTCACTCGGATATTCGTTTAAGCCGCATCGGACAAATCACCCCTCCCCAAGAAAACAACCTGATCCAGTTACGCCATCCCAACGGAACACTAAAACCACTAACGGTGAAAGGATGGGAACATTTTACCAATCTATCCGGCGCCTAAAAAAACATTAAGTTGCCGGAATAATTTTACACAAGCATGAATTGTGCGATTTCGCACTTTTTCCCGCATAATATTTTAACACAACACAACACATATCAAAAATGAACAACGACAAAATTATAGATATTTTCAGTAACTCAGTTGAAGAAACTCTCAGCTTAGGTCAAATCCTGGGCCGAAACCTTATCGGTGGAGAGCTTATCGCCCTGATCGGACCGCTGGGCACCGGTAAGACCCACCTCATCAAAGGAATCGCCCAAGGCCTGGGTATCCCCGATCCCGAAGCGGTCACCAGCCCAACCTTTACCCTTATTAACGAATATGAAGGCTCTCTAATATTATACCATATCGACGCTTATCGCCTGGATAACGAACATCAACTGGAAATGCTCGGATTTGATGAAATGTGCGCAGGTTTTTCCGCCGTCGTTGTCGAATGGGCCGACAAAGTCCCAAACATGATCGAACCCTACGACCCCATAACCATCCGCCTGGAACACCGCGGCGAAAACCAACGACATCTATCTCTGCAAAATCTTCCTGCTAAACTGCAGGCCAAATTATCTGAGTCTTTTTCTGACAGGTATTCCTCCAAACAGGAGCCCGCATCATGAAACAATATTCCAGATTATCCCATCGCCTACCATTTTTATTTCTAATGGTTTTATCGCTGTCAATCAGTTCCGCCCAATCGGCTATAAAAGTTCACAAATCATTAATTACCGTCTCCCCTCCCGACAAGGACGGGCAGGTCACCGTTCGTGGTGCGGCCGGATCTATTCGCAGCGATACCGCACCATCCGTTAAAATAATAAATCTATCCACTCATAAAACGATCCCGCTGCCTACCGAAGAAAATGGCAGCTTCCAAGTGACTCTGGCGGCCCAGGCTGGCCAAAAAATCCGCATCATGGCGCGCAACCAAACCGGAAAACTTTCAGTCGGCACCTTCACTATCCCCCCGGATCTGGGCGACAACCCTGCCGTACCCCAACAACAACCCCCTCCAACTCAACAATCCCCTCCTCCAAGTCAACCACCTTCCCGGCCCGTCATATCACATCCAATACAAATGAAAAACCCCCTCATCAGGTCCTCAACACTAGCGCGTTCCCGCCTAGCGCAGGCAAAACAGCCTTCGCCACCCCCCACCCCGATAAAAAATACCCATCTGGCCGTAATTATCACCGTGGTCAATACCAGCACAAATGAAATCGTCGCTGTCGAGCGGGTCACCGGACCCACCCGCGCTAAAATTGAACAGCAAAAACTTTTCGGCGCTATTGTGGATAACATTATCAACCGTTGCGCCGCCGTTGTCAAAGCAGAGTTGAGCCGCTACAAACCACTGACCTTAAAACAGCCTCGACCGACAAAAATCACCGGAACCAAATTGCCCGAAATGAAAAAATCAAAAACAACCGGTTACAAAGCAACCAGGCAAAAGGATGATCTAAAAACAAAAAAGCCCGTCAAACAACCGAACTATACTCATCACGATTGAGTTTTCCCGTTTTTGCAATATGTATTTACTTATCAGGAAAACAATTACATCGGGCCCTGCCAGGAATTATCATACCCGATGGGTATAACGTCCCTTAATCACGATCAGGGTAATATCATCCAGTTGCTGAGCTTTGCCTCGGAACAGCGACAGCTCATTTATGATGGCCGCGTGGATACTCAAAGCTGTTTCTTCGTGTCGCGCCCGAATTATTTCCCGCATTCTTTCTTTGCCGAACATTTCTCCGATCTCATTCCTGGTTTCCCAAATACCGTCCGTCCCAACTAAAAGAACATCACCACTCTGCACGGTAATTGGACCTTTCTGTTCGAACGACGTATCTTTCACTACTCCCAGGGGTAATCCAGTGTTGGGTAATTCTTCAATTTCACCGTTACGGTTATGGTACCAGAGCACCGGATCATGCCCCCCCGACGCCCAGATCAGCGAACGGTCCTGATCGTCGATTATCCCGTAAAACAAGGTCATGAATCGATCTCCCGACGTATCGCGCAGCATGTGAGCATTGATTTCATCGAACAGTCTGGTAAGTTCCCCACCATAACGAATCGCGTGACTGCGGAACACTCCCCGCGCCGCCGCCATCAGCAAAGCCGCCCCGATCCCATGTCCGGTAATATCACCCACCGCGATACCCGTCCGATGAGGATTAATTTCCACCAGATCGATAAAGTCATAATAATCCCCGCCGGTCTCATCGCAGTAGAGACATTGGCCGGTAATTTCAAAATGTTCCAGGGAGGGCGACTCTCGCGGCAATAAATTCTGCTGGATCGCCATCGCCAGGGCCAAGGAGCGTTTCATCTTCTCCCGTTCTTCCAGTTTATTCCCCATATCATTGAACGTTTCCCCCAACTCCTGCAATTCATCCCGGGTTCTTAACGATACCCGCACGCGGTAATCTCCGCGAGCGATTTTCTGGGCCGCTTGGGCCAATACTTTTACCGGCTGGGTTACGCATCGAGCACTGAAAAAAGTCAAAAATATCGATAGCGACACTACCCCGATCATAATAAATCCCGTTATTTTTAAACCCTCGAAAACCTGGTTGCGAATATATTGTTCCGCCTTATTGGCCCGCGCCACAATTTTTTCGTAAGGAACGACCAAAATCGGCAATGGCTGCCTTTCGTTACAAAAGCTATAAGCCCACAAGGTGTTTTGCCCCCTGTAACGCATTTCTGAAATCCCCGAGTTGCCGCTTTCGGCGTTTTTAATCAATGCCTGCAACTTCTCCGGTTCATCCGTCTGCAAAACCTGCAATTGGACCGGATATTTCCAACTCTGCTGCAAATCCTGGTAATCTTTATGTACGATAATAACGGGTTTGCCCTGCTGGCCTGTTCCTTCCCGACCACTCCTTACCAGCATAAACTCAGCCACATTGCCCCATTGTTCGGGCAGGTTTAATGAATCCATAAAAACCGAAATCGGCATATCAATCGCCGTCACTCCGGCAAAGCTGCCGTCGGGAAAACGCACCGGCATCGAAATCGTAAAGATCGTCTTTTGGGTGGAAGCATCGATGGCCGGCAAATGCCAAACCGGACCATTTTTCTTTTTCGCTCCTACATACCACTGACGCTGGCGCGGATCATACTCGTCCGCTCCCGGCAGCGAGCCTCCATACGGATAATTCGTATGCAGCCCGGATTCCAGCGTCGTGTACTGCCATAGAATAAGATTCGGATTCCGCTCGGCCAGATTCCGGTAAATATTTGTCATCGAGGAAAGCAGCTTCATCTCTTTCTCTGCCTTTTCCCTGGTCACCCCCCCAGCCAGGAAATACCCCTGACGACGATAATCGATAGGCATGGGTGTTTTCTTCCCGTCCGGCCCCTCCTCCATATAATCAAAAAAAGGTTTGATACCAGCGGGAATCGATTCGTCAAATCCGTATTGCCCCAAAGATAACTTTTCCGAAACACCTTCCGCTTTCAGGGCCAATTTTTTTTCTACCTCCAGAGCCTGCACCATAATGGTCATCTCCAGGGTCTTTTTATTGACCTGAAGAATTTCTTCGTAATCTTTGACAATTTTTTGCAGTGACCGGTATGCGTTCTCCGTAGCCATCTCCCGAATCCCCTGCGAAAGATGTTCGCCCAGCCGAAACATCGATATCCGATGCAACATCACCCCTACAATCAAAGGCACCAGTGAAATCAGCAGCAGTAATATCAGCAATTTTCCCCGTATTTTCATAACCACACCTTCCCGTTTGTATTGTTATTCACCTTGAAATGATATTCGGAAGAAACATTATTCAATCATAATCCCGCATGACTCTAAAATCAAACCTTTCTCTCAGCAAACATTACCATATCCCATGGGTATAATATCATAATACGAAAACAGAAAAAAATAAATCGCGATGAGTATAAAGGCAAAGACGAGTTTGCCTGCCCAACAAATGCAACCATTAAGAAAATGATTGCGTTTTATTGCCAAAAGAGTAAAGTGATCATGAAGTAGCTTGACGAAGTAATTAGGCAAGAATGTTTAATTACCAGCTTACGCTGGACCTCTTTCTGCCAGAGGCGAGTTGAAAAGTTCATCTATTTCCTGTGCGTTTTCGCACTTTTTCTTGTGTTATATTTTAACGCAACGTATTGACAGGGCCTTATTAACGAATTTGTCTCCCATGAAGTAAATCAAGTCTAAATTATTTGTGAGTGTATTTTTTTGAATCACCCAACGAACCAATCTCCCATTCA
>Ga0180435_10002559_pt1 | contig 18498 bp, 11 predicted proteins | sample SS_ome_3_FD_132467 | JGI IMG/M metagenome (GOLD analysis project Ga0180435, IMG submission 132467) | Hypersaline lake sediment archaeal communities from the Salton Sea, California, USA - SS_3_S_1 metaG | ecosystem: Environmental > Aquatic > Non-marine Saline and Alkaline > Hypersaline >...
ATATCGGGGCTGATGAAGGTTTTGTAATCCAGGGCTTTTTCTTCCGCTTTAATGTAGATAATGTTTTCAATGTCCTTAAGCATGGTTCGCAGGTCGAAATCTTCAACCTCAAGCTCGATCTTCCCTGCTTCTATCTTGGATATGTCAAGGATGTCGTTCACAAGGGTAAGCAGGCTCCGTGTGGAGGAGATCAGTATATCGAGGTTTTCCTCCTCTTTTTTCCCGAGCTTTGCCTGTTTCAGGATTTCGGCCATTCCAATGATCCCGTTCATGGGTGTACGGATCTCATGCGACATATTGGCAAGGAATTCGCTCTTTGCACGGGTTCCTTCCTCAGCCTGTTCTTTGGCATCCTGGAGTTCGTTTTCATAGTGCTTCCTGAACGTTATATCCCACGATATACCTACCAGCCCGATGATCTCCCCTTCATTATCACGATAAGGGGCGAGGTTGGTTGTCAACCATACCTTTCTGTTTTCCTTGTTGATAGATTCTTCAATGTTGTACAGTGGCAAGCCTGACTGTATCACCTCCAGTTCCATCTCTTCGTAGTTATTATCGCGGTACTCAGGTAATAGTTCTTCAACCTTCTTTCCCTGAATGCCATAAAAAGGAAGATTCACAAAGCGCTCAAACGACTTATTGACCAGAATATATTTAAGGTCTGTGTCTTTAAAATAAACCAGTGCGGGAATAGTTGAAAGGAGGATGCTGAGCTCTTCTGCCCTGGTTTTTAAGGCTTCGACTGCGTTTTTCAGATCTTCTGTGGTCTTCTTGAGGAGTGAATTGAGCACATTTTTATCCTTCAGCGATCGTTCGTACTTGAAGTTAAGTACTTGTCGCTCACGCTCAATGCCTTGAATCTCCTGCAGCAACTGTTCCCTGTGTTCAAGGAAGTCTTCATGAGAGGCAATGCCCTGTATGATCTTGTTTATCTTATTGACTCGTTCTGCCATTTTCCAGAAAACGAAGCCGTTAAATTATTATTTTTCCTTCAGAATAACAAGCGAATAGGTTTGATTGAAAAAACCACTTGTACTTCCGGGGTTGGTTCCGAATTCTCCATAGGTGAAGAATCCCGACAAGGGCAGACCCCATTTCTGTGCGGCATAATTGATCTCTTCGCTTATCATTGGACCCAATGCAAGATGACGTGCCATGCAGCTAAAAAGCAATAGTACGTCGGCTTCAGGATGCTTACTATGGAAATCAGAAATTTTTTCACATGTACGATCGATAACCTCAAAGCCGGGCGAGCTGGAAAAGGATACAATGGAGTTTTCCGGAACACTTCCTGCAAAGATCAGGGCCTGCTTATCTTTATCCACTCCCATAACAGCCCTTAAAGTATTGCTGCCATCGTCGCGCTTGATGAGCAATGGATACTCAACCCCAATGGCCGGGAGATCGCTGTCTTTTACGTTGAGGTATTTCTTATACACATTCAGTGCCGGTTCATGGTCAATGCTGTAAACGATGTTGCTTTCTGATGCAGTTACAGTAAGATCTTTTCCGAGTCCAACCCAACCGCTTGTAGCAATGCCGCTCATTTCAATATGTTCGGAGTCGAATACAACAGCGATAGCGCCGCTTTCGATCAGTTTTTCACGGCTGAAAACATAGTTCTGTTCAAACTTTGTTTCGTCCCCTGCCAATCCTCCGAATATCATGGCATTACTGCCGGCTGCAGAAAGGATGCCGTTCACGAATTCTTCCCCGTTCAGGCTCAGTCCGCTGGCAACAACAATAAAATTTGGTTTGCTGAATTCCCTTAAGCCCCAGCTTCCGATCTCTTCACCAAAATCAAATGATGTACGCTCGCCCCTTTCGATGCTTAAATATGAAAAATACGTGCTGTTAATATCCAGAAGTGTAACCACAGGCATATCTTCATGTATGACCCTGTCGCCCTGACCCACTAATAAGTTACCACCTGTACTGCAGCCTATTACCGGCACATCGCAATCGGCAAATGCATGAAATACCTGCTGCATATCTGACCTGGGAGTGGCAAATACAAAGGCGAGTTTATGGTGGAAACGCTTATCTTCCATGGAATTAAAATGTTTCCGAACCTCGCTTGCACTATTTAAGGCAAAAGAAAGGGTCCTCATAACCGTGACTTTGTAAAGGGGGTCTATACAAATATAACTTTTTTGCCTCGAAAAAGCAAATACCGTGCTTGCAATCAAAAGGGGGGCATTGTTCTATTCAGCAGGGACGGGTTTTTTGCCAAGCACAATAACCAGGATATACAATACGATCAAACCAGTCGGAAACAGTATGTAGGAAGAAATCCCGTATGCGGCAGGAAGTGTTCCCAGGATGATTGCGATGCTGCCTACCGTGAGTGCATAGGGGAGCTGCGTTCTGACGTGCTCTATATGATTACAGCTGCTTGCCAGTGAGCTTAAAATAGTAGTATCAGAGATAGGCGAGCAATGGTCGCCCAGCACTGACCCGGTAAGTACACATGCTACCACATTATAAAAAATGTGCATGGAGCTGCTGTATTCAAGGCCGTAATCCTGTGTGATCAACCAGGTGGCAGGTAAGATGAGCGGATACAATATGGCCATGGTTCCCCAGGATGAGCCAGTGGAAAACGAGACCAGCGCCGCAAGAATGAAGGTAATGGTCGGTACCAGGTATGGGGACAATGACATCTCCAGCATACTGTTGGAAATGAAAGTTGCCGGATGCATATGTTCCGTAATAAGTGCTACCGACCATGCGAGGATCAGGATAAGTACCGCTGTAAGCATGGTCCTGAACCCGTTGATCAGGCTGTCGATACTTTCTTTCAGCTTGAGCAGGCGTTGTCCCAGTGTAAGCATCATAGCTACAAGAACCCCGGAAAGGGAAGACCATAGAAGGGCAGTATAGCTGTCGGCATTGCCGATGGTAGCTGACAGCTTCTTGCCAAAACTCAGGGCTTCATCCGACCAGACTGCATTGTCCCATCCGGTAACAACCAATCCTGCCAGGGTGCCGAAAATGATTACCAGTACGGGAATAACGGCATTGAACCACCGGGCTTTTACCGTATCATCCACCTCCAGCTTATTAAGTTCGTTTGAAAAGGAAAAGCGTTCATCATCAGGGCTGATTTCTGTTGACCTGGCCTTTCGCTCTGCTTTCAGCATTGGTCCGTAATCAACCCCCCTTGCAACAAGAAACAGGATGAATACCAGTGTAAACACAGGATAAAATGAATATGCCAGCGAATTGAAGAATATCATGTAGGCGTTCTCCTCTAAACCGATCACATCTATTCCGTCCTGTATATAACTGAGTTCAGCGCCTATCCATGTGGTTACAAATGCAATTGAGGCAATGGGGGCAGCTGTGGAATCGACCAGGTAAGCAAGTTTTTCTCGCGAGATCTTCAAACGGTCTGTTACCGGTCTCATGGTATTGCCCACAACAAGGGTGTTGGCATAATCATCGAAGAAGATCACCACTCCCATCAACCAGGTGATGAATTGACCGGATCGCGGGCTGTTGGCATATCTCGACAAGAGGTTTACAACACCTTTCATGCCCCCGTTCCGCGTAATAAGATTCACCATGGCCCCAATCAGCATGGAAAAGATTATAATTGACAGATGACCCCGGTCGAACATGGCCTCCAGCAGGTATGTGTCTGCGATGGTAAACACTCCCTGGAATACAGCTGTGAAAATGTTGCTTCCGGCATAGAAATGCAAAATGGTAGTTCCGACAAGCAAACCGGCGAACAGGGCAGAGAACACCTCCCTGAATGCGAGGGCAAAGAGTATGGCGATCAGGGGCGGCAGGATCGACATCCAGAGAGGGATGGGCGTAATGTCCTTTTTTAAACTGAACTCCCCAAAGCTCAGAGCCAGGCTCTGCTTGTGTGAAGCAGTGATGGAAAGTGTTCCTTCTCCCTTTTGCATCAATACCTTCGCTGTTTTCCCATTCACTTTTATGATCAGTTCCTTTCCCTCAAATGCAGTGCGCATTTCCGGATCGGTGATCTTAACTGCCATACTGAAAGGAATATGCTGAACGATGATAAAGGGGAATTCTATGGCGATATCATCCTCCCCTAAAACTGGATTATTTTCAGCCTTGACAGGGGTAAACAGGGTCAGGAGAAAGCAAAATACTATGAGAAAAGTCAGCTTTTTTCCAGGCACGTGATTCAATTTTGGATAAAGATAAAAAAAACCAGCAACGAGCAACCAGTAACGCGCAGCGAGTATCTCGTATCTAGGATTGGATTTCTTTCGCTGCAGCAACGATACCATTTGCATCATACCCGCATTCAGCATGTAGTTCAGCCTGTTTCCCGTGTGAGATAAATGTATCGGGGATGCCCAGTCTTACTATTTTGTTCTTGTAGCCGTGATCTGATTGGAATTCAAGTAATGCACTTCCCAGGCCACCCACGATGGTACCGTCTTCTACGGTGATAATTTGCTTGAACTTTTTCATCACCTCATGGAGGAGCTCTTCATCGATCGGCTTGAGGAATCGCATGTCATAGTGAGCAGCGCTTATGCCTGTTTCATGAAGCTTTTTGCAGGCTTCCACTGCATAATTCCCAACATGTCCGATGGTGATCATGGCGATGTCATTGCCATCTGCAATCATCCTGCCCTTTCCGGGCGTAAGTTTTTTGAACGGGGTTTCCCATATGGGCATAACACCCGGCCCCTTGGGATATCTGATGGCAAAAGGCCCATTGCCGGGAAGCTGTGCAGTGTACATCATATCCCGCAGCTCTTCTTCATTCATGGGAGAAGCAATGGTAAAACCGGGAATGGCCCTGAGATAGGCCAGATCGTAAGCACCGTGGTGAGTGGCTCCGTCTTCTCCTACGAGTCCTCCACGGTCGAGGCATAGCACCACAGGAAGTTTTTGAATGGCAACATCATGAATGATCTGGTCGTAAGCGCGCTGGGCAAAAGTTGAATAGATGTTGCAGAATGGGCGCATTCCCTGCGCAGCAAGTCCGGCAGAGAAGGTTACAGCATGCTGTTCGGCAATACCCACATCAAAGACCCTTTCAGGCATGACCTCCATCATGAGGTTCAGGGAACAGCCGGTAGGCATGGCGGGTGTGATACCTACGATCTTGTCGTTCTGGCGTGCAAGTTCGATGATGGTCTTGCCGAAAACAGTCTGGTACTTGATTGGCTTTTTACCATCCTCTTTCTCAGCTTTGATCTTTCCGGTCTTGCGATCGAAGGTTCCGGGTGAGTGAAAGGTGGTCTGGTGTTTTTCAGCCTCCTCGAACCCCTTGCCTTTGGTGGTTACTATGTGTAAGAGTTTGGGGCCCTGGATACGCTGCAGGTCACGCAGCATTTTAGTGAGATGTACAACATCATTTCCGTCAACGGGTCCGAAATATCTGATATTTAGTGATTCAAAAAGATTGCTCCTGTTCAGTATGGTTGATTTGACTGCATTGCTGATCTGCTTGACGATGGCCCTGGTATTTTTCCCATATCTGGTACCTCCTCCCAGCAGAAGCCATATCTTATCCTTGAACTTGTTATAGGCTTTCGAGGAGATCATCGCCGACAGGCTTTCCTTGATTGCACCCACATTCTTATCGATGGCAATGCCGTTATCATTCAGGATCACCAGCAGGTTCGCATTCGACACACCGGCATTGTTCAATGCTTCTACCGCCATACCACCGGTCATGGCGCCGTCGCCGATCACTGCAATATGAAGCCTGCCGTTATCTTCTGTCAGGGCAGATGCAGTGGCCATTCCCAGGGCTGCCGAGATGGAGGTGGAGGAATGTCCGGTGCCGAAGGCATCATATTCGCTTTCATCCATTTTAGGGAAACCACTGATGCCATTTTTTTTACGGTTGGTATGAAAACGTTCCCTCCTTCCTGTCAGGATCTTGTGTGCATAAGCCTGGTGGCCCACATCCCAAACAACTTTGTCGTAAGGTGTATTGAAGACATAATGAATGGCAACAGCAAGCTCTACCGTTCCCAGGCTGGCACCCAGGTGACCCGGATTATGTGCTGCTTCATCCAGGATAAACTCCCTGATTTCCGAGCATAATTCAGGCAGCTGCTTTTCGCTAAGCTTTTTCAGGTCCGAGGGATTGTTGATCCGGAATAATATGTTGCCTGCCTGTGCGCTCATGTTCCTTTCATTCAGGGACTGCAAATTTAACACGAAAAATGGGAAAACCGGATGTTATTTGTTCTTAACAAGGCTTCTTGCTACTGGCTTCCGGCTTTAAAGAGCCAGTGGCTAGGAGCAAGTAGCCAGCAGCATCTGTTACATCATTCCCAGGTCCAGCTTGGCCTCATCTGAAAGCATCTCCATGTCCCATGGTGGGTCAAAGGTGAGTTCAACCACTGCATTTCGGACTTCTTCCACCATTTCCGCTGCATGTTTAACCTCCAGCGGAAGACTATCAGCTACCGGACAATTCGGGCTGGTAAGGGTCATCAGGATAGAAACTTCTCCGTTCTCCTGTATGTTGATTTCATAGATCAGACCGATCTCGTAAATGTTTACCGGGATCTCGGGATCATAAACTGTTTTGAGTTTCTTTATAATTGCTTTTTCAATCGCTTTTTTATCCATGTTATGCCCCTTCTGAATTTGCCTTGGTTTTAAATGCCAGAGCATATAGTTTCATTTGCTTTATCATTGCCATCAGGCCGTTTGATCGGGTAGGGGAGAGATGTTCTTTGAGCCCGATCTTATCGATAAACTCAATATCGGCATCAATAATGTCTTCAGCAGGCTGGTTGCTGAACACTCTGATCAAGAGGTTTACAATACCTTTGGTGATCACGGCATCGCTGTCGGCGGTAAAAACGATCTTGCCATCCTGTAAAGCTGCATGCAGCCAAACCCTTGACTGGCATCCTGATATCAGGTAGTTTTTTGTTTTATATTTAGTGTCAATGATCGGGCAGCTCTTTCCCATTTCTATAAGATGGTTGTAGCGGTCCATCCAGTCTTCAAAACTACTGAATTCGTTTATGATCTGCTCTTGTATTTCTTCAATCTTCATTGGAGTTCCATGTGGTTTAGCCAAACATTTTTTTAACCTGCTGAATGGCTTCAACAAGTATATCAATCTCTTCTTTAGTATTGTAGATAGCAAGGGAAGCCCTTATGGTACCGGGGATTCCAAAGCTGTCCATAACGGGTTGCGCGCAGTGGTGGCCCGTTCTGACTGCAATACCGTATTTATCAATTATGGTGCCCGCATCATAAGGATGGATATCGCCGATCATGAATGAAAGCACTCCGGCTTTGCGGTCTGCTGTACCGTATAGCTTTAGCCCATCGATGGCGTTTAGTTTATTCGTGGCGTATTCCAGCAGTTCTTTCTCGTAGGAGGCAATGTTTTCCATACCTAAATTTTCAATGTAGGTAATGGCTGCACCCATTCCCAGAACGGCTTCTACATTCGGTGTTCCTGCTTCAAATTTAAAAGGAAGTTCGTTAAAGCTTGTTTCATAAAAACTTACCCTGTCCACCATTTCCCCACCGCTCTGGTATGGCGGCATTGTTTGCAGATATTCCCTTCTGGCATAAAGCACCCCCATTCCCATGGGACCATAGGCTTTGTGACCGGAAAAACAATAGAAATCGCAATCCAGCTCACTGATGTCCACTTTCATATGTGAAAGAGCCTGTGCACCGTCAACAAGCACGGGAATATCCTTCTCATGCGCCAGGCTGATCATTTCCTTTACCGGGTTGATGGTTCCGAGTGCATTAGAAACATGGGCTATGGCAATAAGACGGGTTTTGTCCGTGATCATCTTGCGGTAGGTAGCGATCTCTATTTCGCCCTTGTCATTGAACGGTACTACTTTCAACTTTGCATTAGTTTCATAACACAGCATCTGCCAGGGTACAAGATTGCTGTGGTGCTCCATTGCAGTGATCAGCACTTCATCGCCTTTCCTGAGGACCTTTCTTCCGAAAGATGAAGCCACCAGGTTGATCGATTCGGTGGTTCCTTTTGTAAAGATCACTTCTTCTTTTCCGGGTGCATTGATGAATGACGCAATTTGTTCCCTGGTTTGCTCAAAAGCAGTCGTTGCTTCCTGGCTCAGGGAATGTACACCACGGTGGATGTTACAGTTCTCCTCAGCGTAATATTTTGAAATGCGGTCGATAACCGACTGAGGTTTCTGAGTAGTAGCAGCATTGTCGAGGTAAACCAGGGGTTTGTCGTAAATCTTCCGTTTAAGGATAGGGAAGTCGTTGCGAATATTTTTTACATCAAAAGACACTATGATTATATTTAGGCCGCAAAGATACGATAAAGAAGTTCCAAGTTCCAAGAAGCAAGTTCCAAAACAAATTCCAAGATCCAAAACAAATTCCAAAAATTCCTGGCACCTGGAACCCGGTACCTGGCACCTATACTTTACTCATATCAATTTCGAAGAGGATCTCCTTATTCGGACCCTCGCAGTGCAGCGCACAGGTATCGCAGATGTGCAGCTCACCTTTAAGTCTTTTTCGGATCATATCATCCACCCTTACTTTCAGGGCTTCAATGCCGACCTTATCGACGATCTCGCCTGCAAATGCGTAAAGTAGTAGCAGCCTGGCATTCGCTTCACAGATGCCGCGCTGGCGAAGGTAAAACATGGCTTCCGGGTCGAGCTGGCCAACTGTAGCGCCATGTGAGCACTTCACATCGTCAGCATAGATTTCCAGGAAAGGCTTTGCATTGGCTTTGGCAGCATCCGTCATCAGGATGTTTTTATTGTTCTGGAAGGCATTGGTCTGCTGGGCATCTTTCCGTACGAGGATATGTCCGTTGAATGCAGCGCTGGCCTCATCGTCGAGTATGCCCTTAAACAGCTCATTGCTATAACAATTAGGCTTGGCATGGTCAACCACCACCTGGTTATCCACATGCTGTTTCCCGTCCATGAGATAAACACCGTACACCTCGGCCGAGGCACCTTCACCATCAAGAACCGTATGGGTGTAGTTCCTGATCAGTCCCCCGTTCAGGGTGATGGCATTCGACTTCAGGCTGCTGTCTTTCATTTGCCTGAACCAGGTAGAATTCATCAGGCTTGACTGGTTGTTCAGGTTCTGCAGTTTGTAATGTTCAAGTTTCGCACCTTCATCAATAAATACCTCGGTTACCGCATTCTTGAACATGGCCTCCTGGTTGGTGGAATCATCGCAATGAACCATGGTCATGCTGCTGTTCTTACCGAGGATCACCAGGTTGCGGGTCTGGATAAACAATCCCTTTTCCCAGTTGATGATGCTGACCATCTGCATGGGTTTTTCCACCACCACATTGTCAGGCACGTAAATAAAAAAGCCATCCTGGGCAAAAGCCAGGTTCAGTGCCTGGAAGCTGTCTTTTTCAGTGTCAGCATATTTACCATAATGCTTTTCGAAGATCTCCGGGTAGGCTTCCATTGCTGCTGCAAGGCTGCCGGCGATAACACCATTCTCCTGTTCCTGGAGTGGATTTTTAGTATCTATAAACCAGCCATTAAGTAAGGATATCTGGTCTGTTTCCAGGTCATGAATATTGCATCTAAAAACCTGGTCGATGCTGAGGTCACCATGACCCGGCTCAAACATGGTTGCATACTCCCTTTCAAGGGTAGCACTCAGGTCGGTGTTCCGCCAGGATTCAAGTTTTTTGTGGGGGAAACCCTGTTTTGAAAACATGCCCAGGGCCTTATCCCTGGCTCCTGCAAGCGAGGGCGGATCATGCTTTATGATCTGTTCCTTGTGCTCAACAAAGAGCTTTTCCAATCTTTCTTTCAGTGTTTGCGTTTCCATCCGTTATCCCTGCTATTCAACTTCTTTTTTAATCCAGTCGTAGCCCTTGTTCTCGAGCTCAAGTGCGAGTTCTTTTCCTCCCGACATTGCGATCCTGCCATCGTAAAGTACATGCACTACATCCGGTACGATATAATCGAGCAATCGTTGGTAATGCGTGATCACTACAAATGCGTTTTCGCTGGTCTTCAGTGAATTCACACCGTTAGCAACAACCTTCAGGGCATCAATGTCAAGCCCGGAATCGGTTTCGTCCAGTACCGAGAGTTTCGGCTCGAGCATGGCCATCTGGAAGATCTCATTACGCTTTTTCTCACCACCGGAAAAGCCTTCATTGACTGAACGCTTGGCAAGTTTCGAATGAATGTCGACGAGTTGCTTCTTCTCTTCCATCCTGGCCAGAAATTCTGATGCTGAAAGAGGGTCTTCATTCCTGAATTCACGAATCTCGTTCAATGCCGTACGCATGAAATTGGTGATGCTCACACCTGGGATCTCAACCGGGTACTGGAAGCCCAGGAATATCCCAAGCCTCGCCCTCTCCTCCGGTGCCATCTCACGAATTTCTTTTCCTTCATATAGGATCTTTCCACGGGTAACTTCGTATCCTTCTTTGCCTGCAATGGCAAGCGCAAGTGTGCTTTTTCCGGTTCCGTTAGGACCCATGATCGCATGCGTTTCACCTGCATTCACCTCCAGGTTCAGTCCCCTGATGATCTCCTTGCCATCGATCTCTACGTGTAAGTCTTCTATCTTTAACAACATGGTTTTTATTTAATATTACTCGTTACTCGTTACTTGATACTTGTTACTCGCTATTGTCCCACTGTTTCACTGTTATCCTACTGAGCCTTCCAAGCTGATTGACAATAGTTTTTGTGCTTCCACGGCGAATTCCATCGGCAGCTTATTCAGCACTTCTTTGGCGTAGCCATTCACGATCAGCCCAATGGCACTCTCGGTGTCGATGCCTCGCTGGTTGCAATAGAACATCTGGTCCTCTGAAATTTTGGATGTGGTTGCTTCATGTTCTACTATCGATGACTGGTTCTCGGTCTGGATATACGGAAATGTATGAGCTCCGCATTTGTCGCCCAGCAGCAGCGAATCACACTGGGAAAAATTCCTGGCGTTCTTCGCGTTTTTCATAATGCGTACCAATCCCCGGTAGCTGTTCTGGCTATATCCGGCTGAAATACCTTTTGAAATGATGGTGCTTTTGGTATTCTTACCGATATGGATCATTTTTGAGCCGGTATCTGCCTGCTGATGGTTATTGGTCACGGCTACAGAGTAAAACTCTCCAACAGAGTTATCACCCAGCAAGATGCATGATGGATATTTCCAGGTGACGGCCGAACCGGTTTCCACCTGAGTCCATGATATCTTCGAATTCGTGCCTTTACATAAACCACGCTTGGTTACAAAATTGTAGATCCCGCCCTTCCCGTCTTTGTCGCCGGGATACCAGTTTTGTACCGTAGAATATTTCACTTCAGCATTGTCGTGGGCAATGATCTCTACTATGGCTGCATGCAGCTGGTTCTCATCACGCATAGGCGCCGTACAGCCTTCCATGTAGCTTACGTAGCTTCCCTCGTCAGCGATGATGAGGGTACGTTCAAATTGTCCGGTATTGGCAGCATTGATGCGGAAATAGGTTGAAAGTTCAACCGGGCAGCGCACACCTTTCGGGATGTAGCAGAACGATCCGTCGCTGAAAACAGCTGAGTTCAGTGCTGCAAAATAGTTGTCGGAATAGGGTACGACCGATCCCATATATTGCTTTACAAGCTCGGGATGGTTCTGAACTGCTTCACTGAATGCACAGAAGATGATGCCATACTTTTCCAGTGTCTCGCTGAAAGTGGTTTTAACGGAAACACTGTCCATTACCGCATCAACGGCAACCCCTGTCAGCCGCTTTTGCTCTTCCAGGGAGATCCCCAGCTTATTGAAGGTTTCCAGAAGTTCAGGGTCCACTTCGTCAAGACTTTCCAGTTCAGGCTTTGTTTTCGGGGCTGCATAGTAGATAATGTCCTGGTAATCGATGGGCGGATAGTTCACATGTGCCCAGTCGGGTTCTTCAAGGGTTAACCAGTGACGGAAGGCCTCCAGGCGGGCCTCCAGCACAAATTCCGGTTCGTTCTTCTTGGCCGAAATGTACCTGATGGTATCCTCAGTGAGCCCTTTGGGGGCAGTCTCCATATCTATGTCGGTTACAAAACCGTACTTGTACTCCGATTGGGTAACCTCGTCTATGATCTTATTCTTGTCTTCTTCCATGTTAATGAGACCTATGTCTCTCCTCTTCTGTGAATAATAATGGCATGCAAAGTTAATCTATATTTACAACAATGAAATGGGGGAAAAGTTTGTTTATTCGTTGATTAGTTTAGATGTTGATTCGTTCACCAGTAGAGCTATACAGTGAAACAGTGAAACAGTAAGACAGTGAAACAGTGAAACAGTGAAACAATGATTTTATTTTAATTTTGCATAAAAGATTTTGATTATGAGCGATAAGAAGCGATCCGAACTATCAGACCTGGGGGAATTTGGCCTGATCGACCACCTAACGAGGGATAATAAACTCGTGAATGCGAGCAGCCTGTATGGTGTGGGAGACGATGCAGCCGTGATAGATGCAGGCGATATGGTGAAACTGGTTTCCACGGATCTGCTGGTGGAAGGAGTGCATTTCGACCTGACCTATACTCCTTTAAAGCACCTGGGTTATAAAGCTGCGATCGTGAACTTCTCTGATATCTATGCCATGAACGGTACACCGGAGCAGATCACAGTCAGTATTGCTGTTTCCAACCGATTTTCGCTCGAAGCCCTGGAAGAAATTTATTCTGGAATTAAGCTGGCCTGCGAAAAATACAGGGTGGATATGGTAGGGGGTGATACGACATCCAGCATCAGCGGTTTGTTTCTCTCAATTACCGTTATCGGAAGTGCTCAGCATGATGAGGTTGTTTATCGAAATACCGCAAAGGAAAATGATCTGATCTGTGTGAGCGGCGACCTGGGAGGTGCCTACATGGGACTGATGGTGCTGGAAAGGGAAAAACAGGTGTTCAAAGTAAACCCGGACATGCAACCCGAGCTGCAAGGACTGGATTACATCCTCGAAAGACAGCTTAAACCGGAAGCCAGGAAAGATGTAGGCGACATGCTGAAAGGGATCGGGGTGAGGCCAACGGCCATGATAGATATCTCCGACGGGCTGGCATCGGACATCATGCATATCTGCAAAGGTTCGGAACTGGGATGCCAGATCTTTACGGATAAGCTTCCCATCGACGCTGTGACCATTAATACGGCTGCCGAATTCCAGATCGACCCGAACACAGCTGTTATGAACGGCGGAGAGGATTATGAACTGCTGTTTACCATCCGCCAGGCCGATTACGAAAAGATCAAAAACATCAGCGGGATCTCGGTGATCGGACATATGAGCGAAGCCGCATCGGGCATGAACCTGGTTACCCCCGATGGCAAAGCTATTGAGATCAAAGCACAGGGATGGGACGGGCTGAAGAAAGCACCTGACCGGAAGAAATAATGACCGCTAAAGCCAATACAGACTTATCCGGTGAACTTAAAGTATTGCCGGATAAACCGGGCATCTATCAATTTCTTGATAGCGAAGGCAAGGTGATCTATATTGGTAAAGCCAAGAGCCTGAAAAAACGGGTTGCTTCCTATTTCAACAAAGACAAATCAGTAAGCGGCAAAGTGTCGGTAATGGTTAGGAAGATCAAGGGCATCCGCCATATCGTGGTCGATACGGAGCAGGATGCTTTCCTGCTTGAGAACAACCTCATAAAGAAATACCAGCCACGCTACAACGTGATGCTGAAAGATGATAAGACCTTTCCATGGATCTGTATCAAAAATGAACGTTTCCCAAGGATCTTCTCTACACGAAACATCGTACAGGACGGATCAGAGTTATACGGCCCCTATGCTTCGGGAAAGATGATGCATACCATACTCGACCTGATCAGGGCTCTTTATCCACTGCGTAATTGCAAGCATAAGCTGAGTGAGAAAAATATTGCGAGTGGTAAATTCAAGGTCTGCCTGGAGTACCACATCGGCAATTGTTTGGGTCCGTGCGTAGGAAAGCAAACAGAAGAGGATTACAATAAGTCGATTCAGGATATTCGCGAGATCATCAAGGGAAACATCAGCACCATCATCAAAGAGCTTAAAAAGCGGATGATGAAACATGCCGAGAGCTTTGAGTTCGAAAAAGCCCAGATCATTAAGGAAAAGCTGGAACTGCTTGAGAATTACAAGAGCAAATCCACCGTGGTGAACCCGAAGATCCACAACGTGGATGTGTTCTCTATCCTCACCGATGATACATCCGGCTATGTGAATTTCCTGAGGGTAGTGAATGGTGCCATCGTGCAGGCGCATACCATAGAACTAAAGAAAAAACTGGACGAAACCCCAAAAGAATTGCTTGGCATTGCCATAACAGATCTGCGGCAACGTTTTGGGGATAGCAGCCGGGAATTGCTATTACCCTTAAAGCCGGACCTGCAGCTGCCGGAGGTGAAGATCACCATCCCCCGCAGGGGAGATAAAAAACAATTGCTGGAACTTTCGGAACGGAACGCAAAGTATTACATGCTCGAGAAGAAAAAGAAGCAGGAGCTAATCGACCCCGAACGGCATACCCGGAGGATACTGGAAACCATGCAGAAAGACTTGCGCATGAGTGAGTTGCCTGAGCGTATCGAGTGTTTCGACAACTCCAATTTACAGGGCGATTATCCGGTGGCTGCGATGGTATGCTTTATCAATGCCCGCCCGGCGAAAAAAGAATACCGGCATTTCAATATCAAGACCGTAGAAGGACCTGATGACTTCGCTTCCATGGAAGAGATCATCGAGCGGAGGTATAAGCGATTGCTGGCTGAGAAGAAACCCTTGCCCCAGCTCATTGTTATCGACGGGGGGAAAGGCCAGTTAAGCTCTTCATTGAAAAGCCTTGACAAGCTCGGATTGAGGGGAAAGATCACCATCATCGGTATCGCGAAAAAACTGGAGGAGATCTATTATCCCGGCGACACCCTGCCCATGTTTCTCGATAAAACTTCCGAAACACTGCGGGTGATCCGGCACCTGAGGGACGAGGCTCATCGTTTCGGCATTACGCATCACCGCAAACGCATGGAGAAAGGAACCATCAAGTCGGAGCTGACCGAAATAGAAGGTATCGGCTTTAATACGGCGCAGAAACTCCTTTGGAAGTTCAAGTCGGTGAAAAAGATAAGAGACGCAATGGAGGATGAACTTGCAGAGGTAATCGGGAAAGCAAAGGGAGCAATTGTATATAATCATTTTCACTAATGCTACTGGTTGCTGGCTTCTGGCTACTGGTTAAGTGAGAACAACCAGTGACAAGAAACGAGCGACCAGTAACTCTTTTTTTTTACCTTTGAGATTCTCTAACAGAATATCTAATCAAAATCCAACAGTATGAAATCAATACTCTCTGTGCTAAGCAAAGTTTTGTTTGCCGTTGCACTGGTGGGGCTGTTACTGGCGTCGCCTGATGCATATGGTCAAAAGAAGAAGAAAACTGACGAAAAGAACGATACCATCACCTCGGGACAGGTGAGCGGGTTGAAATGGAGGAGCATTGGCCCGGCCTTTACTTCCGGCCGTATTGCTGACTTCGCCGTTAACCCCTGCAACCCCAGTGAATATTATGTAGCGGTTGCGTCCGGGCATATCTGGAAAACCGTGAACAACGGGACCACCTTCAGCCCGATCTTCGATAATTACGGTGCCTATTCCATGGGCTGCCTGGCCATGGATCCCAATAACCATCACGTGATCTGGGCAGGTACCGGTGAGAACAACCACCAGCGTGCCCTGGGATACGGTAATGGTGTGTATAAATCGATCGACGGAGGAAAGAAATGGAAGAACATGGGACTGAAAGAATCCCGGCAGATCGGTAAGATCCTCATCGACCCGAGAAATTCGGATGTGGTATATGTAGCAGCAGAGGGCTCTGTGTGGGGTCCCGGAGGTGAAAGAGGATTATACAAAACAATTGATGGCGGGAAAACCTGGGAGCTGGTGCTGGAGATCAGCGAACATACCGGTATCAATGATATGGTTATGGATCCACGCGACCCGGATGTGATCTATGCATCATCGGAGCAGCGCCGCAGGCATGTGCACACCAAGATCGGCGGTGGCCCTGAATCGGGCATTCATAAAACAACCGACGGCGGTAAAACCTGGACTAAACTGAGGTCGGGACTGCCCGGAGGGGATGTCGGCGGAATAGGACTGGCCATTTCTCCAGTAAACCCCGATGTGGTTTATGCGATCATTGAAGCAGCAGGTGAAAGCGGAGGCTTCTTCCGTACCACTAACCGGGGTGCGTCATGGCAGAAAATGAGCAGCCACCATGCCAGCGGACAGTACTATAATGAAATCTTCTGCGACCCGGTAAACGTGGATAAGGTTTATTCTGTTGAAACAGTATCGAAAGTAACTGTTGATGGCGGTAAAACCTGGAAAAGCATAGGGAACAGGGGCCGCCACGTGGATGATCATGCCATGTGGATAGACCCGGATAATACCGACCACTTCCTGATCGGTGGCGATGGCGGGGTATATGAAACTTTTGATGCCGGCAAGAACTACATTTTCAAAACCAATCTTCCCGTTACCCAGTTCTACCGTGTCAACGTGGATAACAGCTGGCCCTTTTACTGGGTGTATGGCGGTACCCAGGACAACAGTAGTTTTGGCGGCCCTAACCAGAATAATGTATGGCAGGGCGTTACTGCAGGCGAATGGGTGGTGACCCTGGGCGGTGACGGGTTTTTCCAGGCCATCGATCCTGAAAACCCTGATATCGTTTACTCAGCCTACCAGTACGGGAACATCTACCGCTATGACAAGCAAAGCGGTCAGCGTACCGGCATCAAACCTCAACCACGCAAGGGTGAGAATACGTATAAGTGGAACTGGAATACACCATTCTTCCTCAGCCCGCATTCCAACACTACACTCTACATGGCAGCTGATAAGGTATTCAAAAGCGAGAACCGTGGCGATAAATGGGAAGTGATCAGTGATGATATTACAGCACAGATCGACCGGAATACCTGGCCGGTGATGGACCGCTACTGGGGAGTGGATGCCGTACAGAAAGATGTTTCTACATCCCTGTTTGGAATGGCTGTTTCCCTGGCCGAATCCAGGCTTAAAGCAGGCCTGCTCTACGTAGGTACCGACGACGGTGTAATCTCAGTTACTGAGAATGACGGTGAGGACTGGTTCCAGGTCAAAACCTTCCCCGGCGTGCCTGAATACACCTATGTGAGCGACATCCTCCCTGATAAATTTGATGAGAATATCGTGTACGCTTCATTCGATAATCATAAACGTGACGACTTCAAGCCGTATATCCTGAAGAGTACCGACAAGGGCCGCACATGGACATCCATCAGCAGCAACCTGCCTGAAAACGGGACTGTACATACCATCGAGCAGGACATTGAACGCCCGGAACTGCTTTTTGCCGGAACTGAATTTGGTGCCTTTTTCAGCATTGACGGAGGTAAAATCTGGACCAGGCTGAAATCAGGCCTGCCGGATGTGGCTGTAAAGGATATGGTGATCCAGGAAAGAGAAACCGACCTTGTACTTGCGACTTTCGGACGCGGCTTTTATATCCTTGACGACTACTCACCATTAAGGATACTCTCCAAAGAACTATACGACTCAACAGCATATATTTTCCCAATCGCTGATGCCCTTATGTACACCTTTAAAGGTGCAAAATACGGCCAGGGTTCCATGCCATATTATGGTGATAATCCCGACTTTGGAGCCGTATTCACATACTATGTAAAGGAAAGCCCGAAGACGCTGAAGCAGATGCGTAAGGAGAAAGAGAAAAAGCTCATCAAAGACAAAGAACCCATCCCCATACCCAGCATGGATGAGCTGAGAGCCGAGGAAGCTGAGATCAAACCTTACCTGATATTTACCATCACGGATGCCGAAGGCAATATCGTAAGGAAGATCAACAAACCCTTCTCCAAAGGCCTGAAACGGATGAGCTGGAACCTGACCTATCCTGCCATGGGCAATGTAAGGTTGCGTGGCGATAAGTACAGCCCGACCAATAACGACAGGGATGGTATGGCGATCATGCCGGGCACGTATTATGTAAGCCTGGCCCAATGGGTCAGGGGAGAGATCACCGAACTGGTCGATCCCGTTGAGTTCGATGCCGTCGTGCTGAACAACGTAACCCTTCCTGCCCCCGACCGTGCCGAGCTGGTGGCCTTTCAGAAGAAGACTGCCAAACTGGTTCGCGCGATACAGGCTTCACAGCAATTGCTTGGCAACCTGGAAGAAAGGGTTCAGTACCTGAAGCAGGCTATTAACAACACTCCCGATGCCACACCAGATCTGCTGGCGCAGGCTGCTGAGCTGGTAGCAGAGCTGGATGATATCCGCTGGGCATTTTACGGTCAAACACCCAAGGCAAGCCGTGAAGAGAACTGGCCTGCCCCGCCTGCCATTAACGACAGGATCGGAGCACTTATCTACTCACACTGGAATTCAACATCAAGGGTATCGGAAACCCAGATGCAGATGTACGACATCCTTGCTGAGGAATTCCCGCCATTGCTGGAAGAAATGAAA
>Ga0180435_10002560_pt1 | contig 18498 bp, 14 predicted proteins | sample SS_ome_3_FD_132467 | JGI IMG/M metagenome (GOLD analysis project Ga0180435, IMG submission 132467) | Hypersaline lake sediment archaeal communities from the Salton Sea, California, USA - SS_3_S_1 metaG | ecosystem: Environmental > Aquatic > Non-marine Saline and Alkaline > Hypersaline >...
CTCGGCGACCAGCTTTTCGAGTTGCTCAATTTTTCGGTCCTTGGCGTCCATGCCGACCATTGTCGCGATCGGCCACGACAGCGCAATACCCCTTTTGGGGTAGTCAGGCCGTGAACGGTTACTCGACGCCAAGCCGTTAACCGTTTGTCGTCACGGCTTTATCATCACAGCGATGGCAACGACGTCGCGTCAGAGTCTTCACTGCGCAGGTTCTCGACCAACCGCCGACAGATCTCGGTCAACGGCACACTGGTGATCTCGTCTTCGTAGACGCCTTTGATCGTGCCCTCGTCGCCATGCACGCGCACCTGAATGTTGATCGGCACTTCGCCAAGGAATGGAATCTCCATCTTGGTAGCGCGGTCCTTAGCGCCACCACTGCCGAAGATGTCGTAGCGCTTGCCGTTGTCGGGGCAAACAAACCCACTCATGTTTTCAATCACACCCAACACGGGAATATGCACCTTCTCGAACATCGTCACCGCGCGTACGGCGTCCATCAACGCAACGTCCTGCGGCGTGCAGACAATCACCGCGCCCGAAAGCGGCAGCAATTGCGAAAGCGATAAGGCAACGTCTCCTGTCCCCGGCGGCATGTCGATAATCAGGTAGTCCAACTCACCCCAATCCGTATCTGCCAGGAACCGAGAGATCGTTCCGTGCAACATCGGGCCACGCCAGATCATCGCTTCTTCGGGCGGCACCAACAGCCCGATCGACATCACCTTGATTTCGTCACGCAGGATCGGTTGGATACGATTGTTGATTAGCTCCGGTCGTTCATCCACGCCAAGCAAGTGTGGAATGCTCGGTCCGTACACGTCGGCATCCAACAGACCGACCGTTGCACCCGCTCGTTTCAGACCGTAAGCGATCGACGCGGCCATCGTGCTCTTGCCCACGCCGCCTTTGCCCGAGCCGACGGCGATTACACTCTTGACCTTCAGTTCCATTTCGCCGCGTGGTGTTGGAGGTCGATCGTGTTCGACGATTTCGACTTCAACATCCTTGACGCCGGGCATGTTTTCGCGAAGTAGCTGCTCGATCTCGGCTCGCTTGTCTGCCCAAAGTGGGGCATCGTGCGATGTCAGCGCAACTTGCACGCGCAACGCACCATTGTCATCGAGCACTTCGCGAACCTGTCGATTCGAGACGATATCGCTGCCGGTTTCGGGTTCAATACACTGGGCAAGAGCGGCATCCACCGCCGCACGATCTGCAAAAGCCTCCGCCATCGTCTTCTCCATTCATCTTCTACGAATCTAAAAGCTCGAAGCTCAAGCGAGCGTATCGTATTCGCCAACCCACGCTTGCGCTTCGAGCTAGTATCAACAATTCACCTGCGCTATCCAACTCAACTAGCCGCAAGCCAGGTGTGACTCTTAACGCCCGCCGCTAAGCGGCATCGAAGCGAGGATTCGCTCCGCTATTGTCTGGGCGGGCTTTGGAGACCGCTGAAGATGCCGGGCGGCAATCGCGGCCAGTGGTTCGAGTCGACGTTGGCCGAACGTGACGTAGATGGCTCCCGCCTCGCGAACCTGCCATTGAAAATCCCGCTGCGAGCGTGACAACACGACGGCCGTCGCCGCCAACGGGTACGCTCTGGCCGCCGTGAAACAGCCGGCGATCAGTTGGTCGGGACGAATTGCCGCTGCGTCAATCACCACCATGCTGGCCTGCGCGGCCTGCAACTCGTCGAACACCTGCCCCAGCGATCTGGTCTCCATTACCGGCAGGTTTCCAGCGATGACTGTGCGCAAGGCCCGCGCTAAACGCCCGGTTCTTTCAAGCACGATGAGTTTTGGCGGTGCAGTCATGTCTACATCATCAATTTGTTTAACGGCAAGCCGCAGGCGACTGAGTTTGTGCGCCGCTCACCGACGCCTTCGGCTCGCCGTTAAACGAGTGAACTAGCCTTCATCCTCTTCTCGACCGGAAAAGTACTCGAGTCGCCTGAGCAGACGAGCACGATTGATTCCCAACATTTGTGAGGCCCGTGTCTTGTTTCCCTTGGCCTTCTTCATCGCACGTTGAATCAGCTCGTGCTCCACGTCATCGAGGAATACAGGCAGATCGATCGGTTCGTCATCCTCGCGGCGATAGGCGTCAGCTTCGGCGATCTTCGTCAACTCCGGCATGTCGACCGGTGAAATCAACGGACCTTCGGCTCGCCCGCACGCTGCCGCAATGACTTCGTACAACTCATCAACGTTGTTGGGCCAACCATGCGCGACCATCAGATCGACCGCCTCGGGCGTGAATCCACCAAGCTGTTTCTTGCCAGCGACGTTGTGTGACTCGACGAATAGCTGCGCAAGTGGCTCGATGTCCTCCGGTCGCTCGGACAAGGGCGGCAGTTCGATAACGAGCGTACTGAGCGCCTGAGCCAAGTCCGCCCGATAACCACCCTGGGCAGCGAGTTCCGCCAGCGGTATTCGTGACGTCGCCAAAACACGAAACTCGATCTGGGCGATATCGAGCATAGCCATCAGTTCTTTCTGAGCGTCGGGCGACAATTGGTCCGCCTCGAGTAACAACAACGCCCCCTGTGGGCGATCTGTCAGTTCGGCGCATCGCTGCAAGAAAGCGCCGATCACCGCGTCGAGCAATTCCGCATCCAGAATCGGCCCGTCGATCGGGACGAGCGGCGCGGTGGAATCGACACCCTCAGCATAGTGAAGCGATCGGGCGAGATGCTCGCGACCACTGCCGGGGGGACCCACCAACAACACCCGCGAGCAGCCGCTGGCAGCCAACTCCATCTGCGACCGAACGCGGCGGATCGCGGCAGATCCGCCCACAACACGCTGAATGTCGTATCTTTGTCGTTCACGCAGAAGTTGCCGTCGAAGTTGGTCGTGAATCTGGGCCGGCGTCGACTCCTCGCCGGCAATTTTCTGCTCAGCAAGCGATTCACCGCCACGGACGATGGCCACCACACCAGCACAGTCGAGCGGGTCGTCACCCAGCGGGATGAAGTCGACATCGCGCCGGGTTAGCTGACCGCCGGCGTCAGCGACGGAGACAACGGCCGAAATACGTCGCCCAGCCATCGCCTCAGGCGGGGGACATAGTGCTGTGGCCAGATTTTGCAGGGAATCCTCCGTGTTTTCACTGTGGTAGTCGCACCGTTTACCCAGCAGAGTGGCTGTGTCGGTATTCAACCAATCGCGGCAAGCATCGTTGCAGAACACCAACCGGCGGCGATCATCGACCACGTAGATCGGTACCGGAGCGCCGTTGAGCACTCTCGCCAATTCGAACTTGTCAGTACGTCGTGACGCCACGGGGACTCCCTCCCGACGAATCGCATTTTGCGACACTCAATATCCGCAACCTACTACTGGCATTCATGTTTCGTCAATTCCCCTGGTCGCTACAGATGCTCGTTACCGAGCCGTATCGGGTAAAACCCCACAAAAATGATGGAATTTCAACTCGGTATGACAATGAGTTGTCACACCCACCTGCTAGGCTGCTAAGCGGTCTCACTAGACGCCGCTACCCGATTACTGTTTTTCGCCACGGTACAGGCACGAGGGTTCGCAACCAAAATGTACTGGGGGCGGCGCGCAGGCCGGACGGATCGCATTCCCATCGGGGCACATTGCAACGCAAAGGGGGCATATTGATGGGATGTGCGATCCGTTTTTTCATGCGCTTGGCGCCGTTTACTTCGCCCCTCGCTTGTGCCCATGGTTGCGGGTACGATGCAGAAGCATCCTCTCACAAACGATCCCTTAGGACCATCGACATCCGTGCTCGACCTGATCGCAACGCTGCATGATCTGATCCGCATCCCCAGTGTTAATCCGATGGGCGGCACACCCATTGGCTCGGACCGCTGTGAGTCGCGTCTTACCGACCACCTGGAAAACACCTTCAAAGCCCTGGGATTGCCGACTGAGCGACAGTCGATCGCCGAGAACCGTCAAAACATTCTTGCCCGACTCGACTCGCCGACATCGCCGGAATCGAAACCGCTCGTGCTGTTGGAAGTGCATCAGGATACGGTTCCGACCGACGGCATGACCATCGCGCCTTTCGACCCTGTGTTTATAGACGGCAGAATCTACGGCCGCGGCGCCTGCGACATCAAAGGCGGCATGGCGGTAATGCTGCACGTTCTCTCTCGACTGGTCGATGAGCGACCCGCCGAGATGCCGAACGTGGTCATGGCCTGTACTGTGAATGAGGAGTACGGGTTCTGCGGTGCGCGAAGACTGGCCGACTCGATGCACGACGGCAGCAGCCGGTTGCTGCCAAAACCGCCCGACGCGATCATCATTGCGGAACCAACTGACCTGAACGTGGTCGTTGCACACAAAGGGGTGGTGCGATGGCGTTGCCGTACACTGGGCCGCGCCGCTCATAGTTCCGCGCCGCAACACGGCAAGAACGCCATCTACGCGATGGCTCCCGTGGTCACCGCGCTCGAACAATATGCCACCGAGACACTCCCGCAGACTCCCGGACATCCACTGCTCGGCGGTCCGACGCTCAACGTGGGCGTTATTCACGGCGGTGTCAGTGTCAACACCGTGCCGGATCGCTGCGAAATCGAGATCGACCGCCGTTTGCTGCCTGATGAAGACCCCGTCGAGGCCCGCAACCACGCGTTGCAATACCTGGCAGACGCGAATCTGGCCAACGACGCGATCGAGCACGACTGTTCCTTCATGGCCGCGCCAGGCATGAGCGATGTCGGCAACACCCAACTTGCCGATTCACTGATTGCGGCGGCGGCGACATGCGGAGTGACGAGCAATCGGATGGGCGCCGCGTACGCCACCGATGCCGTCCATCTCAGCAGGGCAGTTCCGGCAACCGTAGTGTTCGGCCCCGGTTCCATCGAACAGGCACATACCAAGGACGAGTGGATCGCGGTCGAGCAACTCGAAAAGGCGGCCGAGATCCTCTTTCGCTTTTGCAGCGCGCACAAAAAACCCTGACCAGGTGGCCAGGGTTTTTCGGTTGTGCGCTTATCACACTTCAACTTGGCATGGTCTAAAAAATGTCGAGTTGGAAGTGGTGCCCCGAATGGTAGATTCGTTCTTGCGGGTAGTAGTTCTGCCACCGGCGGTTGTAGACCGGAATCTGCATCTCGGGCGGATACCGATAGTACAGGCTCTCGGCGCTGCGGTAGTACTCGCTACCCCAAAAGTTCTGTGGATAGTAGACGTACGGATAGTGGTAAAACCGTTCCCAATTATGGTTGCTGTAGGTGTGTCCCCATTGGCGGCCGAAGGCTCGCGGCTCCTGTGCCTGCGCCGTCGATTGATGCAGGACAATACACAAGAGGACGGCGCAGAATAGCCCGGTCAGTATACGACGTGTCATTGAGGCTCCCCCTCGTACGGTTTCTCTCTCGGATTGTAGCTGCGTTCGCCAGAACGCGGGTTCTGACAAAACTCGACCGCACTCTGGCGAGTGCAGCTACATCACAACTAACTCACTAGGAATTAGCATCGGCACCCCGGATAAGCGGCATTGAGAGAATATCCGTCACAATCGGCAGAATGGGAACGATAATGAACAGGCGAGAAATGGGCAGATAGGGAAGCAAGTGAAGAAATTCCGATTATGCGCCCCCCCTGCCAAGATCGCAGAGCAGGGGCCGGCCCCCGCTTCGTCAAAAAGAATCAAGCATAGACGGCAGGGGGGTCAAGAAAAACCGGACCACAAACAGACAAAATCGGGGAACTCCCCTACCGGTTTTTCGTCGCCAACGCTCCCGCAGGGGGGCTTACTCTGGCCGGATGCCCTGAGTGACTTCTTCTTCCCACTGACGCATTAATCGCCAGTCGTCGGCGCACACGCCGAACTCACCCATCGTGCAGTATTTTTCCAGCCGATCGATCGCCTCGCCGATCTGGTCGTCGTTCTTCCGGAAGGCGGGACCGTGAGAGGGAAGAAGCCACTCGGCGTCGCATTGCCGAATTCGAGTGAGCGTGTTGATGAAGGCTCGCAAATCGCTACCGTGATGGGCGTCGATGGCGCCAATGCTGCCGTCACGATAGATCGTGTCCGCCGAAAAAAGCAGGTTGTCCAGGCGGAACGACAACTGGCCGTCCGTGTGACCGGGCGTATCCCAAACCTCCAGTTCGATTTGCCCGATTTGGATAGTGTCGCCCTCTTTCAATTTTCGGTCGACCTTCACGGCGGGCATCTTCAGATCGATGCCCTTGGCCGGTATGTGGGCCAAAGAGCGATAGACATCCCCCGCCTCCAAAATCGTGGCGGAGTTCGGATGAGCCAGAACTGGGGCGCGAAGCTTCTGCTTCGCAAGCGCCATGCCCTGGGCGTGGTCGACGTCGGCGTGCGTGGCGATCAGCCCTTGGCAGTTGGCAAAAGGGAAGTCGAGTTGGCGTATCAACTCGATCAAATCATCAAGCGACTCTTCGTAACCCGTATCCAGCAATACCCAGTCGGCGCCGTCGTAGATCACATAGTTGTTGCAGCCGAGCACTTGGCCCAACTGGAAATTCAACTCGATCACGTGGGGAAACAGGGGTTTCCGCTCGATCATCGGAACAACCTTTTGCTTGGTGAGGTTTCGAGATTGCCTTCGATTTTAGGAGGGGCCCGGCGACCGCACAACGGGCGGTGCTAAAACCGCCGCTAACCCTTCACGATAGGTGGGGTACTTCAACTCGACCGTTAGCTCCCGTCTCATCTTCTGGTTGTCGATCCGTTTGCTGCTGGCGGCTCGACGGGCCACTGGCATTTCTGGCGACGGCTCAACGAATCGCGGCGGCGGAGCGTCGAGCAAACGGGCAACCTCGGTGTAGTAGTCTCTCCGCATCGTTGGATACCCGTCGCTGACGCAGTATGTCTGCGGCGCCGTCAACCTGTCTTCTGCGGCCAACACGATCCGCGCCGCATCGTCGACATGAATCAGATTCAAGTATCCAGTGGAAGGAGCAGGCACGGGGTCACCGCGGCGAATCTTTTCAATCCTCGGCACGCGCCCCGGCCCATACAGACCCGCCAAGCGCAACACGATCCGCCGATCGCCGACCGGATGCTGTGCGAGAAGTTGTTCTGCAGCGAGACAGGCCCGGCCCCCCTCCCGCGTCGGCTCGCATGGCGAATTTTCGTCAACAATTTCGCCGCCCGTCTGCCCGTAGACGCCCGTCGAACTTACATAAATGAAACGTTGCAGATCGCCCGTCAGCGCCTCCAGCGTGGCGCGTAGGCCGTCGACATACACGTCGTGGATTGAAGGCCCCGCCGCGCGATCGTAGCCGACGGCAAACAGCACCGTCTCGGCCGGCGGCAATTGTCTGAGCGAACTGGCGTCGGTGATGTCGGCAAGAACCGGCCGCAATCCCTGGGCAGAAAACTGCTCGGCCTTTTGCAACGACCGCGTGACGGCGCACACTTCGTCACCACGGGCGAGCCACAGCTTTGCCACGCGCAGGCCCAGGTATCCGCAACCGATTACCAATTTACTCTGTTTTGCCATCTCAGCCGCCGTTTGGAATTGCCTCACGCGAAGGCGCTAAGGCGCGAAAGAGCAAATTGATATGGGACTGGCGAAACGAAAACTCGAAAACGCTCACACTCATCTCCCATTTTTCTTCGCGCCTTAGCCTTCCCGTGCGATACCACTCCTCGCCCCGAGTCTTGCAGGGTCGCACTCCCGGTCGCCACATTTGTCGTCCCCAAGTTATAATGGAGCGAACATAGAAAGCGAACCGCATCCCGGCAGAAGGGCGCAACCATGTCTGAACAGGTCGAACAACTAAAGGCGACAATCGCCGAACTTCATGACGAACTCGCAAACATCGACTCGTTAGACGACGAAACCCGGGCCCTGCTCTTTGACGCCAAGGACGAGATGGAAGCAGCACTCAACCCCGACCTACCGGACGAACTCGAGCCACAATCGCTGACCGACCGCTTTCACCAAGCGATTCAGGAGTTCGATGAATCACACCCCACGCTTTCACGAGTGCTGGGTAAGCTGATCGACGCCTTGGGCCAGATGGGGATCTGAGGGAAGGAGTTGTCAGTCGACAGTTGTCAGAGCCGCTTGCGGCTTAGCGCTGCGATTCCAAATAACTCGCCAGTATGATCTGCGCGGCGAGCATGTCGCGGCGTTTTTTTCGCTTCTTGTTGGTCAACCCGGCGTCCAATAGCGCGGACTCGGCGTGGGCCGTGGTGAAGCGCTCATCATAGAGATCGACGGGCAGGCTGGTGACCTCCTGCAACCACTTGGCGAATTGGCGGGCCTCGCGCGACTTTTCACTCTCGTCGCCGCTGAGATGGATTGGTAGACCGACCACGAACCGGGTGATCTGCTCGTCTTCGACCAGACGTTTGAAATAGCGTGTGTCGCCGTCAGGGCCACAACGATCGTAGTTATCCAGCGGGCTGGCGATTGTCTGACTCGCATCGGTAATCGCCACGCCGATGCGTTTCGTGCCATAGTCGATCCCGGCGATCCGTCCCGTTGGCTGAGCGTCACTCACCGCGGTCGCCCTCCGCCGGCTTGTAGTCTCGGGGGATCGGTTTGCGACCGGCGGCCGACGTGAAATACCCCTGCTCGATGAACCGCAACGTGACTTGCTGAACGGTCTCGTCGCCCGGCATGAAGAAGTGTTTGACGGGCAATACAACGAAGTCACGCGCACCCGGCAGTCGCGTTTCCTCAACGGTCACCAACAGGTCGTCATTGCCGGCGATGAGCGGATTTTGCTCGATGGAAGACGTGCTACCACCGGCGATGATGCCGAATTCCTGTTTGGGGATTGTCAACTTTTTTTCCAGATCGTCCCACCTTCGCGAAAACGCCTCGCCGCTCTCGCCGGTTGCCCATTCGAAGACCTTGTTGCGGCCAAACTTCTCGGCGAGCCGCGCCCCTTGGTTCGGTGGACCAATCATCACCAGCCGGCGAATACGACGATCGGGCGTCAGCCCTTTGGCGGGGTCGGTCTGATCGGCCAGGTAGTGCCGAATCACGATATTGCCGAGGCTGTGAGCAACGAAATTGATCTCCGTTACGCCTTCGAGATTGCGAAGGATTCGATCCAGGGTTTTCGCATGCTCGGCAACGCTGCCCTGCGTCGTCGGATAGGTCACGTTGTAAACGTGGTAGCCGCCTTCCTTCTCCAAATAGTCGCACATCGAATCCATCCGCCCCCGAGTCGACCACAGCCCGTGCAGCGCAACGACCGCCTTGCCCCGGTAGGGCTGCAGGTTCTTCTCTTTGCGGATCTTCTGGAGGGCTTCGTCACACGCTTTGTAGGTCCCCCAGGCGTGGCGGTAATCGTCACCGTCGAGTAGCCGACAATGGCCGGTCAGCGTGTTCCGCTGAATTCGCCAATCGCGGAAGTGGAGTTGGTCGGCCCAGAGTTGCGTGCCGCCCATCGTTGGCGTTTTCCAGTTGGGCGGATCGGGCAAGCGGTCCAACCACGTTGGCTCCTCGGCGAGGGCGGGGACCGATAACAGAATCAACGCGGCAATGATGGTCACGGTTTTGTGAAGATGGATCATGGGTCCGGATCGCAAATTGGAAAAGGCGAATTGTAAATCTCAAATTGACGGACTCAAGCTCGTAGCATTCGGCCAAGCCGCAAGCGGCTTCCTCGCCCCTCGTCCCTCGCCCCTCAAGAAAAATACCTGTCTTCGGTGATCTCGGTTTCTGGGGGTATTTTTTCGGGCAATTCGCTTTCGTCCAGGGCAAAAAAAGGATTAATCTCGACCCGAACGCCATCGCTGACCATCGCACCGGCGTGGAGGAGCCAGCGACAGTGCTGCGCAATCATCGCCTGTTGTGCCGTAATCGCCGTTTCCGTCGCTTCGCCGGCTGCGTTTTTGACCGGTGCAAATACATCCTCGCGGGCCCCCTCGACAACGATCGGATTCTTCGCGTGGGGCAGCAGATCGAAGATAAACCGCTCGAATTTGATCGCATTGGGAGAGTCTGGGACGACCAGATTGCCCGCACCGTCGACGTGAGATACCTTTTTTAGCGCTCGATGCAGCGGCAGCGAATCCTCGGCCGCCGCCGCCCGCTTCAAAAACGATAGTTCAAACACATGGACCGCGATGCTGCCCGCCCAGAACCGCAAACCACCCTCGGCGTCTCGCTGCTCCGCCAGTTCGCTGGGCAGTTCGCTGTATTCGATCATCTGCACATGGTCGCCACAGCGAACGACGTTGCCGAGCCGATCATCTGGCCGATCCTTGGCAACGACCAGCGTGGTCATCTCGCTTTCGTGCAAGATGTGCTGGCCGATCAATCCAGGATCACAAACCGAGGTCATCGGGTTGTCGACTTGACAATAAAAGAGATATTTGACACCGCGCTGTTTGGCGTCGGCCAGGCAACCGCTCGCCGCAAAGGCCGAGAGCATGCCGCCGTGGCCATCGGGGCTCAACGCAAGCGAATCGGCCGACTCAAGCAGCGCCTGGCCTGTTTTGGCGTCGACGGCCGGCAATGTCCCCTGACAGAACACGCGGCAATCACCTTCTGATAGACCGAACCAATCGTGCTTCGACAAGAACTCGAGCGTCTCGTCGTGCGTTGCCGGGCTGGTCATCAGGTACAGTGGAATCTCACAACCATGGTGCTCGGCCCGGGCTCTGAGTTTTTCGAAGAGGATCTCGAAGAGCGTTCGCCCGGAGACTGGTCCCAGCGGAAACATGCCTTTGGGGTGGGGAAAACCGAGTCGCGTCCCCTGCCCTCCAGCCACCAGCACCATACCCACCTTGCCGGCGGCGAGTGCCGCCTCGCCTGTTGCGATGGCTTGCGACCGCGTTTCGATTGGGTTCGGATCGGAAAGACGCACGGCTGGCGCAGGCTCGATCTCGTCCAGTTTCGAGAGCCAGTCGTTTTCGGACGATGGCTCGCTGTAGGCCTGGGCAAGCGTGGCAAAATCGATCTTGCGGATCTGATCGCCCAATGTCTTCTGCGCCGCCAAATCGAGTTGCCGCCAGTGGTCGCATAGTTGCTGCTGACCGACAGCGATCAGTTTGTCGTTGATATCGTGTGTCATGGCGTCGTCTATTAGCCGCGACGCTTGCGTCGCGCTCTCACTCAGTTGCGATTCGACGTCGTGCGTGTCGTAACGTCAACGCGGGCCAATCCCGGCCGCTAACGCATTGGCTTCTGTTTTCATGTTCGTTCGCGGGCGAAGATCTCCAGCAGGATGTCTTGCGATTCGTCGTAGACGGCCGTGAGCCGAGCTTCGATCCGCGCGCCAAACGGCTGAATTTGGCCGACCGTAATGCGCACCTCAGGACCATCGGTCTGCTCGACCGAGATCTCCGGCATCACCTCGAACGGCGGACAAAACGAAACGTGCAGCCGAATCGCTCGCTGATCGGGAGCGAACGTCCCGCGCAACACCCCAAAGAGTGTGTCGGTACCGTCGTCCTCGCGAGCGCGTGTGAGCTGCTGGGAAACGTTTTGCGGCAACACATGCGGGGACGATTGGTGGGGTGCATCGAATCTCAAGCGGCGATCGGGGTCGTCCAGTTGGCGACTCTTCGTGTCCACATCCTGGCGATTCGTTGTTTCCGTATCGGCTGCATGCGGCAATGTCGACGCAGCAGCGGAGTCGGCGCATCGCCACACCAGCCACAAACCGCACGCCTCGGCAATCGCCAAGATCGACCAGAACGCCAGAAAACTGCGAGCCGACACATCGGGCAACGAGACGGCGAACGCAAAGCAGAACACCGCCATGGATGGAGCGGCGAACACCGCCCAAAGCTCTGCGGCATGGGTTTGCTCACGCAACCAGAACCGCCAGACCAAACGGATGGATAGCGATCCTGCCGCCAACGCCAAGGCCGTCGTCAGCAATGATATTTCGTCGAGCGGATGAACGAGCGCGCCAACGAGCCGCCGGGCAAGCAGGCCGACCCCCATCATCAGCATCAAGGCGATCGACGAGAGCACACCCCACCGCACCACTTTGTGCCACGATTGCGAGAGCGTAATTGGATAGGGCGTCGCTGCCATGTTCAATCCGATTGGCCTCGCGCAGCCACGACGCACGGCCTGTCCGCGGTCTGGTGACCGCGGCTTCAGGCAAAGTCTAGCCCGCGGTCGCCTCGGCTTTGGCGGCTTCAGCCAACTCGGCTGCGCGCCGGGTGCTTTCCCACGTGAAATCTTCGTCTTCGCGGCCGAAATGCCCACCGGCTGCCGTCTTGCGGAAAATCGGTCGCCGCAGGTCGAGATACTCGATAATTCCGCCGGGCGTCAATGGGAACATCTCGCGAACCAATTCGCAAATTCGCTCATCGGGCAACGTGCCGGTGCCGTCGGTATCGACGTAGACGCTGACCGGCTCAGAAACGCCGATCGCGTAGGCCAATTGCACTTCGCAACGCTCCGCCAAACCGGCCGCCACCACGTTCTTGGCAACGTGACGAGCCATGTAGGCCGCGCTGCGGTCGACCTTGGTGGGATCCTTGCCGCTGAACGCGCCGCCGCCGTGTCGACCCCAACCACCGTAGGTGTCGACGATGATCTTTCGACCGGTCAGACCGCAGTCGCCGTGCGGACCGCCAACCACAAATCGCCCCGTCGGGTTGACGTGATAGGTGATGTCGCCGTTGACCAACTCGGCCGGCAGGATCGGTTTGACGACCTTTTCAACCACGAAGTCGCGAATCTCTTCGTTGCTGACATCGGGACCGTGCTGTGTCGAGACGACCACGGTATCGATACGCACCGGTGTCTTGCCGTCGTATTCGACCGTCACCTGGCTCTTGCTGTCGGGCCGTAGCCAATCGACCTCTTTGTTGAAGCGGGCTGCGTTGAGCCGTTCGAGAATATGGTGTGCCAGCGAAATCGGCAGCGGCATCAGTTCCGGAGTATCGTTGCAGGCGTAGCCGAACATGAGACCTTGGTCGCCAGCGCCAACATCCTTGCCTGCTTCTGTGTTCTCGTCCACGCCCTGGGCAATATCGGGACTCTGGCGGTCGAGCGAGGTCAGCACGGCACAGGTTCGGGCACTGATGCCGTGCGACTCATCCGTATAACCAACATCCTCGATGACTTGGCGGACGATCTCGGGATAGTCGATCTTGGCATTCGAAGTGATCTCGCCGGAGATGACGGCCAAGCCGGTCGTAACCATGGTCTCACAGGCAACACGGCTGTAAGGATCTTCAGCGAAGAGGGCATCCAATACGCCGTCGGAAATCTGGTCGGCTAGTTTGTCCGGGTGCCCCATACTGACCGATTCGCTGGTGAATAAGTACTTGCCTGACGACACCTTCGTACTCCTTGCTTTGCGTGAAATCTCCGGCGGGTCAATCCGCCCGAATTTGGGAAACGGGTATTATAGGCGGACTCGGGCAATCGGGGACAGGGGACTGACCGCAGCCACCGATCGACCGTTCAGGCGATTCTGCGGACCGAGGCTGGGTTTTCAGGTTTTTGCACGTCTGCGGGAGGAATCAAACGGTCCAGCAAATCGACTGTGCGGACGGCGGCGCCAGTTTGCTGGCTCACCAACTGTCGGGCTCGATCGCCAAGGCTATTCGCCCAGTCGCGGTCTTCCAGACAGCGGCGGACAAACTCGGTCATCTCTGCTCGGTCATGGACAACCACGGCGGCTTCTTCCGCCAGTAGGAGACTGACGACGTCGCGAAAGTTCTTGGTATTGGGGCCGAACGATACCGCCGTCCCATACGCAGCCGGTTCGATCATGTTTTGCCCGCCGCGACTCCCCATACTGCCACCGACGAAACCGATATCCGCACACCCCCACCACGCCCCCAACTCGCCGACGACATCGACCAGCAGAACGCGCGATTCCTCTTCAATTCCCCTCTCATTCAGTCGGGAGCGGCGCTGCCAGGAGAGGCCGAACTCGTCGAACAGGCGGGCCACCGCGTCGAATCGCTCTGGATGACGCGGCACGACGATCAACCGCAAATTGGGGTGCGATTTCGAAAGCTCTTTGAATGTCGCCAACGCGAACCGTTCCTCGGGATCCTGCGTGCTGCCGGCAAGAAACACTGTATCTGTTGATTCGATACCCGCGATCTGTGCGAGTTGCCTGGTTGTCGGGTTGTTTCGATCGCTAACGGCCCCGTCGAATTTGACACTGCCGGTCACATGGACAGATTCGGCGTCGGCGCCCAACTGGCGGAACCGGTCGGCATACTCCTCGCTCTGCACACCAATCAAATCGATCTTCGTGAGTAGACGCCGCATCAATGGGCGGATCTTACGGTAGCCTTTGAAACTCTTTTCGCTGAGCCGACCGTTGAACACTGCCACCGATGTGCCACGACCGTGAGCAAGTCGAACCAGATTGGGCCAGAGTTCCAACTCGGCCAACAGCAACAGGTCGGGGCGGATTCGTCGCAGCGCGGCCCGCACCGCCCACGAGAAATCAAACGGGCAATAGAAGACGGTGTGTTGAGCGAAATTCGCCTTCGCCAGGTTGTAGCCGGCTGTCGTCGTTGCCGAAATGTAGATGGCCAGGCGAGGATGCCGTTTTTGGATTTCGGCCAACACCGGTGTCAGCAAATTGACCTCGCCAACACTCACGGCGTGCATCCAAACGCATGCGTCCTGTCCGTCTCGTTTGGGAACGCGGCCAAAGAGTTTGGCTGTGATGCCCTCGCGATACTTGCCCTTGGCGACAGCACGATAGACGATCCATGGTGAAACCAGGACAAGCAAGACCAGGTAAAAGATATTGAGCAACCAGCTCAAGCGGAACTCCTTTTCCAATGACAATCTCCGCGTTTAACGGCAAGCCGAAGGCGACGACGACGCCTTCGGCTTGCCGTTCAGCAACGTTACGCCGCCCCGCGATCTTTACCCATGCAACACTTTTTGTACTTCTTGCCGCTGCCGCAGGGACAAGGATCGTTGCGGCCGACACGCTGACCACGGTTGCGAATCGGCTCGACCTTTTCGCTACCGCCACGACTGGCGTCGATGGCGGCTTCCTGCTGTTTGGCAATCTCGCTGGCCGACGCCGCCTGATCGTGACGCGCCGACGTTTCGACCCAGGTCGACCCGACGAAATCCTCGTCCAACTGTTCCATCCGGAAGACCAAATCGGTCACGCGTTCGCCAATGCTGCGCCACATGCCATCGTACTGACGCATACCTTCGCGCTTGTACTCAACCTTCGGATCCTCTTGAGCGTAGCCACGCATGCCGACGGCGCTACGCAGATAGTCCATCGCCAACAGATGATCCTTCCAGGCGGAATCGACGATCTGCAACAACAGGTCGCGTTCCATACGACGGATTTCCGGCCGATAACGATCTTCCACCACATTTCGGAACCGCAGGTCGACTTCGTCTCGCGTCAGAGGCAGCAGATCCTCGGTCGGCAACTCGATCTCGTACTTATTTTGCAGCCAACGGGTCAGCGACTCGCCATTGCCAATCGCCCGAACGGTTTTCCCCTCTTCGGCGTCGCCAAAGAACTCGGCAACCTTCCCGAGAACATCATCGACCGCTTCATCGGCCACCTTTTGATTCGCTACACTCTGCTTCAGCAGCACTTCGCGGATGTCTTCCCGCTGCATGCTCTTGATGTCTTCGAGGTCGAGTTTGGTGCGGAATCGGGTAGCCGCCCACTCGACAAGCTGATCGCGATCGATCTTGCCGTGCCCGCCCGCCACTCGTTTCGTGTAGCGATACAGACCGGCCATAACCGGGTATTCGCATTCCTTTTCCTCGTAGGCGTCGCGGGCTCGCTGGCAGGCCAGTTTAATCAGATCGTCCGACTCAAGTTCCTTGACTTCTTCGAACGGAATATCGAGCCCGAATTTATCCTTGAGCCAATTGCAGCTCACTCGGACACCGAAATAGGAATCGAGAAAACGGCCGCCCTCACTGAGGTCGACGCTGGTGATCACCTCGCGCCCCTTTTCGACCAGCACATCGTAAACGCCGTCGCGTCCCGCCTTTTTCAGGTCGCGATCACGGAAGTTCGTTCCCCAACGAACGTTAGAAAACTTGGCGAGCGCTTCCCAGTTCCAATCTTTTTCGTCCTCTTCATCTGGCAGGTTTTCTTCGATCGCGTCGAGCACGGCGGTTTCCGCCAGTCGCTCGGCCTCGTCGATGGCGTGTTGTGCGGCGTTGCTGGCGTCCATACCGCGGAAGTCGCGCGGTTCGAGCGAGGTCGAAAGCCGCGAACCGGCCCAATTGGCGTACGTTTCCACTCCGTAATCGCGAGCGAGGAACATACCCAGGTAGTGCTCGACCTGCCCGTTGACCATTTCGAGAATCAGGTCCTTGCCGATGCACCCATCCAGGATACTTTGGCGATAGGAATAGAGCCGCTTTCGTTGCTCGTCCATGACTTCGTCATACTCGAGCAGGTTTTTTCGCACTTCGAAGTTGCGTTCTTCAACCTTCTTTTGAGCGCCTTCGATTCGCCGCGTAACCATTCGGCTTTCGATCGCTTCGCCCCGTTTCATGCCGAGCCGCGTGAGAATATTCTTGACCCACTCGCCGGCGAAGATCCGCATCAAGTCATCTTCGAGCGAAAGATAGAAGCGGCTGGAACCGGGATCACCCTGTCGACCAGTTCGCCCGCGAAGCTGCAGGTCGATGCGGCGGGCTTCGTGCCGTTCGGTACCGATCACATGCAGGCCGCCGATGCTTTTGACGACCTCGCCATCGGCCTTCATGTTCTCGCGTTTCTCGATCTCGTCGACCAACTCATCCCATTCCTCACGGGGCACATCGAGACGGGTTTCGTATTTGTCCTGGAGTTGCGCCCAGGCCATCGTTTCGGGATTGCCGCCGAGCACGATATCGGTACCACGACCAGCCATGTTCGTCGCGATGGTAACGGCTCCTTTGCGGCCGGCTTGGGCAACGATATCCGCCTCGCGCTTGTGATGTTTCGCATTGAGCACTTCGTGTTTGATGCCCTTGCGATCGAGCATCCCGCCCACCTTCTCGCTACTCTCGATCGAGACCGTACCGACCAGCACGGGACGACCCTTGCGATGCACGTCGGCAAAATCGCTTACCTTCAACTCCTGTTTCTGCTTGCTACCCTGCGGCTGGAAATGAATCGTGCCGTCTTCCTCTTTGAGGATCGTACCCCAGATTTCTTCACCATCGGGCTTGGTGAGGATATCCCACTTGTTGAGTCGTTCAACGTCGTCGACAAGCGCTTCGTATTTTTCTTCTTCGGTACAGTAGATTACGTCGGGATGGCTAATTCGTTGCAACTCACGATTGGTCGGCACGGCAATCACGTCGAGTTCGTAGATCTTCCAGAACTCGTTCGCCTCGGTCATGGCCGTACCGGTCATACCACAGATTTTACTGTAGAGCTTGAAGAAGTTTTGCAGCGTGATCGTGGCGAGGGTTTGCGTCTCTTCCTTGATTTTGACGCCCTCTTTGGCTTCAACCGCCTGGTGCAGGCCGTCGCTCCATTGCCGCCCTTCCATCAATCGACCGGTGAACTCGTCGACAATGATGATGCTGTCGTCTTTGATGACGTAGTTGACGTCGCGTTTGTACAAATGGTGGGCTTTGAGCGAGTTGTCGATCAGGTGCGGCCACTCCATGTTGCCGGCGGTATAGAAGCTTTCGACGCCCGCCAGTCGCTCGGCCTCGCGCACGCCCGTGTCGTTCAAGTGGGCGGAATGGTCTTTTTCGTTGACCTCGAAGTGGACATCCCGCTTGAGTTGCCGCGAGACCTTGTCCGCCTTGGCGTACTTGGCAATGTCGTCGTGGGCGGGACCCGAAATAATCAACGGGGTACGCGCCTCGTCAACCAGGATGTTGTCGACCTCGTCGATGACGGCATAGTTGAGACGCCCCTGCGACTGCTGCAATCGTTTGGGAAAACGGTTGTCGTTGCGACTCGCCCGACGCATGTTGTCGCGCAGGTAGTCGAAACCAAACTCGTTGTTCGTACCGTAGGTGATGTCGCATGCGTAGGCCCCCTGCCGATCAAGGACCTCCATGTCGCTTTGGATCGCGCCGACCGTCAGCCCCAGACCCATGTAGAGCGGGCCCATCCATTCCATATCACGGCGAGCGAGATAGTCGTTCACGGTAACGACGTGTACGCCCTTGCCTTCGATGGCATTGAGGTAGGTGGGCAACGTGGCGACCAGCGTCTTACCTTCACCCGTCACCATTTCGGCGATCGACCCGCTGTGGAGCACCATGCCGCCCATCAATTGCACGTCGTAGTGCCGCATGCCCAGATATCGCTTGCCGCCCTCGCGGCAAACGGCAAAGGCTTCGACCAGAATGTCGTCGAGCGTCTCGCCGGCATGCAGCCGCTCGCGGAACTTGACCGTCTGTTCGCGCAGCTCCTCATCGCTCATCGCCTCGTACTTCGGTTCCAGTTCGTTGATCGCATCGACCTTCGGTTGCAACCGCTTGATGTAGCGGGCGTTCGACGAACCGAACACGGACGTGATGCCGCGTTCGAACTTCCGCATCACGCCGCCAAAAAAGAGCTGGATGAGTTCCCAGATTCGAGCAAGGATTTCCATGATGTATCGCTGGACCTCTGGCGGCTTGGC
>Ga0180435_10002561_pt1 | contig 18495 bp, 22 predicted proteins | sample SS_ome_3_FD_132467 | JGI IMG/M metagenome (GOLD analysis project Ga0180435, IMG submission 132467) | Hypersaline lake sediment archaeal communities from the Salton Sea, California, USA - SS_3_S_1 metaG | ecosystem: Environmental > Aquatic > Non-marine Saline and Alkaline > Hypersaline >...
AAGAACCTGCCTGCTACCGAGAGTAGACTTGGCACCTTCATCGTATCATCACCCATTAGATTCCGCGCAGGCTTTCTGGATGACCAACTTGGCCTGCTTATAGTGAACCATCAAATGAAAGCCAAACATGCAATGCCAATCGTGGGCATTAAAGTTGCCAAATAGCGGATGTCGGCTTTTAAGGGTCCCCCTGAGTCTATTCATTTGGCCCACGGATTTCAGATGGTCCACGATTGATTGCTGGAAGGCATCGATTATTTCGGGACCGGCTGTGGCGGATGGCATGACATCCTTTTTAGGATCGATGTCACCGGCGCCACTGGGCTGTTGGTTAAGAACCATGCTCTGCATAATGGATGTTATGCTCCTGTTTACGATGGCATGATGTTCCAGCAGCATATAAAAGGACCAGTTTCGCATGTCTTCATCAACACCTGGCATAGCCGGAACGGTTACGGGCATGCTTCCGCAATCGCCATCTATTTTTTGTGACAGCGCCAGGTATCGATCCAGCATCCTTTCTATCCGGCTGTCGGCCATGGCGCGGCTGGTCATGGCGAACCAAACTCTTACCGCTATTTTCATCATTTTTTGATCCATGGTCGGTCAATAAGACATGCAATTTTTGAGAAACTTACCAGGTTAAACCCGTGTCACCATGCTTGAAAGTTCCTAATAAAGCAGGCTTTCGACACTACATTTTAATGCCTTCGTAAATTACAAGCCAACGATAGCACATCTGGGGTTTGGGATCAATTTCAGATAAGCCCCAATCCAAGCGTGCTCATATGCCCCTTAGAATTCACCATCCAATAACAATCTTGAGTATGATTAAAGTTTTCTCATGATTAACCGATAATACTCATATATCGGAGCGCGCTAAATAAATATTCCGATAGGCAATTGGGTCGAAAGACTTGTCAATGCCGTAGCAAGTTCACCCAATTAAAATAATTAATAAAATAAATTCAATTCCTTAATTTGTTGAAGCAGGTGATACCATGAAATTCGTTAGAACATTATGCCGGTTTTGTCTGGTGTTAGCTTTTTTATATTTACTGTGCATGATTCCAAGTTTTGCGAACGAAGAACCCTTGAAATCTTATATCGGATCCGAGGCATGCGGTGAATGCCATGCAGACCAGTTCGAAGCCTTTCAGGCTCATGCCAAAAAAGCCAAATCCTATGAAAGCGTTCGGATTATGCAAAAAGGCCTTACGGAAGCCGAAAAAAAGGAATGCTATGCCTGCCATACGACCGGATATGGTAGCCGTGGGGGGTTTGTTTCTGAATCCGAAACCCCGCATTTAAAAGATGCGGGTTGTGAAGTCTGTCATGGTCCCGGAAGCGTGCACATGGAATCTGAGGATCCGGAAGATATTATTGCCGTATTGTCAATCGAAACCTGTAATACATGCCACAGTTCAGAACGGGTTGATGCATTTAAATTTAAACCGCTGCTATTTGGCGGCGCCCACTAGCCCAATTCATTATTCGGAGGTATTGGTGAAATTAATCGATTTTTTTACTAAAAATCTTTCAGTCAAGGTTTTGATTCCTATTGTTGCGGCTCAAGTTCTGGTTCTTGGTGTGATTATCTTCGTTAATATCAATAATCAGCACACCAGCCAGATGGCCATCAGCCAGGAAGGCGCCGAAAATATGGCATTGGCCATCGAAGGCGGAATGATAGACGCCCTTTCCATTGGTGACAACGATGTGGTTCTCAAACAATTCGACCGTCTCAAGGAAAACATGGCCCTTTTGGATGTTATGATTTTTGACTTTACGGGTGATGTAACATTTGCCACCGATAAAAGGCTCATCGGAAGCAATGTAAGTGCATATTCAGTTGAGCCGGCAGTCGTTCAACAAATTCAGACCATGCTAAAACTGGGCGAGAAGCCCAAGCAACCGATCCAAGAGAATCTCGATGGCGTACGCTATCTAAACATTGTCAAACCGATCTACAACGAAACACGCTGTTTTCACTGCCACGGCCGGTCTAAAAAAATCCTGGGCGGCATGCAGGTGCGAACGCCCATAGAAAATGTCCTCCAGGCTTCTGCTTCAACCCGCAATATTAGTATTATCGGCGGAATTATAGGTGTGTCGATACTATGTGTCATTGTCTTCGGATTGCTTCATGTTTTGATCCGCCTGCCTGTGAATCGTCTGTTGGAACTGGGCGGTAAAATGCGAGCAGGTGATCTAACCCAACGGGTGACAGTAAATGGACGCGATGAAATCAGCCATATGTCGGCCCGTATGAATCTCGTTAACGAAAGCTTACAAAGCATGATCCATGGCATTGTTGATTCCTCCCATACCCTCTCCGAAGGCTCCGCTTCCCAGGCTGCGTCCCTTGAGGAAACCTCTGAATCTATTAATAAAATGGCCTCGATTGTAAAAAAGAACATGGATCGTACAAAACAGTCGAATGAACTGATGAAAAAGGCGGACCAGATTTTCTCGCAATCAAAGATATCAATTGAGGAAGTAACCGCGGCAATGGAGGCCATTACCAAAGCCAGCCAGGAAACCTCTCAAATCATCAAAACGATTGATGAAATCGCCTTTCAAACCAATCTGCTGGCGTTGAACGCATCGGTGGAAGCTGCTCGCGCCGGGGAGGCCGGAGCTGGATTTGCCGTCGTAGCCGATGAAGTCCGGAACTTGGCCCTGCGCGCAGCCGATGCTGCCAAAAGTACTACCGGATTAATCGATCAAATAGAATCAAAAATAAAAATTGGTTCAGATCGTGTAAAAGAAACCAATTCCAATTTTGTTGAGTTGGCGGAAAAAATTGAAAACAGCGGTCATTTAATCTCTGAAATCGCTGCCGCTTCCAATGACCAAACGCAGGGCATTGAGCAAATCAGTCAAGCCGTGGCCTTGATTGACAGTGCCACCCAACAAAACGCCGCCATGGCAGAAGAGTTGGCCGCATCTGCAGATCAGTTTATTGTCGATGCAAAAGAGAGCACGAACACGGACAATGAAAATCTAAACTCGAGGCCTAACCCAGAGGGATTAGACAATTTTACCGATTAGTCTTTTTGATGTTCAATAGCTTTGACTGATATGAAGTGGGCACATTATTTTGAAGCGGTGTTTTTAATCCGTATTGCCGTCTGATCTAAGAGTTTTTCGGGTACCCACAATGCTGACAAATAGGCTCCGGATACGGATACAACGCTAGAGCCTGACAGTCGAAATACCCCGCTTACGCCTTACTGCTTAGTATTCTGGTAAAGTGAAAAACGGACGACCTTGGTGTATAGTGTTTTTACCCAAAAAACATTAACGCCAAAAAAAGGAGGTCGTCCGATGGATAAAATAGCATACTTGGCCATGGATTTACACGCAAGAAGTTTCACTTTAGGACAAATGATCGCAGAGGGTTCTTTCAAGGGAGCTTTAGAATTGCCCACATCTGAAAAATTATCATAATTGCCCTCAACTCGGTTAAAGCCAAAAGGAAATATCTTACCATTGAACAAGGCCCCTTAACTTACTGGGCGGCTCAGATTGCCGATCCATATGTTGACCAGGTGATATCCTGTGATCCAAGAGCCAACGTATTGATTTATAAAAATCCCCACAAAAAAGATGAAGTCGATACCAAAAACTTATGCAAGTTGCTTCGACTGGGAGCACTGCATCATGTTTATCAACCCCAGGACGACAATCGGGCCATCTTCAAAGCAGCAGCGACGGAATGCCATTGGGTTATCAGCGTATCGATAGCGCCGGTATTGGCGAGTTGAAAGCCATAAGTTATCGTGCTTTCGTGGCTGCAATGAAGGGTGAAAATGAGGTCAAACGCTTCTATCATCAATCATTGCAACGTACCCACAACCGGAAACATGCCCGCTTGAACACCCAGCGAAAAATTTTGGCAGCCATGTACACCATTTGGAAAAAAGGAGTCGCTTATCGACCCGAACTGTTTGCTCCATCCGCATAAATAGGGCACCGGCTTAATGATAATCGTCCTATTGCTGACTGAAGTACGCAGCTCAGTACGGCGGATCGGGTTGCCGGGATAGTCTCAATCAGGAGCCTAGCTTTCTATTTTTAAGCGAAAAACTCAACTTCTGGATAGGCACCCGGCCTTGAAACCCAATATGACCATAGTCTTCCTGATTAACAGGAAAAGACTCATATGTGTGAATGGAAAGAACAAGACCCGTACTGTCATGTTGATTCGATCACCTTACTGAGTCATGCAACCTTTTATGCCGGTAATATACGATATCAAAGAGCAAGAGGAGCCACGGTCGTCCTGTGAAAAAAAGATCCATTTCGCAGTATAGGATTTTTATGTCTTGATTTCACTTTTCATGTGTGGATCATGCAGGCAATAAATGAAAGTTTTTTATCGGCAGGTTGAAAAAGAAATTCTTCGATCCGGAACTGACTATTCGGCCCCATAGAAACGACCGTGTCGTCTTCGAATACCAAGCCGATCTTTCCATCCAGGCCTGTTTCAATAAGATCACCGTTGAGGAGTTTGACATTTACTTCGGCAGCAATGGATTCAGTGCCTCTTATTATCTGGGCTTGGCCCACAACGGATTTGACAATGCCAATATGGGTTGCGGATGCATAAATCTGGATGGATCCTGCCGCAATGAGGGCTGCCACTGCACTAAAAACAAAAAATTTTCTCATGCCAACCTCCTGTTTAAGCAGGGTTAAAATCTGAGATAATGATAGAAAACAGCGACTGACTGCCCCCTTATGATCTCGAACTTATATAATATTGTCAATTATTTATATGCCTTGGCACTCATTCACGGGCATGCGCGCCAATGCATGTCCCCAAAAGTCAATTGCTAGGGCGTGCTGCCATCCACCACTTATGGCGGATAAACAAGCTTGCGACAGTCTTTGAGCCCTGCTAATCTACAATTGAGATGAATACTGAAGACCAAATTTTGCTTACGGCGCAGGAGGCTGTCCGGGCCGTATGTGAGGATTTTCAGCAGTATGATCCTCAGATTCTTCTGTTCAGTGAGATCATCACTGTTGCATCCGATGGCTGTATGGTCGTGCAACGTGAGGCCGGCACAGATGGACTTTGGCTTCATTTTCCCGGGAAATCCAGAATGCGTTGGCTGGCGGCCGAGGAATTGATCGCGTTCATGTGCAAACTGGTGAACCAGGTATTGCCGGATATTGAAAAGTTGGCCGCCATATGCAGTCGTGTTTTCCGGACCACTGTACAGGTGCAGCAAGATCCGGATTCAAATAATCACGTTATCCGGTTATCGACCGGTATGCAGGACTTTGAATGCCAACAATGCGGCCGGTGTTGCCAAACTCTGATATACCACGATTCCCTTTCGGCCGAAGATGTGAAAGCATGGCAACAAGCCGGCAGGGAAGATATCCTGAAGTGGGTTGGTGTTTTCCCAAAGGACGGTCAGGAAACCATTTACCGGGTCTGGATGAAACCCGGCACGCGTGATTTTGTGCGGGGCTGTCCGTTCCTGCATAGAAAACCGCATGAAAATAGATGGCTGTGCGGCATCCATGACGTCAAACCGAAATTCTGCCGCCAATATCCATTAAGTCGCAAGCACGCGCTGATGACCGGGTGTCCTGGTTTTAATACCTGAAGCTTATACCGAACAATTTGTTTTACTTCGATATTGCCCTTCACCACTTGACATCGCGAATATTGAACGGTATTTATTCAATTAATACCTTACAAAATACTCAGGCTATACATGGCGGTTGATTCCCGCACCGAATCACGTTACTTGCAACTCAATACCAAAGGGACCGACCATGCAACAAATCCCCTTGTTTTCTCGGTAAAAGAAACCCTGGGGTTTTTTAATGTCCTCACAAGGCGGTCGTATGGACATCCAAAACCTGTCAGAATTTATCCGTAAAATTCCCCTTCTCTCTATCTGTACGGACGAAGAATTAGCGGAATTTGTTAAAACGGCTGAGTTAGCATCCTACACGGCGGGCGAAACCATCTTTGAACAAGGAAGTTCCGGCAACCTTTTTTACATTGTTTATAGCGGAAAAATCCGAATTTTACATACGAACGAATTAAACAAGGAAATCAACCTGGGTATACGGGCCAAAGGAGACCATTTTGGTGAAAATGCCCTGATCATCGAGCGCCCCCGCAACACCACCGCCCGTGCTACCGAAGACAGCGTGCTGATTGTCTTTTCTCGAGAGGCATTCAACCGATTCTTGTTCACCAAACCCGAGTTGAGACAGGAATTCGATAAATTTCTTAAATACTCCTCCATATATCATTTCTTGAAAACCTGTAGTGACTTGTCCGTGGCCTCTCCCAAGGAGCTGCAAGCCCTTACGCGGCAATTCAAGTTGGAATTTTTCAAGCAAAATGAAGTTGTTTTTCGCCAGGATGCTGAACCGGACAAATTTTATCTTGTTGAAAGTGGCAAGCTCAAGGTGGTGCGCTGGGAAGGAGAAAAAGCAGAAATTATCAATTTCATGCGCGAAGGTCAGTTTTTTGGTGAGAAAGCGCTCATCGAGGACAACCGCCGATACGCGGATGTCATGTGTTTGACCGATTGCACCCTCTTTTCGTTGAGCCGCGATGCCTTTGATGCTTTGGTGCTGGAGTCGCCCAAGCTAAAAAAGGTCATCCAAGACCGCATAAGCTCGTACCATTCAGAGGCGCCGCCGGTTGCCTACCATGAACTGATTAAACAGGAATTGGCCGGCAGCAAAAAAATTGCTGTTCAAAAAGAATTGGCCGATGCCGATGAAAAGACCCGCAAAAAAGGTGGACAACAAAAAGAAAAAAAAGCCCGCCGCCGTCGATCACGGCTGTTTTTTCCCTTCATCCGGCAGCACGATGAAATGAGCTGCGGCACCACCTGCATCATGATGATTGCCAAATATTACGGGAAAATTTTTTCGGCCAGTCGCTTACACGAACTGGCCCATGTGGATCTGAGTGGATCCTCATTAGGTGATCTGGCCAGTGCCGCAGAACAACTCGGTTTTTCAACCCGCGGTCTACGACTGGATTATGAGTCACTAAGGTCCGCCACACTTCCCTGCATCGTACACTGGCAGGGATATCATTATATCGTTGTATACAAAGTAAATCGCCGTTACATCTGGGTTTCTGACCCGGCATTGGGGAACCGGCGATATACCCGCAAGTATTTCCAAGACAATTGGAAGGGCGTTACCCTGACGCTGGAACCGACCAACGCGTTTGAAGAACAATCCGAAGACACATCTTCTTTGAGCCGGTTCTTCCAATTTATCAAGCCCCATAAAACAATCCTTTTGGAAATCTTTATCGCTTCCCTCATGCTCAATCTGTTTGGACTGGCCACGCCGATCTTCACACAAAACATTATAGACAAAGTGCTGATTCATCAGAACGTCTCCATGCTCAATATTCTTCTCATCGGAATGCTGATCGTACTGGTATTCAGAGTTTTAACCATAATTGTGCGCCAGTATCTGATCATTCACACCAGCATGAAGATCGATTTAAAAATGCTGACCGTATTTTATAAACATCTGCTCGCGCTTCCGCTGGGGTACTTTAAAACTCGCAAGATCGGTGATTTTATTTCCCGCTTCAGTGAAAACACCAAGATCCGATCCTTCCTGACCAATACAGCCCTAACCATCATACTCGATACTTTATTGATCGGGGTTTATCTTTCTTTGATGTTTTACTATAATCTGCAACTTACCGTTGGTGTTCTTATTTTTATTCCACTCTTTATCTTAATGACGTTGGGATTTACCCCCATATTGAAAAAGTTGAATATCGATTCATTTGCCGCCCGAACCGAATCGTCTTCCCACCTGATTGAATCCATGCAGGCCATTGATACGGTCAAGGCCATGAATATCGAACACACTACGCGATGGAAATGGGAAGATAAATTTGTCAAAAGCCTTAATATCGATTTCCGCCTGCTCAATACGACCATGTATTTTAACTCCCTGGGCGAATTAGTGGCGGCGCTCAGCTCCACATTTATCCTCTGGTACGGCGCTCATCAAGTCATCCAGCAGGCCATGAGCGTCGGTGAATTGATGGCATTTATGGCCTTGCTAGGCAGTGTGATCACACCGATCAACCGTCTGGTTGCCTCCTGGGACAATATTCAACAAACCCTGGTATCTGTTGACCGCCTCAACGATGTCTTTACGGCCGACCCTGAATTTCCATCTTCAATTGACAACGGCACCGATATGGTACTTACGGACCCCAGAGGTGAAATTGAATTTGAAAATGTCTTCTTTCGCTATGGCAGTCAGGAGGATCCCTACATCCTTTCGGGTCTGAAATTCAAGGTTCTGCCAGGACAAACCGTCGCAATCGTAGGACGCAGCGGATCAGGCAAAACCACGCTCGTTCGTCTGATTGCCCGCTTTTATGATGTTTCTGAAGGCAAAATCATGATCGATGGCTTTGATATTCGCAATATCAATTTATCCTCACTACGTAAAATTGTCGGGTTTGTGCTACAAGAAACACATATTTTTAATGCCTCGATTCGCGAGAATATATCCATTGGCGATCCGGATGAGAGCATCGAAAAAATTATTGAAGCTGCCAAATTGGCCAACGCCCACGATTTTATCAGTGGTCTGGGTCAAGGTTATGACACACCAGTGGGTGAGAGCGGATTGCAATTATCAGGCGGCCAACAGCAGCGGATTGCCATTGCCAGAGTGCTCTATAATAACCCCAAAATCATGATATTTGATGAAGCCACCAGTTCACTGGACACAGAATCAGAGTTGGCCATTCAAAGTAATTTCAATACAATCCTGAAAAACAAAACGGCCATTGTTATCGCGCACCGCTTAAGCACCGTGCGCAATGCCGATATCATTCTTGTTCTCGACAATGGCGAAATCATCGAGCAGGGCGATCACGAAAGTTTGATGGCAAAACAGGGCCTCTATCATTACCTGAACCATCAACAGCTAAATCTCTGAGGAAGTCACCCATGCCGAATCACCGCAACGACAAGCATGCAACTCCGGAATCCGAGATTTATGAACAAATGCCGGAAGAATCGCCAACGCAGAATTATCTGGTGGTAAAAAACCTTCAACAAATGCCCTCGCTCTATTCGCGCGGCATCTTATACCTTCTGCTCCTATTTATTGTTGCTGCGATTATTTACGCGACGCAAAGCAAGTTTGATGTCGTCGTCGAAAGTAAAGCGGTTGCCCGTCCGGTCTCGCATATGATGAAAATTTTATCCGATCGCGATGGGTATATCGATAAAATTTTTATTTCGGAAGGACAGCCCGTACAAAAAAATGACCCACTTTTTGTGCTGCGTTCAAAAGAGACCCTCACCTATCAATCAAAAATAGATGAACTACGCCAAGCCATACCGCTATCGCAAAAATCATATAACACGCGTATTTCATCGGTACTGGATGAACTGGCACAGTTAAAAGACAGTCATCAAAAATTTATTTCGCTCAAAAATCTAAAGCTTGAACAAAACCACCTGACGCTAAAAACCATCCATTCCGAAGAGAAATACTGGCAGCAGGAGATGGCGCTCTACTCCGAGGAACTCGGACGAATAAACAATTTGTATCAAAAAGGCGTTGTTTCCGTAAGGGAACTCAATTTTTCAAAAGTACGCGTTGAAAAGGCACGGGCTGAACTGGACCAGATCCGGACTCAAAAGGAGATTACGCTTAAAGAAAACGCCATTATCAAAGAAGAAATCGCCAAACAGAAAAACGAGGTTCAATCGCGAAGTCAAATCCTGGAAAAACAGGCCCAGAGCCTCCGGCTGGAGCTGGAATCGACCTTGAACAGCATGCGCAATGAACTGGCCATGAACCAAAATAAAATTTCCGTGCAGAACCTTGCAACAGGGACGCGCACAGCCGATTCCGATAATACGGTGCGGGCCGAGAATTCCGGCATTATTGCTGAATTGTTTTTTCGGAACGTGGGAGACTATGTACGTCAATCCGATCTGCTCTGCACCATATTGCCCGATAACCAGCCGCTTTACATGGATATCACCATCAGCAATAGAGACATTGGTTTCATTAAAACCGGCATGCCCATCAAATTTAAGTTTGATGCCTTTCCCTACATGGATCACGGTGTACTGATGGGCCAAGTGGCCGCTTTATCTCCTGCCGCAGTACAAGACGCTCGGCTGGAAATGGTATACCGGGCTCAGGGTAGCCTGGACACATGGCATTTCACAATTGCTGGCAATTCCTATCCGGTCAGACCGGGCATGACGGCCATTGCTGAAATCATCACCAAAAAACGAAGTATTTTTTCGATTTTATTTCAAAAAGCCAAAAGGAGGACAAATTGAAAATTGATTATGGTCTGGGATCGTTTACATCGGATGATGTCGTTAAATATCTGAACCTAAGTGGTCAGCAGGATTCCATATACGCCGATATCATTCGCAACCAGGAAGTTCGCAAAAAGGCCCACGAATTAAGCCTGAGCGTATCGGATTCAGAACTCCAAGAATTTGTGGATAATTTCCGGACCAGCCGCGGCATGTATAGTGCCCAGGAAACACTGGACCAGCTTGCCGGGGCCGGTCTGACTATCGATGACCTCGAAATGTATTGCGAGACGGCGCTACTAGCCAACAAACTCATGGATCATCTGGCGGGTGCAACCAAAATTGAGTCGTATTTCGTGAATAACCGCTCCCAATTTGACCAGGCCCGACTGTCTATCATCCTGCTTGATAAAATCGAACTGGCCAACGAGCTTGTTATGCAGGTGACCGAAGATGAGGCCGATTTTCATAGCTTGGCCAGAAAATATTCCCTGGATAGCAACAGTCGCTATGCCGGTGGCTATATCGGTTTGATGCCCCGCAATGCACTGGCCGAAACCATATCGGCCAAAGTCTTCAATGCCGGCGCGGGCGAACTGCTGGGCCCCTTTGAAGCCAACGGTTACTTTCAGCTGATATTCGTAGAAGAATTGATCAAGCCGGAGCTTGACACCCGCCTTGAAGAGCAAATTCGCCAGGCACTTTTTATGGAATGGTTGGCCCCGGTATTGCAGGACGGGGTTCGCTGTAGTTGAACACAAAAAGGAGGTTGAAAATGGCAAAAAAAAGCAAAGCTATGGAAGTGGCAGTGGCCGACGTTGTCGATTTTTTGAGGATCTCCGGTCAGTTCGAACCGGCCCTGCGGGAAGTAATTGTCCGCAAAATCACAGCTGAAAAAGCGCGTAAACAGGGGCTAAAAGTCAGCAAGCAAAAATTGCAAAAAGCCGCCGATGCCTTTCGACTCATGCACGGTCTCAACAAAGCATCCCAAACCGAAGCCTGGCTCAAGGCCAACGGCCTGTCCCTGGATGCGCTGGAGACCTATCTGGAAGACAACCTGTTGATCAGTGCTTTCAAAGACAGCCTGGTGAAAAAGGCAGGTAAAACAAGGATTTATAATTCCGCACCGGTCAAGGAAACCGTGCGCGAAATCGTTTATCAACGCTGGCTGAGTAAAGCCATCAAATAATTTATTTTTTACTTGACAAATCGTACCAGTTTGATACAAATTGATTAAATTAATCAATTTGAACAGGAAAGGCATCCCTTCATGGCCAAAATATCGATCAAAGACCTGGAACCGATTGCAGCCACAAAAGCCAAAACAACCTTTGGTGACGTGCTGCACCAGACTGCCGTGGATGGCAAGCGTTTTCTGGTCAACCGTCAGGGCAAACCCCTTTCGGTTATTTTAAGCTATAACGAGTATCTGGATTTAGTGGAAAAAGCAGAGAAAGGAGGTGCATAACATGCCACGCATTCAGTTAAAAGACCTGCCCAAAGATACAAAGATCAGCCCGCAAGAAATGAAGAAGGTACGCGGTGGTGCGCTTCTAAAACCCATTTCCCTATCGCTTGTTGCAGGCATATATGGCGATGGCGAAAGCCAAGATGCGAATCATAAAAATTGGATCGATGTCCTGGAGGATTCTGACGAGGATTAACATTGCAAAAGCAAAGGAGGAACCTAAAATGGCTCGCGTAAAAATTAAAGACCTGCCCAAAGATATGAAAATCAGTGCGGATGAGATGCGGCGTGTCAAGGGCGGCATCACGCTGTCGACCGGTACGCTGGTATTCCCGAAAATTGAAACCAGCGTAGATAATAAAATCGCATCAGTAGATGGTAATTTGGACTTAAAATGTGAAAATAATCTGCTAAATACGAGTTTGACCCATGGTAAGTGGTTATGAATCCCCGAAGATAATTCTGTAGTCCCATCAACATTGACGTTATAGATCCTCAGCTCATACGGGAGGTTCTATAGATGTTCTAAATTTCGAACCTCCCTTCTTCGGAGCTATTGCCATGTCGTCCATGCTTATGCGGGATCTTTTCCCTGCGCTTTACCATCGACTCCTGCCTGATTTTTTTCAAAATCAGATCCCACGTGAAGAATCAGCAGCATGCCAGGACTGCGTCATGCTGCCGGACACCATGGACGAACACCTGGATCCGGACCAAACTTACTCACCGGCCAGCAAATGCTGTACCTACTTCCCGGACATACCCAATTACCTGGTGGGTGCGATTCTGGCAGAAACAGATCCCACCTACCAGGACGCCCAAACCAGGCTCAAAAATCAAATCCAGGCCAAACTCTCGGTAAGCCCTTTTGGTTTGGAACGCCCGCGTAAATACAGCGTTTTGGTTCACAACACCCCGGATTTTTTCGGAAAAAGCCAGCTACTCATCTGTCCGTTTTTTAACAGTGATCACGGTCTGTGCACCCTGTGGCCCCATCTCACGGCGACGTGCCGCACCTGGTTCTGTAAATACGACCGCGGTCAGGAAGGTCTCGAATTTTGGCGCGCCCTGAGGGGCTATTGGGAATATATCCAAAATACCCTGAACCGATATGTCCTATATGAATTGGGGTTCAAGCCCGAACAAATATTGCGGTCATCCCGGGATTCATTAGCGCTCACGGTCGAAGAACTCGATGATCGGGCCCCATCACCGGAGCAATATACACAATTATGGGGCCCGTGGGCCGACCGCGAACAAGAATTTTACTTGGAAGCATTTAAATGCGTAACGGCGTTGACAGCCGATAGTTTCAACGCCTTGATTGGAATCGGTCATACCATTCGCTTAAAGCAGGTGATGGCGTACTATGACAATATGATTCATCCCAAGCTACCGCCATTCCTGAAGCGCAACCCGGATCTGCATGTCCAAAAAACCCGGCAGGGGAATTATATCGTTAGTGGGTACCTGCCCCGCGATGCCGTGGAAATAACCGCGCGTCTTTACAGTGTCCTGGATCACTTCGACGGCCGGTTATCGGTCGATGCCGTGATTCAGTCACTGGCGCAACAGCAAAAAATGGTCCCGGATGGCGATTTATTGATGTCCCTGTTTCATCTTCGCATACTCATCCCGCCCAAATAAACTCGTGTTCTGATTCAAATTCACGATAAAGGCGTATCGGTGTTTTTTCAGATGGGCCCATCATATTGAATGAGACCGAAGCGTCAGACTTGTGATATCGTGGTTTCATTTTCGTGTGGTCAAATTTCTTGATGTTTGCATAATCGGCATTATTTTAGAGTCAATTTAACAACAATCTGTTGATATAGAGGTGAAGATATGCCTAAAAAAATCGTAATTATGTTGCTCATTACAACACTTGTGGTGCTAGTTGGATGTGCACACAAAAAGCAGTACCATCAATCCTCACTACCGGAACCCAAGTCCTTTAACGCCCACTTCGGCGACATGGATGCAAATGTAGATGACTGGGTCAGTTGGGAGGAGTTTATAACCCATTTCCCCCAAGCAACCCCGAAAGTTTTTAAAGCCCTTGACCTGAACAAGGACAAGCATGTGGATCATGATGAGTGGCATGCTTTCAAAGAGGCGCACGGCTTACGGCATCATGAGTAATAATGGTTCCCAAGCTTTATGTTTCCAACACAATGAATCGAATCGTCAGGTTCGGCAAAGGAGGTTTAAATGGATTTAAATACATACTTTGAAGAAACACAGGGCACCGGCGTTCTGTCCACGGCCGACAGCGACGGCAAAGTCGACGCCGCCATTTATGCCCGTCCCCATTTCATGGCGGACGGCACCATCGCCATGATCATGCGCGACCGCCTCACCCACCATAACCTTGAATCCAATCCGCATGCCTGCTATATGTTTATTGAGAAAGGACCCGGCTACAAGGGCAAACGATTGTTTCTAACCAAAGTTCGTGAAGAGCAGGACAGCGAACTCATTCAATCGTTGAAGCGCAGACAGTACATCCGAGAAACCGACGAATCCAGGTTTTTGGTATACTTTACAATCGACAAAGAGCTGCCGTTGGTTGGTGCCGGGAAATAAATAGATGAAGAAAAAAGCAGACTTTCGCAAACGATTGGGAGAGTTGTTTCATTCTCAGAATTTGGCAACCTTAGCGACCCACCAGGCCGGTCAACCCTATGCCAGCCTGGTGGCATTTGTCGCCAGTGAAGATTTTAAACATATCTACTTTGCCACACCCAACACGACGCGCAAGTATGCCAATTTACAGGTCGAAAACCGAGTAGCCGTGTTAATAAACAGCAGCACCAACCAGGCGTCTGACTTTCACCGAGCCATATCCGTTACGGCAGTGGGCACAGCCCTTGAACCCTTGGACCAGGAAAAAAAAGTCATTCGGGATCAGTACCTGGCCAAACACCCGCACCTGATAGATTTTTTGGATTCACCAACCTGTGCCCTCATCGATGTTGCTGTAAATAAATATTACATGGTAAGGAACTTCCAAAATGTAACCGAGCTGCACTTAAGCCCATGAACTGGATTCTCACAACCGAAGACATTCATGAAGGTAATCGCCAACTTGTTGGTGGCAAAGGGTTTGCTTTGTCGCAACTGGTCAAAGCCGGTTTCAAAGTACCCGAAACCTTATGCATCACCTCGGACGCTTACCATGAATACGTAAACCGATCGGGTTTACGCGAACGCATCCTGCTGGAAATCAATCGTAAAGATTTCAAAGAAATGCGCTGGGAAGAAATATGGGATTGCGCTACCCGTATCCGCAATATGTTCCTGACGGTGGATTTCCCGCCGGATCTGACGCATGCCATTCGCCAGCATGTCCATGCGCAATTCCAAGACAAGCCCGTAGCCGTGCGGTCTTCTGCGCCGGATGAAGATACCCGGCAGTCATCTTTCGCCGGACTGCACGAATCCTTCATTAATGTGCGCGGTGCCGACGATATTCTTAAATATCTTCGTCTGGTTTGGGCCTCACTCTGGTCGGACGCAGCCCTGCTGTATCGTCAAGAGATTGGACTGGATGTGGAAAAAAGTGCCATGGCCGTTGTGATCCAGGAAAGCATAACGGGAGACAGATCAGGCGTGGTATTTACCCGCAATCCCAACGATGAAAGTCAAGCCATTCTTGAATCGGTTCATGGCCTAAACCAGGGCTTGGTGGATGGAACCATAGAGCCCGACCGGTGGGTTATAGATCGAACCAGCCAGAAAATCGTGGCCCACACAGCACCGCTGAGAAAAGAATGGATGACACCTTCCCCGGACGGCATTCATCAAGCGAAACTGCCACCTGATAAAGCTGATTTGCCACCTTTGAATCCCCAAGAAGTCCAATCCGTGTATAGCACCGCTTGCCAGGCAGAAAATCATTTCGGCAGTCCCCAGGATGTGGAATGGACCTATCAGGGAGAATCCCTGGTGCTCTTGCAATCACGGCCGATCACAACCCTCAGCTCCGAACAACCCGGAGACCAGCGCGGCTGGTATCTCAGTCTGCATCGCAGTTTTGACAATCTCCAAAACTTGCGCCAAAAAATCGAAACAGAATTGATTCCGGAAATGATCGCTGTGGCCAAGGATCTCGGGGATATGGATCCGACGGTCTTGTCAGATCCAGACTTAGCCCGGGAAATTAAAAGACGGTGGGAAATCAACCATAAGTGGGTCAATATCTATTGGGCCGACTTCATACCGTATGCCCACGGCGTCCGCCTCTTCGGTCAGGTTTATAATGATGTCGTCCGACCTGAGGATCCTTATGAATTCATGGATCTTTTGACCCATACGGGCATGGCCAGCATTCAACGCAACAATATGCTCATGGCTCTGGCGGATTGGGTCCGGACCGATCCATTACTGACTCGTCAGCTGCAACAGGGTGACATCACCAGCCTGAATGCTGAGTTTACAGCTCGAATCAATGAATTTATTGAAAAGTTCGGTGACCTTTCCTGTGCTGTCACCGGCGGAACCGAATGTGTTCTCGGTACCGGCCCTCTTTTTAAATTATTATTGGAAATGGCCGCTCATCCGCCCCAGGCAGTCGACCAAGCTAAAACTGATCATAACACCCTATTGCAACAAAAATACTTGGCCGCATTTGATGCCGATCAACAGAATTGGGCGCAGAAATTGTTGGACCTGGCCCGCAACAGCTATCAGCTTCGCGATGACGACAACATCTACCTGGGCCGTATCGAGGCCCAGTTACTTGCAGCTGTTCAGGAAGCCAAATATCGGTTGAAGGATTCTAGCAACAGGACTGATCTGAAAATCCTGAAGCAAGTACTAATCGAAGTCGATATGACAGCGGAACAGGACAAATCGGCCGCCCAAACTCAGAAAACCGGCGAAAAAATCAAAGCCCGTCAGTTAACCGGCCATCCCGCAGGTCCTGGAATCGCCAACGGCAAGGCCCGGGTCATTCATAGACATGAAGACTTGGCCGATTTTAAGCATGGTGAAGTCCTGGTATGTGATGCCGTGGATCCCAACATCACATTTGTGGTTCCCCTGGCAACAGCCGTTGTCGAACGCCGGGGTGGGATGCTCATCCATGGCGCCATTATTGCCCGTGAATACGGCCTGCCCTGCATTACCGGCGTACCTGATGCCACCAGCCTTATCCAAACCGGCGACACGATTACGGTGGATGGATATTTGGGAATTGTAACCTTAGGGGACAGTAAACTATAGTGTTCAACCAGGGTTAAGATAGTCGGTACATGGCTTATAATTTTCTTTGGGGCACTATTATTATCACCACAGGTCACGAAATCCTAAATCCGAATATTGAAACTGTGTTCTAAGAATAGGCCAAAGAGGTGAAAGGGGCGTTATATGTTAGAATCATTCAAAATCGGTATCAGCAGTTGTCTTTTGGGTAATGCCGTCCGTTGGAATGCCGGACACAAACTTGATAAGTACCTGACCCGCACACTGGGGCAATTTGTGACCTTTGTACCTGTCTGCCCTGAAGTGGAAGCCGGATTTGGAACTCCCCGGGAATCCATGCGCCTGGTGGGGGATCCGGATATGCCCCGTTTGATTACCTTTAAAACCAAAACAGACCGTACGGCCGAAATGACCCGCTGGGCCAAAAAGCGGGTCCAGGAACTCGCAGCCGAAAATTTATGCGGCTTCATTTTTAAAAGTGATTCCCCCAGCAGCGGTATGATCCGTGTAAAGGTTTACAATGACAAAGGCATGCCCCGCAAGGTCGGTGTGGGTATGTTTGCCCGGGCTTTTATGGATCGCTTCCCCCTCATCCCGGTTGAGGATGACGGCCGTTTGCATAATCCGGCCATACGTGAAAATTTTATCGAGCGTATTTTTACGCTCAAACGCTGGCGGGACAGCGTTGCCAAATCCGGCAAGATGGGCAATCTGGTGGGTTTTCATACCCGCAACAAATTGCTGTTCCTGTCTCACAGTCAAAAACACTACCGTCTGATGGGAAAACTGGTAGCCGAAGGCAAAAAGTACTCGCCCAAGGAACGCAACGATCAGTATGTGCAGTTAATGATGGAAGCCTTGGTCCTCAAAACGACGGTGAAAAAAAACCTCAATGTTCTGCAGCATTTGATGGGGTATTTCAAAAAACAGCTCAGCAGCGATGAAAAACAGGAATTGCTGGAAGTATTCGATCAATACCGCCAGGGACTGGTGCCGCTGATCGTACCCATCACGCTTATTAATCATTATGTACGTAAATATGACCAATCTTATCTGAAACAGCAGACATATTTGAATCCGCATCCCCTGGAGTTGAAATTACGAACGCATGTATGAGTATATGCTTCGTCTCTGCCTTCGTTGACAAACACTATCGTAACGAAAAACGCCCATACCCTGGCAACAGTAATGAGGGGCCAAGGCGCCGAGGGTTTAAAATAAGCTGCAAGCAGTAAGGGTTCAGCCACAGCTGCTTAGGGCTATACCGGTTGTCATAAAAATATTCCGATTGAGATTCGTTTAAATAAGTAAAGACCTTAAGTTGGTTTCCCGGGTTGGTTCTAGTGAAACTGCAACACGATGTACTGCCATTCAAATGCTATGACGAAGAACACCTTATAGAGCGTTTGGATCAAGCTATTTTGGACGTTATCGATAATCCAAAGAAGACTCAAAGAACTACCGATTTCGGAACGTTATTCTGACAAACGCTCT
>Ga0180435_10002562_pt1 | contig 18494 bp, 17 predicted proteins | sample SS_ome_3_FD_132467 | JGI IMG/M metagenome (GOLD analysis project Ga0180435, IMG submission 132467) | Hypersaline lake sediment archaeal communities from the Salton Sea, California, USA - SS_3_S_1 metaG | ecosystem: Environmental > Aquatic > Non-marine Saline and Alkaline > Hypersaline >...
AACCCAACGAACCTTTATTTGGTAAAAAGAGGTAAGCCATGACCTATCAAACGCTGACATTCGACCAACCCGAGCCGGGTCTGGGGATTATCACCCTGAACAGACCCGGGTGTTTGAACGCCATCAACTTGCAGATGCTGGATGATCTGTACGCCCTGTATGCAGCCCTTGAAAAAGACGATCAGATTCGCGTATTGATCCTCACCGGCGGCGGACGTGGTTTTTGTTCCGGGGCCGATCTGAAGGACAAGCAGCTCATGAGCGAAGAATCCCTGACGCTGTTTGCATCGGCGGCCTTGCATTTAGAATACATCCAGCAACGCTATTCCGGTGTGGTGGTGGGCATGCGTCGGCTGCCCCAGCCGGTTATTGCGGCGGTTAATGGTGTCGCTGCCGGTGGCGGCATGTGCCTGGCGCTGGCTGCGGATATCATTATTGCCGGGCCGAATGCCAAGTTCATCCCGTCATTTATCAATATCGGACTATCCGGTGGTGAGCTGGGAACCACCTATTTTTTACCTAAAATGGTGGGCAGCGCCAAGGCATCCGAAATCCTGATGACAGGCAGGGCCGTGGCGGCAGAGGAGGCGGATCGGATCGGTTTGGCCAGTTGTTTGGCGGCTGAAGATGAACTCATGGACAAAGCCATGGCAACGGCACATCAATTGCTATCCAAAACACCGTTCGGATTGCGCATGACCAAGGCGGCCATACGCCAGAACCTGGACGCCACTTCATTGGAAACGGCGATCGCGTTTGAAAATCGCAACCAGAGTATTGGTTGTACCACAGCCGAATTTTTTGAGGCCGTAGCGGCGTTCGCCAGTAAGCAATAAGCAATGAGCGGTCAGGTATAAGCTTTAAGCTGTTTTGGGCTTATGGCTGATTGCTTTAGCCGTTGAACCCTTTGATTAGGAGACCAAAATGTTTAAAACGCGAATTACTGACCTGCTGGGCATCCAATATCCGATTCTATGTGGTGGTATGCAGTGGCTCAGCCGGGCAGCCTTTGTGGCCGAAATCAGCAATGCCGGTGGGATCGGCTTTCTGACAGCTGAATCCTTGGAAACACCCGAGGACTTGCGTGAAGAGATCCGTCTGACCCGGTCTCTCACCGACAAACCCTTCGGGGTCAATATCTCCATGGTTCCGGAATTTGGTATTTCTGAGCGAACCCAGCAGTTCTGCGATGTGGTGTGTGAAGAGGGAATCGATGTTGTGGAAACAGCCGGCCAAAGTCCCAAGCCCCTGATGCCCAAACTCAAAGAAGCCGGTGTCAAGGTTATCCACAAACTGACGTCCGTTCGTCACGCCCAGAGCGCTCAAAAATATGGTGTCGACGCCTTGACCCTGGTGGGGTATGGCTCTGGCGGTCATATCGGTATGGACGGTGTGGCCAATTTCATCATGATTCCCAAGGCGGTAACTGAACTGGATTTGCCCGTTATTGCCGGCGGCGGTATTTGCGACGGCAAGGGTTTTTTAGGTGCCATGGCCATGGGTGCCGAGGCGGTATTGATGGGCACGGCCTTTTTTGCCACCAAAGAATGTCCGGTACATGATGCCATTAAGGCGCGCCTGGTCGAAACCAAGGAAACCGAAACTTGTCTTTTGCTGAATTCTTTGAGTAATCCGGTTCGATGTGTTAAGAACAAGCTTGCCGATGAATGCCTGGCTCTGGAAGCACAGAATGCTTCTTTTGAAGAAATCATCCAAACGGTTGCCGGCGGTAAGGGCAAGCTGGCTTACGATTGCGGCGATCCGGATGTCAGCCCGATTTCCTGCGGGCAGGTAGTGGGATCGATAAAAGAAATCAAGACGGTCAAAGAAGTTGTGGATGGTATTATCACCGAGGCCGGGGAGCTTCTGGATCGTTTGAACCACATGAAAGGGTAGCTATATGGAGACTGTATACCAAAAATTGCGCGAACGCCTGGACGACATGGCGGTGGGATTTCCTGCCACGGAAAGTGGCGTGGAGATGCGCATTCTTAAGAAGATCTTTAGCGAAGCCCAGGCCGAGCTATTTGTAAAATTAAGACCACTGCCTGAGTCGCCCAAAGACATTGCCAAACGGTTGGATTTGGACGCGGATTCCCTGGCGAATCAATTGGAAGAGATGGCCAAAAAAGGGCTGATATTCCGTGTGCGCAAAGGCGGAAATGTCCGTTATGCCGCAGTGCCTTACGTTGTCGGCATCTATGAATTCCAGCTCAATCACATGGATGCAGAATTTGCCCGCGATCATGAGGAATATTTTAAAACCGTTTTTAGCAAAAGCATCCAGGGATTTAAAACCCCGGTATTGCGAACGGTACCCATCGATAAAAGCCTGGTGGCCGAATACCCGGTCGCCCCGTTTGAAGATGTGCTCGAGATCATCGAAACCCAGGAGACCATTGCTGTCGCGCCCTGCGTGTGCCGCACCACGAAAGAATTGGTGGGTGAAAAGTGCGATAAACCCATGGAAAATTGCTTTTCGTTTGGATCGCACGCTGCCTATTACGTTGACAATGGTATGGGGCGGTATATCACCAAGGAAGAGGCCAAGGCGATCGTCATCGCCAATGAAAAAGCCGGTTTGGTGATGCAGCCCTTCAATTCCCAAAAAGCCGGGGGCATGTGCAGCTGCTGCGGATGTTGCTGCGGCGTCTTGCGCGGTATCAAGGCCCAGCCCGCGCCAGCCGAAGCCGTCAAAAGCAACTATTACGCGGTAATAGACTCGGACACGTGCACCGGCTGTGAAACCTGTCTGGAGCGCTGCCAAATGGAAGCCATCGATATGGTGGACGGTATTGCCGAGGTCGTGCTGTTACGCTGTATTGGTTGTGGCCTTTGCGTCACCACCTGCCCTGCCGAAGCCATTGCTTTGCAGGCCAAGGCGGAAGATCAGCGGTACGAACCCCCCAAAACAGGCGGGGAGACCTATATCCGCATTGCTTCAGAGCGCGGCAAACTTGAAAAGTTGATGCAATAATCCTAAAAACGGCCTGCACAAGGGTGCCGGCCGTTTTTAGGATATGACGCAGCCCTGCTGCGAAAACCACATCTCACAGTAAAAATTCCATTCTTTAATTCACATATCTGCTCCAAATTTTACCTGTAGGGAGGTTACGATGGAAGAAAAACTGTGGCACAAATCCTATGCACCCGGTGTTCCCAAATCCCTCAATTATGAAAGCGTCACCATTTCCGAAGCCCTGACACGTTCGGCCCAGAACTACCCGAACAACACAGCCCTTAATTACATGGGTAAACGTATTCGCTATAAAGAGCTTAACGATCTGGTAAACCAATTTGCCAAAGTGCTGCAATCTTTTGGTATCGAGCCCGGCGATAAAGTCGGGGTTTGTCTGCCCAATATTCCCCAGGTTATCATTGCCGGTCTGGCTATTTTCCGGGTGGGCGGCGTGGTGGTTCAGAACAACCCCCTTTATACCGAGCGGGAGCTGGCCTATCAACTGGACGACTCCGATGCCAGGATGGTGATCACCTTGACCCTGCTGGTTCCGCGGATGGAAAAGATCAAGCCCCAGACCAAACTGGAAAAGATCATCGGCTGCCATATCCATTCGTATCTGCCGTTTCCCAAAAAACAGCTTTTTCCGTTTATAAAAAAGGATATGGTTCGCAAAATTAGACCTACGGATGATGTCAAGGTGTTTGGCGATATCATCAACCAGTATTCACCCGAGCCGGTGGAAGATAAAAGCGATTGGGATGCCATGGGGGCCATCCTTTACACGGGCGGCACCACCGGCGTCAGCAAGGGGGTCATGCAGAGTCATTCCCATTTGAGTTCCAATGTCCAACAATTCTCGGCATGGCTTGCGGATCTCAAGCCCGGTGAGGAACGCCTGGTGGGCAATTTCCCGGTATTTCATACGGCCGGGTTTGCTGCCATCCAAAACTTCATTACCTGGCAGGCCTGGGAGGACATCATGGTGCCCCGGCCGGAACCGCAGATCAACATCGATATTATCAAGAAATACAAACCCACCTTCTTGCCGGGGGTTCCCACCATCTTTGTGGGCTTGTTGGCCGAATCCACCTTTCGCAATATGGACTTGTCTTGCATTAAGGGTTTTTTTTCAGGCGCCGCACCACTGGCGGCCGATACCATCAAAGATCTCAAGGATCTTACCGGTGCCACGATGTGCGAGGTGTATGGATCCACCGAAGCCGGCCCCTTTGTCACCATTACGCCCTGGGGGGGTGAAATCAAACCCGGAACAGTGGGGATCCCGGTGGCGGATACCGATGTCAAAATTGTTGACATCGAAACCGGCGAAAATGAATTGCCACTGGGCGAAGATGGCGAAATTGTCATCAAGGGACCCCAGATTATGATGGGCTATTACAAGAAACCCGAAGCCACGGCCGAGGTGCTCAAGAATGGCTGGTTCTATACCGGGGACATCGGCCGCTTTGACGAGGACGGATACCTGAAAATTACCGATCGCAAAAAAGACATGATCATCGCCGGCGGCTACAATATTTATCCGGTGGAAGTGGATGGCGTTCTGTTCGATCATCCCAAGATTTTGGAAGCGTGTACGGTGGGGGTCAAAGACGAATACCGCGGTGAGACTGTTAAGGCCTATATTGTGGTGAAAGAAGGTGAGAGCCTGACGGAAGAAGCGGTTTCCGAATTTTGTCGTGAGAAGCTGGCGGCTTACAAAGTGCCCAAGATCATCGAGTTTATCAACGAGCTGCCCAAATCAGCCGTAGGAAAGGTGTTGCGCAGGAAGCTGAAGGAGCGGGACGAATAAGCAGTGAGCCATAAGCGATCAGCTCTTTGCAATATCAGTAGCAGAATATTAAGTGGAAGGCACACGCAATGCTGTCGGGTGAGGGTAGTCACTCACAGGCGGATTTTTTTAGCAGGAAATTTACCCCGAAAGGTGTCGAATGAGAGGCATATTTAAATCGGATTTATCCTGTAATGCCCGGTCATTTCAAACGCGAATAGGAGGTCTTCTTCCTGGGTGCCGGAGCCGATATTATGGATAACCAGCGGTATCTTGTCCTTGCTCATACGGTCGCTGACAATCATGATGTGCGGTAACCGTGGCGGCACAATACATGTGACGATATCTCCGGCCTGATAGTCAGAGACTCGCCTGGATAGAGATAAGGACCATCCTTGCCTTTTAAAAAAGACACGTAGATTAGGTACCCGCCGGTGATCGATGTTTTTATCGGGCCGGCTCAGTCCCCATATCTGCGGATACGTGGAAAAATTCACCTTCATATCTTCATGGATGCGTTTCTGTAAATCATAACCGTATGCGTCCCGCAGGGCCCGTATAATCACATCCGTACAAACGCCTCTCTCAACGGACACATCCCCATTGGGGTAATCAATTGCCTGATAACTCGGATCGTAAATCACCGTCTTACCGATCTGGCTACGAGCGGCTCGCACAAAATCGATAATTTCATTGGAAACCGCGGCCCTATTGAATAAAGCCAGCATAAAGACCAGTATGAACACGGGATATTTCTGCATGGATAGGGAGTGCTCAGTATGTCGTAAAACCGTTCATAGGATCTTCTTATCAGTTCTTGGTCTTGGAGATAATTGACAACGTTCCAATTTATTCAATATGTCGTTTTGATCGATATCCCAGCCAATTAGGGTTAAACGGGTATGGGAGTGTCCTTCCCATCTTATCCATTGGCTTTTTCCACCTGTGTGGTTGAGCAGCGCCACATGGTCTTTAAACTTTACAAAGCCTTTAACCCTGAATACGTTCACCGGCAGGTGGGACATGATGCGTTTTAAGGCTTTTTTATCCAAGGGTGTTTTTGTCTCGAACACAAAAGTTGTAAGTTTGTTCTTTTTTAGAGATGCGTGAAAAAGACCATTGTGGTTCCGAGAATTGGACGCTGATATCCTATATTCGGCAGTACTCGGTGATGCTTGTGCATCTCTTGCACCCATGTTTTGAATATCAACTCTGCAGTAACTTGTATGCGCTATGTCGGCATAAGGGAAGTTCCCGCGAAGCTGTTGAATAGTCTCATCAAGAGTCTCCTGCTTTATCAGATCGGTTTTATTTACGATTATAAGATTCGCAGCCTGTAACTGATTAAAGAAGAGTTCGCCAAATACGCTGCGCATGTGCCAGCAATCCGCATCCAGCACGGTGATGATATTATCCAGACGACACAGCTGTTGAACTTCAGGGTTATTGAATAGCGTTATTACACCGAAAGGATCGGCCACGCCAGACGCTTCCATCAATACTATTTTGGGTCTAAATCTCGGGATGACCGACAACAAACATTTTTTCAGGTCCATGACGAGCGTGCAGCAAATGCACCCGCTGGTCAATTCGACCACATCGTTTTCGCTGTGTAAAATCAATTCGCTATCGATGCCGAGTTTTCCAAACTCATTAACAATAACCAGAACACCGGCCAAATCGGACCTATTTTGTAAAATGTAATTTATCAGTGTGGTTTTACCGCTGCCCAAAAATCCAGATACAAGAACGGCCCGGGTTTTTTTAGAAGAAAAGGATGGGTCGGGTTGATTCATTTTATACGGGTTGTATTTGAGTTCCCGGAAAGCGGATTGGTGGGCGGTGCCAGCATTTTCCAAAACATTTCATAGTCTTTTTCGATGGCTTCTACCAAGGTCCATTTCATCCCGAAATAATACCAGGTGTGGATACAGCGATAACAGATCATATAATAAATGTCCTGAAATCGACGCCGATCGATGATGGCGTCTACCTGGCCGCTTTCAATTGCACTATTGAGCGCTTTATCAAATGTTGTCGGTAACATTCGATAGCTTGCTTCCTTCATCCAGGTCCGGATAGGCACCGTGATAAAAGCCGTAACTGCCAAACCGGGATTCCGGTCGTAATAGTCCATCGTAACCCACAGCATTTTTCGAAATATTTCTTTAAACGATTTCAGACCTTGAATATGGGTCCTGATCAACTGGTCGATCTCATGGATTTTTTCCTCTAAAATACTGAAAAGCAGGTCTTCCTTTGATTTAAAATATTTATAGATCGTGCCGATGCTTACACCGGAAGTTTTAGATATTGTGCGAACATCGACCTTGTAAAAATCATTTGCGGTCAGCAATTCCAAAACCACGGGATAAAGTCGTCCACTATGTTTGTCAGGAATGGAAACATTCTTTTTCATGTATAGTTTACCGATAAGAATATGGCCAGGCGAGCCAGTAGTTCTTCACTCTGATCCACAAACCAAAAAGGCCCGTAGGCTCGAATATCAGAAACAGAACAATGACTAAACCATAAACACTGGACTGCAGGTCAGCAAGCCTGGTAACGAAAAAAGGAAAATCGTCACTCAGTACATCCCGAAGTAATCGGATCCCCTCCGGCAGTACGGTCATAAAGACAGCACCAAAAATAGACCCACTGATGGTGCCCAGACCGCCAACCAGACCCATGGCCAGGTATTCGATTGTCATTAAAAAACTGAAATGTTCCGGGCCAATAAATGAGAGTGTAATTGCATAAAGACTACCTGCCACGCCAGCATAAAAAGAACAGATCATGAATGAATAGATTTTGTATTTTGTAATATCGATACCGATGACATCGGCGGAAATGTCATTGTCGCGTATGGCAATAAAGGCGCGACCGACTTCTGTCCGAAAGAGGTTGTTGGCAAAGGATAAGGCACAAATATCGATGATCAGAATTAAGAAATACAGTTTAATATCGGTGTCGATGGCAATCCCGAAAACAGATGCTTCCGGAACCGTCAGACCGCTCGTTCCATTTGTAACACTATCCCAATGAACAAAGACATATTCAACGATGAAAAAGAAAGCGAACGTGGCGATTGCCAGATAGAGACCTTTTAGCCTGAGGCATGGTATCGCGATGATGAGCCCGGACAGGGCTGTAATGAAACCAGCCAAGGGAAGTGAGAGCCAGAATGGAATCCCAAATTTCAATGAAAGCAATGTGGCGGCATATGCACCAATACCAATAAATGCAGAATGGCCCAAGGATATCTGGCCGGTATATCCTGAGAGAATATTCAAACCGAGAACACCGATGATCGCAATACCGATAAGGTTTGCGGTATAAATGAAATACGGTCCGGCCACGAAAGGAAATACGGTAAGAATGACCAGAAGGAAGCCCAGCCAGAATTTTATCCAGGTGGTCTGAAATATTTTCAGGTCATCGCGATAGCTTGTTTTATATTGGCCGCTTGGCATATTTAAATTCCTGTCTTAAACTCTGATTATTTCCTTTTTCCCGAAAAGGCCATAAGGCCGTATCATCAGTACGATTATTAAAACCATAAATGCAGATAGCTCTTTTACCCCAGACCCGAAATAGGTGGACAAGTAGCCTCCGGCCAGATTCTCGGCAATACCAATAATCAGCCCGCCGAGAACAGCACCGACAATACTCTCGATTCCACCTAATACCACCGCCGGAAAAACCTTAAGACCAATTAAGCTCATGCTGGGATCAAGGCCTCCCATGGAGGCCAGAAAGATTCCCCCGATGGAGGCAACGACAGACGCCAGTATCCACGCCAGAGAGAATATCTTTCTTACACTAATGCCCATTAAAAAGGACCAGCGTTGGTCAAATGCCGTGGCGCGCGTTGCAAGCCCCAGCTTGCTGTATTTGAAAAAGAAAAAGAACATGATAAAAAGTCCGACCGATGCAATGATGGCTGTAATTTCCACTGGGGTGGCGATTACTCCGAAAATCTCTATGGTCGTATCTGGAAAGGGAGAGGGAAATGCCAAGTTTTCATGCCCCCATATGAGTCCGACGACACTTCGCAATAGGGTTGCTAATCCCACCGTTACCATAATCACCGAAAAGATGGGCTCACCCACCAGCGGCCTGAGGATAACGACTTCTACCAGGATACCCAAAATCGATGCGAACAACAGCGTGATGATGAATGCAGGCAAAAAGGAAATGTGGAAGGATGTAATCAGAAAATAACAAAAGTAAGCCCCCATCATCATGATCTCGCCTTGGGCAAAATTGACGACCTCGGTGGCCTTGTAGATTACCACAAAACCAAGTGCAATCAGTCCGTAGATACTGCCGGAAATCACCCCGCTCAGCAAAAGTTGCAGGAAAATATGGAAATCATTCATAAGGCCCCGATGCGATTGTGTATTCGGAATTCAACTTTGATGTGCTCGTAAAAAGTCAAAATTCTCAAATTTTGACTAGTTAACCTTTTGAAAGTATTCCGGGTGAAATTTGAATAGAGCCAATTATCGGACTTTTTACGAGCCTATCAACTTTATATTTTTAGTTTGGGCATATTACCGCGGCCGGGTTTAATCATCCGGCCGCGGTAGGTCGGTCTTAATGTTTTACATATTGCCAATCAGTTAGTTTGATGAATTGCATGTTTGCGGTATCGCCTTTTGTCATGCGGGCATAGCCTGGTGACCCATGTGAATCGACTGAATAACTGATTGGGCCCATGATGCCCTCAGGATCAAAGTTTTTGATACTCTCCATTCCTTTAATAAAATTTTCCCGGGTCAGGTCTTTGCCGGTCAATTTAAGCCCCTCGGCAAAAATACTGGCATTCAGCCAGCCGTATACGTAATATGGATGCACCTTCACGTTAGACGGTTCCCACTTGTCGCCAAAATGTTTTTTTGAAGCAGCCAGAAGACGCTTCATACCGGGGACATTTTCATCGGGCATTGCGAAAATATTGACCACCAGCAAGCCATCTCCATAGGCACCTGCCATTTTTAAGGTTACCAAAAAGCCTAAGGTGTTGCTCCCGATGAAATTTGTTTTCCATTTCATCTTGTGCGCTTCCTTTAAAAACATGGCGCCGGATTTGATTCCGGCTGCAACAATGACAACATCCGGTTTTGCCCGCATCAAATTGATCACTTGGGATTTGAATTCAACGGCGTCGTATTTGTAGGATTCTACCACGATGGGCGGCAGGTTGTATTTTTCCCGGGCCATTTCCAGCCCTTTGATATGATCCCGTCCCCAATCGTCATCCTGACAGAAGATCCCTATTTTTGGCTTTTTCAGCTTGAGATCATTGACGACGTAATCCGCTATAAAAAGGGACTGGTCGATATAGTTGGTGCCTGCTGCAAATACATATTTTTTTAATGGATTCGCCACGGTTGTGGCCAGTGCACAAGCCGGTGCAATTGGAATCTTTTCCTTCTCAGCGATTGGAAAAAGAGCCGTTGTCGGAGCCGTACCCCAAGGAGAAACAAAAGCAAATATCTTGTCTCGCGCTATCAGTTTTTTGGCCGCAGCTACGGCTTTGGCCGGAGAATAGGCACAGTCTTCCACGATGACTTCAACTTTGCGACCGTGAATACCACCGGCGGCATTCACCTCCTTGAAATATGACGTGATCGCATCAGCCATCCCAATGCCGCCAATAGCCGTGGGACCGGTCAGGTCACTAATAACCCCAATTTTTACCGTATCATCAGTAACCCCCATTTCTGCCTGAGCCGGACTGATACAAAAAAACAGAAAAAACATAAAAATGAAACCTGTCAATTTGATCATTCTTTTCATGTTGCCCTCCTTACACTGTTTTAATCGTCGATTGAAATTCTCTTGACCGATAGGCCCGCTCAACATCCCCAGATAATTATCTTTTGTACATGGAGTCGATAATATCCTTGAATTTTTCTTCAACAGTTTTGCGCCTCACCTTCATGGTTGCTGTCAATTCATCATCATCATGATCAAGTTCTTTATCGAGCAACGTAAATATCTTAACGGTTTCGACTTGGGAAAAAGCCTTGTTGCATTCGTTGACCTCGTGTTTGATTAAATCGTATACTTCAGGTGATAGGGCCAGACTTTTAAAGGTTGTAAAGGCAATTTTGTTATCCATGGCCCATTTACTAACGGTATCCATTTCTATTTGTATCAGTGCACACAAATAAGGACGGCTATTGCCGACGACAATGGCTTCATTGATGTAAGGACTGAATTTAAGATGGTTCTCTATTTCTGATGGTGCGATGTTTTTGCCGCCCGATGTAATCAGGATATCCTTTTTGCGATCGGTTATAAATAAATATCCTTCTTCATCCATTTCTCCGATATCACCGGTATAGAGCCAACCGTCCTGCACCGTTCGAGAGGTGGCGTCCAAATCCTTGTAATAGCCGGCAAATAATGTGTTGCCGCTGAGCATGATTTCCCCATCTTCAGCCAGACGGCAGGCCACATCCTTGAATGGTTTGCCCACAGAACCGATTTTGAGATCGTCACCGTGCTGAATGTGTGAAACACCTGTCACTTCGGTCTGGCCGTATACCTGGTAGATACGCAAACCCAGTATCTGGAAAAATTTTAATATTTCTGGCGAGATGGGAGCCGCCCCGCTAAGGGGAAAACGGACCCGCAGAAGACCGAGTTTGTCCAAAATGCTGCGGTACAAAAATAGATACCCTGTGTAAAATACAATCCGATCGAATAAGGTCTCACCTTTACCATCGATCCGTCGTTCCAGCAGACGACGGCCCACACGCATCCAGTACTTGTAATTCATGCGTTTTAGTGGGGATGAATCTTTGATATTGACCTCAATGGAAGCATGCATTTTTTCCCAGATTCTTGGAACACCCACGAAAATTGATGGTGAAATTTCGTACAAACTCTCTTGGACAGTGCCGATACTCTCGGAAAAATTCACGGTATAACCAGCATACAGGGCCAGTATTAAAGACATGAGCCTTTCTGCAATGTGGCACAGGGGTAGATATGAAACGACCTGATCTGCATCACTGATAAGATTCAAATCCCAGAATTTCTCACTCAAGGCCAATAAATTGTGGTGGGTGAGCATGGCGCCCTTGGGAGGACCGGTTGTTCCCGATGTATAAACCATCAGAGCAATGTCATCCGGCGTGGTGTCTGAAATCAACTTGGTGAACAGATTGGTGTCCTGTTGTGCTTTTGTTTTTCCAATTTCTTCAAGCGTGGCATACGGTATGATATCAGGCTCGTCATAATGCTTTAACCCTTTCATATCAATAACGATGATTTTTCTAAGTTTCGGCAATTGATCACGAACATCCAGGATTTTGTCGGCCTGCTCCTGGTCCTTAACCACAACCATAACCGAGTCCGAATGCCCTACAATGTAACCGACTTGATTGGCAGGGCTTGTGGGGTATACGCCGACTCCGACAGCACCGGTGGATTGGGCAGCCATATCCGCATAAATCCATTCCCGGCAGTTGTCGCCCAAAATTGCCAGACGATCGCCACGCTTTAAGCCGAGCTCTCTCAAACCCAGGCAACAATATTCGACATGCTTGTAGTACCCTTCCCAAGATGTTTCCTGCCAGATACCAAAATCTTTTTCACGGAGACCGGTACGATCTTCATATCGCCGCGCATTGCGGCTCAATAAACCCGGCAAGGTGGCAGGAAACTTGTCTTCATCGCCATATTTTCTAGCCATGGCTACCCTCTAGAACGGTCGTCCCTTCTTCTTGTCCAAGATAAGCCTGAATTACACTCGGATTTTGGGCAACTTCTTTTGGTAACCCTTCTGCAATTTTTTCTCCAAAATTGATCACAAGAACATAATCGGAGATATCCATCACCACGCCCATGTCATGTTCCACTAGCAGTATGGTTGTGCCAAATTCCTCATTGATATCTAAAATGAACCGTGCCATGTCCTCGGTCTCTTCGGCGTTCATGCCAGAAACAGGTTCATCCAGCAGAAGCAGGGTCGGTTTCATGGCAAGCGCCCGTCCCAATTCAACACGGCGCTGCATACCAAAGGGTAGGGATCCAACCAACATTTTGCGTACATTCTCGATCTCCAGGAAGTCGATGATCTCCTCGACAACGCGCCGGTTTGCGATTTCCTCCCGCAAGGCCTTACCGTAAAATAGACCGCCACGGATGATGCCGGCTTTTAAAAACAGATTGCGACCCAGTAAAAGATTGTCCAGCACCGTCATGTTCCTGAACAATGCCAGATTTTGGAATGTCCGGGCGATGCCTTTGCGCGCAATTTTAAAAGGTTTAAGGTTGGTAATATCTTCATTGTTGAAGAGAATACGACCGTTGGTAGGTTTGTATATGCCGTTAATGCAGTTAAAAATAGTGCTCTTGCCGGCCCCATTCGGCCCTATCAAGGAATAAATGGTTCCAGTGGGGACTTGTAGACTTACATTGGATATGGCCGTTATACCACCAAACCGCATGGTCACATTCTTTAATTTTGCGATTGTTTTAACGCTCATGAAAGCCACCGTTTCCGACGTTTATAGTGTTTGACGTCTCGATAGCTTTTTTTATCCCCAATTTCAGACAACCCAAGATAAAATTCTTTAACGTCTTCGTTTTCAGCAAGCCTTTCGCTGTTTCCATCCAAAACAATTTTCCCATTTTCCATTATATACCCATAGTCGGAAATGCTGAGGGCCATATTCGCATTTTGCTCCACAAGCAGTATGGACGCCCCTTGTTCATGGCGAATGCGTTTAATGATACGGAAAATTTCTGCAGCGGTTAGCGGAGCCAATCCCAAGGATGGTTCATCAAGCATCAACAGTTTGCATTTCGTCATCAGAGCCCGGCCAATAGCCAGCATTTGCTGCTCGCCACCACTTAAATACCCCGCCAATGAATTGAGCCGCATGCGTAATGCCGGAAAATAATTTAAAACCAATTCAATATCCTGTTTTATGCGTGTGGTGTCATTGCTTGTATAGGCTCCGACCCGCAGATTCTCGATAACAGTTAGATCATCGAAGATGCCTCGCCCTTCAGGCACTTGCACAATTCCGGACCGCACAATTTTTTCCGCTGTCATGCGTTCGATTCGGTTGCCTTTGAATTCAATGCTGCCTTCTACCAGCTCCCCGTCCTCCAGGTCGATTATTCCTGAAATGGTCTTCAAAACCGTACTTTTTCCAGCACCATTTGAACCCAAAAGTGCTACGATACTTTTTGCCGGTACTTCAAAGGAGATCCCTTTTAAAACTCTGATAACGTCGTTATAAACGATTTCAACGTTGTTGACCTTTAGCATTGAGCTGTCCTCTGGCTGGGATTAAAATCGCCTCGTGCGACTTTACCTTGGATATATCCTTCTCATCAACCCTGGCAGAAGGTCCGCTGTTCTTTGGGGCCTAATGGTTTCACTGCCCCGTAGGTGACATTTGGATCCGGATTGAATCCTATTGTGCATGCGGAAAATATGTTTTAGCCGTATTCACCATGGCTTGAAGATTTTCCATTTTACAATCAACCGGACAGGTACATCCCGTGCTAAGGATAAAGCCGCTATCTTTGCCGACGAAATCGATAAGTTTTTTGCAGTAATCTTCGACTTCCTCAACTGTTCCCAGAGACGATAATGCCGCTGGTACATCACCGGCAATGCACATATGTCCTTTGAGTGTCTCTTTAGCTTTAAAGATGTCGGTCATGCTGTCCAACTCAGCTACGACCATTTTGGGCGGTAAATCTTTAAAATATGGCAGATTCAAGGTGTAGTCCTGGTCCAAATGCATAACGGTGATTAGATTTTCAGCTGCGAAGGCGTCGACCATTTTTTTCATGTAGGGATACTCGAAACGTTCATATATCTGTAGCGGATAGTAGAAGCATCCGCCCCGTTCCATAACCAGCATCACACCGGGTTCACCGCTGATATTGGTGGCCTCAATGGCATCTGCAATCAAATCATCCACCATCGCATCCATAACTGCTTGCAATTTATCCGGGATTTGGTAAATATCTTTGGTTACTTCGAGCAAGGTTCGTGACGTGGAAAGCAGCATCAGCGGTGACAAGGTCAAGGCTCCGCAAAGCGATGTTACACCCTTTGAGCGCCAGGTTTCCAATTCTAACTTGTAGTGCTCCATCTGGTTGCGGGCCCAACCGACGATACGTTCTTCAGAATGGGGGTTGAATCGGTCTTTCACCTTTTCACGAAATGCATTCCACCCCAATTTAATGATGTCCTCATAATCGTTCCGTGACAATGAAACGGTTTCCACAAATTGTGCAATCTCGTTTTCGCCCAGTTCCCGACCGGGGTTGATTGTCTTGCCGATGGCTACGCCTGAATATAAATACGGGGTCAGCGGTAAACTGTATCCCGGAAGAATCATCCCATCCCATCCACCGGCCTCTTCAAAGATATCGACGATGGCTTGGAAACCCTTTTTCAAATTTGAAAGACCCTGGGCGGTTGTCCAACCTTTATATCTGGCAGGGAAATAGACATCCATCAACGGTGCACATGGAATCCGATCAAGCGGCTCGAGTCGAATTGCGGCTTTCATCCTCTCCGCAGCTGTCATGGTTTCTTTAATCACGATGAATATTCCTTCTTTTGCAGTTCATTTGATCAGCCTTGATGTGCTCGTAAAAAGTCAAAATTCTTAAAATTTGACTCGTTAACCTGTTGAAATTATTAAGAGTGAAGTTTGAATAGTGCCAATTATCGGATTTTTTGCGAGCCTATCAGCCTTAAACGTTGAGGAATGTCTTGCACTGTTCCAGGCCCTGGATCGCGTCAATGGTTTGAAAATCTGCGCCAATGTATCGTTTGACCGTATGGGTTGTTACCCCGCCTCCAACCATGATTTTGAGTTGAGCTCTCAGTTTTTTTTCATTCAATTCGTCGACAACTTTTTTCATTTCATCAAATGTTGTTGTAATTAGGGCCGAGAATCCGAGGATCTGCGGTTTCAATTGTTCAACGGCCTCAACAAAACGCTGGGCTGGTACATCAACACCTAAATCATGTACCTCAAAGCCGGATCCCCTCGCTACTGCGCAAAAGATATTTTTTCCAAGATCATGAATATCACCCTTGGGTGTACCGATAACAATACTCCCATGATTCTTAATGGCCTGGCCTCCCAAATATGGCTCAATCATTTTCATGGCCTGTGTGAACAAATCAGCGGACATAATGAGTTCACTCAGGAAATACCGACCATCACTAAAGCGCTCTCCGACCAAGCTCATACCGGTTTGCAACTCAGTTACCAAATCAGTTGGAGAATCACCCGCATCTAGGTGCTGCTTTACAAGACCTAAGACGACTTCTTCATTAAATTCAGCCAATGCTTGTGGGATAGAATTGCTCACGCAAGGCCTCCTTTTTATTGGATGTGAATTTTTGTAAATTAGGCGAGTAGCCATCCTGTACCCACAATTGTTCTATAATGTCAACAAAATAGTAACAACGTTATATGAAGTTAAGAATATATATAACGGTGTTATTTTTATGGTGTCGGGTTCTGAGAGATTGGTTATGTTTGGAGGCGCGTCATCAATATTTTGGTGGTTGCCTTTTTAAAAATGCAGAGATGCCCTCCTTGGTCTCTCCTGTATGGACAAGACCCTGCATGAGCTCAGGTTCAACGGGGAGCATGTTGCCGAATCCCACCATTGATGCGCCCTGAACTATTTTTTTTGTAATCCGAATACTGGTGGGACTTTTGGAGACAATTTTGTCTATGAATTTATTTGTTTCTTCATCCAAGGATTCATTTTTTACGACTTTATTGGCAAGATTGAGACGATATGCTTCTTCTGCGTTTAGCGGGTCACAAGTCATAATAATCTCCATTGCCTTTGAAGCCCCGACCATTCGAACCAGTCTGGGAGTGCAGCCCCAGGTATAGTAGGTTCCAATTTGAGTTTCCGGTACCAGAAAGTAGCTGTCTTCTGTCATAATACGAAAATCGCATGCTTGGGCTATGGCCATCCCAGCACCACACACGATGCCACGTAATGATGCGACGGTTACTTGTTCGAGATTTTCAATGCTATGCATTAGATCGTGACCCAGAAGTTGGTTTTTACGGCCATCAACTGGCTTTATATCTCTAGACCCAAATTCTTTTAAATCGACACCGGCCGTGAAATTCTCACCTGTGGCTGTTAAAATGATAAATCGAATATCCATGTTATCTCTTTGACGAGTGAATGCATGGGTTAGCTCACGAATCATTTTTTCATTAAACAAATTGAGCTTCGGTCTATTGAGCGCAATTTTTAAAATTTCTCCGGACCGGGTTATTTGTAAGGTCTCATAGTTTTTCAATTGATTCTCCAAAATAAGGTGATCGGGAAAAAAGGAGGGGACGTCCATTAAATTATTATTTTCGATTCATCTGGTATTTTATTTTCGAGAAATTAATAATTTAATGGACGTCCCGTTATGTGATGATGATTTCATATGCAAGCGGTGTGGCTTTTTGCAGCATGGCGCTGACGCCGCAATAGCGTTCCTGGCTCAATTGAACGGCTTTTTCAACTTTGTCCCGGGGCAGATCCTTGCCTGTTAACCGGTAGATGAGTTTGATTTTGGTGAACACCATGGGATGTTCGTCCGACACGTCCGCTTCCGCTTCAACTGAAAAATCATCCGGCTCCACACGCATCTTTCTGAGGATGCTGATAACGTCCATGGCCGTGCAGCCGGCCAGCGAGGTGAGCGTCAATCCTTTGGGCTTGGGCCCTTTATCCTGTCCGCCAAACTGTTCATCCGCATCGATGGGGATTTCATGTCCATCCAGCTCACCCATAAAATGCATGTGATCCTTCAGTGTGACCTTTGATTTCATTTTAATATTTCCTCCTGCCAATCGGTTTGCGCTTCTAACAAATCCTGATACCATAAAGGCATGGGTACGGCCATAAAATTATGCTAGCTCCATCTGCTTTATCTTTTTTAACTCGTCAGCAGAAAGCTCAAAGTCAAAAACCGTGAGGTCTTCTTGCATATGTTGCTCGGAGGATGTTCCTGTGAGCGGAACGATACCAAACTGGTTTAGATACCGAAAAAAGGTTTGCACTGCGGTTTTCCCATACTTTTGGGCTATGTTTCTAATGATATTGCTGTTTACAATATGCGGATTGGCAGTGAGGGTCCAAAAGCTTTGGTAGATAAGGCCATGCTTGGCACACCAGTTGCGCAATTTTCTATCATACCCAGTTTGCTGATAAAAGCGGTTTTGTACGACCGCCGGTTTCACAGTGGCATCGGCATACAGTTGGGCCAGAACTTTATTGCTGTAACAGTTACTGATTCCCAATTGTCGCGCGCCACCGGCCTTATGAATCGCTTCCATGGCCGTCCAGGCCTCCATCAAATGCGTGTGCGGAAACAATGGTGAATGCAGGACCAGTGAATCTACGTAGTGTGTTTGGAGGTTTTTGGTGGAAACCTCAAAAGATTGGGTTAGCTGCGACGCTATCGGCGCATACTTATCGTACGGTACTTTTTCGGGATCCTGGCCATCAATCGGGGTGAATTTCGTCTGGACAAATAGGGTTTCACGTTCGATGCCATAGGCTTCAAGTTTCTGAAGTGCCGCCCCTACCAGTGGTTCGTTGTAGTGTTTGGGTTGGCAGGCGGTATCAATTCCCTTGAATCCAGTCTGGACGGCCTTTACAACCAAATCTGCCGTTCGCTCCTTTTTCCAGGCGGTGCCATATATTATCCATGGC
>Ga0180435_10002563_pt1 | contig 18483 bp, 12 predicted proteins | sample SS_ome_3_FD_132467 | JGI IMG/M metagenome (GOLD analysis project Ga0180435, IMG submission 132467) | Hypersaline lake sediment archaeal communities from the Salton Sea, California, USA - SS_3_S_1 metaG | ecosystem: Environmental > Aquatic > Non-marine Saline and Alkaline > Hypersaline >...
AATAGAGCTTATTGATATCCTCCCTGAGGACCTTTACACAAAATCCGTGGTATGTGCATACAAGGCTGATGGGCTCATCACTACCCGTAATCTTTCTGACCCTTGTTTTCATCTCATTTGCAGCCTTGTTGGTAAATGTTACACAAAGAATATTTGAAGGACTGATACCCAGACCTTCAACTAGATAGGCATATCTTCTGGTAAGTGCCCGTGTCTTTCCTGATCCGGCTCCGGCGATTACCCTTATATGGCCCTCTGTACTTCTGACTGCCTCAAGCTGTGCACTGTTGAGTCCCTGAAGCAATTCTTCAATGGTATCCATGACATGATTATACCATCCGAACATGTGTTTGGAAATAATAAATACTTGTTGCCGAATTGCTTTGCGCATATACTGAAGACGGAGGCTGCCTTGGAACTGACACAAAGAAAGTATCTGAATACGCTTCAGCTTAAGATGATAGCAGCATGTGCAATGTTCATAGACCATACAATGTACACCTTTTATCCCTATGCTTATGAACTCAGGACCATAGGCCGGCTGGCATTCCCCATATTTGCTTTTCTGGTTGCAATAGGATACGACAAGACACGCAACCTTACAATGTATATGGGAAGGATGTTCCTGTTCGCACTCATTGCGCAGATTCCATATCAGAAGATGGTTGGTCTTCCGGGTGTATCCCCCAATGTCATATTCACCCTTTTCTTTGGACTCGGAGCAATTCTTGCCATTGAAAAAGGAAATGCATTTATTCGCATTTTCTTTCCCATTGCACTTATTCTGGGTGCAGAGATACTGGCTTTTGACCACAGTGCCTACGGTGTACTGATGGTGCTGGCATTATATTACTCAAAGGACAGCAAGCTTATTGCTTCGATTTGGATAGCCTTTCTTACACTGCTCTTCTCACTCCAATACTTCCTGATCGGAGGCCTTGAAAATCCCGGATGGTATATAGTACTTTTCTATCTGTTTACTATACCGCTCATTTGGATGTACAACGGGAGAAAAGGTCTGTCAAACAATTTTACGAAATGGTTTTTCTATATATTCTACCCTGCCCATATTGTGTTTTTGGTAATTCTCAAATCATTGATCTGAATGCCCGGAACATTTGGGACATACCCAAATTTCAGAATCTCCCTGTTTCATCTGCATTTCCATTACAGTACCACAGACACTGCACCTGGGATTACGACTTTTTTTCACTGCATTCCTAACAGACCACCGTCTATATGCAAAATATGCAATGGCTGTCAAAAGAATGAGCAGGTACCACCAATACATCACAGCCTCCCTTTCAGAATCTGAGAAACCAGCCTTCCGTATTTGGATTGGGCCGACTTTCTGTTCTCAGGGTTTATACCCAGTTTTGAAAGTATCTGAAGAGAATTCTCATATTGTTTTTCACTAATTTCCCATTCAAGCTCATGATCAGTGATTCCAAGATACCTGCTTTCATCAAGCTCTGCCTCAGGCAAGTCCCGGGACAGCATTATCCTCTTCCTCCGGGTCTCAAGTCTTCCAATAACCGAAAGACCATCAGTATTGATATCCGTAAACGCCTTTAGATACATTCCAATGCTGATTTCACCGGACAGAAGCATGTCGGCTTCCTCCCCATCAATGAGAATTGTTCTCTCAAGAATATCAATGACTCCTGCCCTGCTGTTTTTACTTTTCAGTGTCTTTACTGTCAATTCATTGGTGTTTTCCCTCTGCCTCAGCCTGATTACCTTTCTTTCATTGTACAATCTGAAATCATGTGTATCAAAATAGTGGTTTGTCTGCAATACAGCTTTTCCGGTGAAGGTGGAGTCTATGTAACGGTATTCATCAGGAAGAAGCATGAACTTAAGCTCATACTCCCTTTGTTCAGAATGATTTCCGGGTTTTCCATCAGTATTCATGAGTGAATTATATCACAGCAATATCATGGTATAATCCGTTTATGGACATGACACGAGATAAAATGGAACTACTTGCACCTGCCGGTAGTCCTGAATCCCTGAAAGCCGCAGTAGCAACCGGAGCTGATGCAGTATACCTTGGAATTGACGAGTTCAATGCAAGGGCACGGGCTGTCAACTTCAGGATGGATAATCTGAAGGAACACATATCTTTCTGCCACAACAGAGGTGTAAAGGTATATGTTACATTGAATATTCTTCTTTATGACGATGAGGTGGAGAGGGCCTTTGAAGCTGCCTGTGGCATCAGGAACTGCGGAGCTGATGCTCTTATTATTCAGGATATGGGTCTGTTGAGATTACTTAGGGAAGCTGTTCCGGACTTACCTCTGCATGCCAGTACCCAGGTAGGAATCAGTTCCCCATCGGGTGCGCAGAGGATGAAGAATGCCGGTTTTGAAAGGGTCATACTGGCCCGCGAGATGTCACTTGAACAGATTACAAAAGCTTCGAATCTGGGTTTGGGTACGGAGGTTTTCGTACATGGTGCCAGATGCTACAGTTATTCAGGGCAATGCCTGATGAGTGCCATGCTGGGCGGAAGAAGCGGCAACAGGGGTTTTTGTGCCCAGCCCTGCCGTCTTCCTTATTCACTTTATGATGAAAGCGGCGATTTGCTTTCAAAAGGACATCTTCTGAGTCTCAAGGATACAATGTACTTGTCTGAACTGGGTGCACTCAGGAACGCAGGTGTCACCGCACTTAAAATTGAAGGCCGCATGAAGGGGCCTGAATATGTCGCAGCAGTTACCTCCATTTACAGAAAATACCTTGATATGGATAATCCAACGGAAATAGACAAGGCTGATAAGGATGATCTCCTGAAAGCCTTCAACAGGGAAGGTTTCTCCAAGGGTGCCCTATCAAATAATCCCGGTTTTGACGAATTTGCCTCAACCACACCTTCTGACAGCGGTTTTCCGGTTGGAACAGTAATAAAAGGCGGGATTCTGGGATCATATTCGTTGTTGAGCGAATCGGTTTCCAGGGATGACGGACTTAGGATTGGTACTAATGGCGGTTTTGCTGAAAGGGATATAGAAGCCGGAAAAAAGGCTGTTATTCCCATTGAAGGTAAGACCGGTGACATAATATACAGGACAAGGGACAACGCAAATGCCGAAAAGTACAGACTAGGGAATTCCCTGTCCAAACTTCTTCCTGTGGCTATTTCAGCCCACGCAGTCTTCAGGAAGAATCTGAACCCTACAATGAAAGTGATTGATGACAAAGGAAATACATTCGAGTACTCCATTGATACCTTTGTTGAAGAAGCTTCGGCGGGAGGCACCTCACCTGACCGTATAAGAAAACAGCTGCTTAAATCCGGGTCAACTGATTTTGAAATATCCAGGCTTGACCTTGATTGCGATGAAGGGATCTATATACGGATTTCCGATGTAAATGAACTTAGGAGAAAGGCCCTCGAAGGTCTATATGAAAAAAGAGCAGCTATTCCAACACCGGTAAAATGCAAAATGCCTGTTACATCAAGCGGAAAACATCACGTATCAGAACCTGAACTGACCCTTCTGATGTATTCCGTACCCGCTGATTTTGATCCATCGGGAACTGCATTGAAAAGAATTTATGCCGACAGTGAAAGCTGCCGTGAAGATTTGGAGAGCATCAGGAATATTTGCATTGAGAACCACATCGGATTTTTCATACACATTCCGTATTCATCTGAGAACATCCCGGATATGGGATGTGACGGGTACCTCATTGAGAATCCGGGTTTGCTTGAAAAGTTACCCATTGAAAAAACTGTTCTTGGCAGTGGTTTCAATATAACAAATTCATATGCTTTGGATTTCCATGCCGGAGTAATGGGTGCAACCCTTTCAAATGAGATGAGTATGGACCGGATAACTGCCCTGGACAATTTGGCAGATATTCCGCTGGAGACTACCGTTTACGGAAACATACGGGTAATGGAATCACCTTATTGCCCTGCCAGGGACATATGCAAAGGTTCACTTTGCTCAGATAAGCATCTGGTACTGAAGGATAGGAAGGATGAAACCTGGCCCGTTGTTTACAACAAGCACAAACACTCCGTAAGAATCTTCAATCCCCATAAATTGATGGTTTTTGACAGGAAAAATGATTTCATCAACGCAGGAATAAAATTCCTGAGACTGATTGTTACGGATGAATCAAATGATGAGATAATCAGGTTGCTGAGATATGCATCAGAGGGCCGTGTCCCTCATATGAGAAAAGATGTCAGATATACAAAAGGTTTCTATTGATTTCAGAAAACCTGGTCTATGTTCATAGTTCAATATCCCCTGCCGGATACTTGATTGCGTTTTTCTTCATCTTTGCCCTTATGATTGATTCCATATCCACACCTACCGCATCTGCAGCAAGAATGGAATAAATCATTATATCCGCAATTTCATCACAGACGTTTTCATGATCATATGCTTCATCCCACTGGAAGTTTTCCAAAAGCTCAGCTGCTTCTATTGATATGGATTTTGCAAGATTCGCAGGAGTGTGATACTTTCTCCAGTTCCTCTCGTCCCTGAAACTAATTATTTCTTCAACCAGCTGTTTCATCAATACTATCTCCTGCATGTTTTATTTCAAATTTCTTAATTGAGAAATCCGTCAGTTTCCAGGCAACCGCAGCTCCCATACCCAGTGAAATTGCCAAGGCAATGAAAATTCCCGGAAGACCCATCAGCCTGTTTCCCAAATACGCCAGGGGTATGAAGAAAACAAACATCTGGCTTAGGTTGGCAAAAGCTGAAAACAAGGGTTTCCTCAGAACATTGAGCATGGAGGCACCCAGCATCAGCATTCCCTTAAGACCATATGCTGCTGCAACAATTCTCAGATACAGTGCAGAAACCCTTATAACCTCTGCATCCTTCGAGAATATCCTTGAAATAACGGGAGCCAGGAACATAACGAGAACAAAAAGTACACCCTGTACGATTATAGTCGTTAGATTTGATTTTCTGTAAATCTCCCTAACCCTGCCGAAATAACGCGCCCCGATGTTTTGTCCTGCAAGTGGAACGATTATGGCAGCCAGGGCGTTTGTAATGAGAAGTATGAAATTTTCCAGTTTTGCAGCCACACCGAATCCTGCTACTGCGCTGACCCCGTATGCCGCTACCATTCCGGTTATGATTCCTGTTCCCAAGGGCAGGATGATTCGGGAAAGCGCAGCAGGAACTCCCACAATGAATATTTCCTTCCAGTTGGCTGCCATGTCCCTTATTTTCCTTTTATGGAAGCGAAGTACTTTTTCCCTTTTTACCAAAACATATAAAGCGACTGTAAATGTTACGAATCTTCCAATGACCGTCGCGATGGCAGCACCTGCAACACCCAGTTCAGGGAAAGGTCCTATTCCGAATATGAACATGGGGTCCAGAACAGCATTTACAGTGGCTGCAATTATCATGACCAGACCGGGCGTTCTGGAATCACCGAGAGCTCTTATTATTCCGTTTCCTACCATCGGAAAAACAACGAAAATCAATCCGGGAAGCCATATATAAAGATATGTAAGTATTATGGGCATGAGGTTTTCCTCAGCCTTCATAAGCACAAGAGCAGGTTTCATTACCAAAAAACCAATCAGGATGAATATAGTCACCATGATGAACGCAATGACCATACTGTCGAATACCAGGGCCTTCAGTTTTTCAGGTTGCTTGCTTCCGGCAACTTTTGAGACCACTGCGGTCACACCTGTTGAAACACCGAGTGTAAGGCTGTGGAATGTGAGTACTATGGGAAACGTAAATGACAGGGCCGCCAGTTCATCGGTTCCAAGCCTTCCCACAAAAAATGTATCGACAAGGTTGAAAATAGTCAGACCAAGTATTCCAAGTATCATAGGAAGAGTCAGCCTGATCAGATGCCCTTTGATGTCACCCTGGGTGAGGTCTCTGTTTTTCCTGGATAGATCCTTATTCATTGTTTGTCCTTAATGCACTTTTGTCAGTTCGGAAACCTTGAAAAGCTGATGCCACCTTCATTTTAGTCTCTTCATCATATATCGAAACATCATCTGAAAAGAAAACCAAACTTGAATTATTCATGTTTGTTTCAAAAAGGATTCGCTTTTCTTCCCGTGACAATTTAATTTCCTTTGTATCTCTAAGTATGAATACATCGGGGTCATTCCCGAAGGCCCGGCCGTCCAGGAAAGCTCTGGATCCAATGTTTCCGAGGGCTGAGAATGTAGACACCCTCTCCCTGTATCCTATTGATTTAAGAAAACCATCCTCCATGCCGTGGCTGATATCAGCTCCTATGCGACAGTAGTCGCATTTGCTCATTGCGGGTCCTATCGGAACTCCGCATGAGAGAAAAAGAGCGCCATCAGTTAAGTCCCGAAGCAGGTCCATTGCATCTGTCATTATCATTGCCCGGGTTTTGTTATTTTGGGGAACAAGGCAGGCAGCATAAAGAAAATCAAGTTTGAAGAAGCCGTATCCCCAATCCTGTTTCATGGCAGTGAATACATTCCTTAAATATTCCCGGACTTCCTCATTGTAAATATCAAGTGCGTAAAATACTCCTGACCAGTTGGGATTCCAGCCGGCAATCTGAAGTTTCCCTTTTGAATCCCTAAGGATCCAGTGGCTTTTTTCCCTGAAGATTGATGATTCCCTTTCGCACACGAAAGGAGCAAGCCATATTCCGGGAGTCCAGTCGTGTTCCTTTATTGTCTCTGCCAATGAAGCCATTCCTGACGGAAACCTTTTGTTGGGAATCAGCCAGTCACCTACAGCTTCAAAATATCCGTCATCAATCTGGAAAATATCCATGGGTATCCCGGATTTGTGAAGTGCCATTATGTTGTGTCTGAGGATTTCCTCTGATATGCCTGTATAATAATTATACCAGCTGGTCCAACCGGTAATCTTATGTATATCCTGTTCGTTTATGCCTAGGGCAGACAGCCAATTTCTTTCATCGGTTGTTTTAAGTATGACTGCAGCCTCAATGGTTTCTGTTTCTTCAATGGTCATTCCCTCAAGGTCGCTTATGATCTCTATTGTACTCTTGTCATAATCAGGAACAAACCAGGTATATGAGTCCCATGGTTTCATGTCTCCCAGGAAGAGGCGTGTTTCACCATCCTCCTGTAGGTTTATGAATAGGTGGGAGTGCATCCATCTTTTCTTTCTTTCATCCTCGGTAAAGGCATAGTCACCATACCACTTGAGCCTTACAATTTCCTGAATTGGTTTTGACAGATTCTTTTTATACGAGAGGTAGTCAACGTACGGACTCTCACTCCAGGACTGGTACCCGTTTGCATGATACGAAAGCCCAAGCAAATCTTCCTTTGCATAGAACTCAAGGCGTACCGGTTCCAACTTCTTATTGGCTGTGAGATTTACAGAATATATCTTGCCTGAATCCCTTGCTTCCTCGGATATCTCCAGGGAAAACCAATCGTTGTCGAATCCAACGGCGGATTCCAGCTTACCATTCCTTTTAAAAACCAGCCTGCAGTCAGTTATCTTCATTTAATTCACCCTTAATCTCATAAATAATAAATCTGAATTTGTACTTTTTCAGAGCCTTGAGCTTGTACTTCTTCAAAATTCTCAGCATGGCCGGAACACTGCCTCCGACTCCCCTCTGTGCCTGGGATACATTGACCGTTATATTATCCCTTTCAGGCAGTTCATGTATATGTTCGGCAACAACCAGATCTTCAGTCGTGTATGGCCAGGCGGTTACCTCCATTTTATCTGAAACAGCCTTAATACCTATTCCATATCCTTTGTCATCAAGGAATTCAATGAATCTTACATCCGTCCTGTTGCCGTTCTCCTGGGGTTTAAGATAGTTGTGGCCGAAGTGTTCTATCGAGTTATTGTAGATACCAAGATGTGCAGAAGCCTTTCTGTCACAATAATTTTCATGAGGTCCCCTGCCGTAATACCTGACATTTTTGAATCTTCCCGAAATATCAAACTCCATACCATATCTGATAAGGTTTCTTATCGGTCTGCCCTGCATCTCAACCAAATAGCTGCGGTTGCCCAGCGGTGATACGGCAGTCCTTATGCCCCCCGGGAAATACCGGATCTTCCACCTGGCGTGGATAGTTGTGTTTCTTGTAAAGAATTTTCTGAGTTTGGATTCCTTTGTCGCCTTATTGAATCCCCTGCCGTAAATCATATCAACAAATCGGTTTTGGCCTAATGCATTTTCCAAGAGCAGACCTTCATTGTCTATAGGTGCCCTGAAGAGATTGATGTGCATGTTTTCGGTAATGCCAAAAAGTCTGATACCTCTTTCACGCATCTCTATTGCAGAGTCAAACTTATCGGATGCTTTTATTCGTTCCTTTTTCGGTCTTTCAAGAATAAATTGAAAACTGCTTATCCTGCGGCCTTTCCCTTCACTCCAGTCGTGGTTCCACTTATACTCAAATAAAGCGTTCAGACAAACTTCTCCACCTTTTGGAACAGGCTCGAAATCAAATGCAACCTGTTTCCTTTCACCGGGGTTGATCTCAAGATATTCAATGATACCGCCGTCATGGGTAATTCCGTCCCGGGTCACATTCCATATGAGATGTATGTCACCCAAATCCGTGAATCTCCTTCTGTTTTCAATTTCAATGATATTTCCCTTTAGATGAGTTGCGGACACGGGAGAATATCCCCATTTGACCTCCTGCAGTGCAGGATGAGCACTTCTGTCTGCTGCAAGAATACCGTTTCCACAGAAATTTGCATCATTGGGTTTATCTTCGAAATCCCCTCCGTAGGTCCAGAAATCTTTTCCGTCAGCGGTCTTTTGAAGGATGCTCTGGTCTGCAAAATCCCATATGAATACGCCCATGCATTTTTCATATGTGTGGAACAAATCCATATATTCCTTGAAATTCCCCAGACTATTTGCCATGCAATGGGCAAACTCACACTGCATGAAGGGCATATCCTTATGTTTTTCCGGCTTGACTGCAAATCCCCTCAGCCGAGTATCTCCTCCGGCAATCCGTACCCTTTTGCCGTCAAGTATTTTCTTCATTTTGCCAACTTCGGCATACATCATGCTGAACACATCGGAAGTGTCCAGGAAATGGTCACCCTCATAGTGTATTTTTCTTGAATTATCCGCCTCCAGGGCAGCTTCTTTCATTGCAGTGAAATTGCTTCCATGTCCGGCTTCATTTCCCAGGCTGTACATGACAATGCATGCTTTGTTCCGGTCCCTCCTGACCATGTTGTTCATCCTGAAAACACATTCTTCCGTCCAGTCGGGATTTGATGCAGGGATTTTCTTTCGAACTCCATGGGTTTCCAGGTTGCATTCATCTATTACATAAATACCGTATCTGGAGCAAAGGTCATAAAAATGAAGTGAATTGGGATAATGACTGGTCCTGATTGCATTTATATTGTTTTGCTTGCATATCTTAATATCCTTTTCCGTAAGTTCAGCAGGAACAGCAAAGCCGTGCAGGGGGTGGAACTCGTGTCTGTTGACACCGTTCAGCTTAACTGGTCTGCCGTTCAGAAGGAATATTCCATCCCTGATTTCAATTTTTGTAAACCCAAATTCAATTCTCCTGCGGTCAATAAATGAGTTGCGATTATCCCTGAGTGTGATTTCAGCTGTATATAAGTCAGGAGTTTCAGCAGACCAGAACCTGATGCCCGGAAGCCTGACTTCAGTTTCAAATCTTTTGCCGTCTATTTCATAGTCATGGGCAAATATTTTATCACCGTCAGTTGTTCCTTCAAAAATATTTAACTCAAGACTCCCTGCAATACCGCCGTTTAGGTTAATTTCCGCATTTATAACCCCTGTCTTGTATGCATCAGCCAGATCGGTATGAATGAATGCATCAAATATACCTGAAGGATGTTCCAAAATGAGGCCTACACTTCTGTGAATTCCCGCAAGCCTCCACATATCCTGATCCTCAAGCCAGCTGCCTGTGCAGTATTTTGTAACCAGCACAGAAATATCATTTTCACCTGCAATTATGAATTTTGAAATATCAAATTCCGAGTGTGTCATGGAATCCTGTGAATATCCGGTAAATTCCCCGTTTATCCATAGGCTCAGGGATGACTGAACTCCCTCAAACCGGATTATACAGCGTCGGTTTTTATCTTCCCCACTGATTGTGAATTTTCGCTTATAAAGACCGCAGGGATTAAGTTCATCATCTATTTCCGGAATCTTCTTTGTTTTAAATGCATAGGGATAATTTACATTCGTATATATGGGTACGCCGTATCCTTTGATTTCCCAGTTTGAAGGGACCTCAATGCTGTCCCAATCCGATACATCATATGATGGGTCAGAAAAACCAAAGTCAATGGATTCAGTGTTTTCAAGCCATTTGAACTTCCATCTACCGTCAAGTTCCTTGGAAAATGTACTGTTACCGCCTTCATCCAACGGCAGGTCACCGAACCTTGGTTCAAGTACATTCACCCCGAATATTCCTCTATTATAAACATTTTCCAAAAACGTATTTCTGTTTTTCATAAACCACCGTCTGATGTAAATATATTTGCCTCAGTATATCCTACTAGTCGCCGCAAGGTCAAAGCATCCCTCAACCTTGATAGAATCCGCCCCGGGCGAAATGATTTCGCCCGGGGCGGATTCTATCAAAATTGGGTTGGTTCGAGGGGTTTTGGGGTGTTTTTGGAGGAAAATAGCGGTTTTTAGGGCTAAAAATGGTACAAACAAAAAAATTGGTATATACCAATTTCACATGAGCAGTTGTTGTAAAAAAAAAGCAGGACCCGGGTCCTGCATATCTTAAGCTTATTTATTCTTCGTCCAGTAAATCCGGTTTGAATTGTTCTCCGTTGAAATCCACTTTTGTCAGTTCAGGGGTTGTTTCAAAGAACAAACCGCATCCCGGACATTCCTCTGTTGCGAAATATAAATTCATGTGTCCACTCCTTTCAAAAATGTTACTTATGTATACCAGTTAATCAGGAAGTCAAACACGAATATTCTATTTTTAACACAAGCTTATCATTTTGCAGGAATCTAATGCATCCTGCAGGACACTCATTTACTGCCGCTTCAGCGAGTTCAAGGTCCTCAGGCGGAATGGGCAAATCAGATGCAATGGACTTTCCTTCCTCATCAAGAAGAAAGACATGGGGAAGCAATCGGTTACAAAAACCGCATCCCTTGCATCTGCTATTCTCGATAACTACCTTAATGTTCATAGCCGTTCACAATATCGGCTTAAAAAATACCCCCGGCCAAACCGTAGGGTAAATCTGCGGCCGGTTGCGCTACCCGCTCGCGACTGCCAAAGCGCCCAAATACTGACAGCCGGTCATTGCTTCCGTTCTTTCTTTATACCTAATTATAACATTTAGCACAAACACCCTTCAACAGTTTGTTTTCGTGCTTATTCTACAGTGACACTCTTAGCGAGATTTCTGGGTTTGTCAACATCGCAGCCCCTCAGTACGGCACAGTAATAGGCAAACAACTGCATCGGAACAACCGCTGTCACCGGAGCATATATGGGATCTATTTCAGGTATTGTTACTACCATGTCCGCAACTTTTGCAGCCTCCTCGGCAAGATCCTCTGTTGTTATTACAAGAACCTTTGCTCCCCGGGCTTGTATTTCCTTGACATTGCCGGCCATTTTGCTGAAAAGGTGAGGTTGTGTCATGCTGCATATTACAGGAGTTCCCTCTTCTATAAGGGCTATTGTGCCGTGCTTGAGTTCCCCTCCTGCATAAGCTTCTGAATGTATGTAGGATATTTCCTTTAGTTTGAGAGATCCCTCCATTGAAAGGGCAAAATCCAATCCTCTTCCTATGAAGAAAATGCTGCTGCCACCGAAAAGTTCTGAAGCAAACCTCTGTATATCCTCCCGCTTTGAAATTATTCTTTCAATCATTCCGGGGATGTCAGCCAATGTTTTGCTTCCAATGGTTCCATCAGATAATTTATCCGCAAGCATATACATTGCCGCAAGCTGTGTAGAATATGCCTTTGTGGAAGCAACGGCAATTTCAGGCCCGGCCCTGGTATAGAAAACATCATCTGCTTCCCTTGCTATGGAACTTCCCACGACATTTACCAGAGCAATTATACGTGAACCCAATTTCTTCGCTTTTCTCATGGCAAAGAGTGTATCAATCGTTTCTCCTGACTGTGAGATTACTATCGTCAGATGATTCTTCCCCACTATCTGATTCCTGTATCTGTATTCGCTGGCTACCTCAACCTCTACAGGTATGCCGGCAGTCTCCTCAATTATGTATTTACCTACGACACCTGCATGATACGCAGTTCCGCAGGCAATTATCTGTATTCTGTCAGGCTTGGTTATCTCCATATGATCAAACGCATCATTCCCCAGAGTTGCCCTGACAGCCGAAGGTTCTTCATGTATTTCCTTCAGCATGAAATGTTCAAATCCACCTTTTTCTGCTGAATCCACTTCCCAATCCACATGCACGGCATCTTTATCCATTATGTTTCCCAATTGGTCATAGAACACGATTTCATCTCTTCCGACAGCTGCTATTTCCCCGTCTTCTGCAATGTAAATGTCTCTTGTATGACTGAGAATTGCCGGTATATCAGAAGCGATAATCCCACCTTTTTCAGTGAGACCCAAAACCAATGGGCTGTCTTTTCGGGCTGAATACAACATGTCCGGTTTTTCACGGCAAAGGACACCAAGCGCATAGGATCCCTCAAGCTGGGAAACAGTTTCCCTAAGGCACTGAATCACATCTCCCCGGAAGTTGAATTCAAGCAGATGGGCAATTACCTCTGAATCTGTTTCGGATACAAACTCATAGCCCTGCGACATGAGTCCATCCCGTATTTCCATGTAGTTTTCAATTATTCCGTTATGAACAACACAAAACCTACCGTCCCTGCTTATATGCGGATGGGAATTGATGTCATTGGGTTCTCCATGGGTTGCCCATCTCGTATGTCCGATACCCGCCGGGCAATCCCCGAAATCCTTTCCTGAAACCAGTTCAGATAGATTGGACAACCTCCCCCGGCATTTTACAACCTCTATTCCGTCCACGCATAATACTGCGATACCGGCAGAATCATATCCCCTGTATTCCAGCTTGGAAAGCCCCTGCAGTAAAACAGCAGCAGTATCAAATCCGCCTGTACAGCCGATTATTCCACACATTATAAATTCTCCTCTTCGATTTTATTACAGGGAAATGTCTTTGAAGAAACCACCTGATCCGGTATTTGTTCTGCAGTTACCCGCAGTTTTTACACCTTTTCTATCGACTGTGAAGCCGGGGAACCATCCGCCGAATATTTCGATAAATTCCCTCCTCGTCAACCTTCCATCGAAGGTCCTGGCGCTGCATATTTTCTTTCTTCTTCTAAGCCTCCTCTCCGAACCTGACTGCTATCAGTTCCGCCATTTCCCTTGTTTTCATATCAATGAGTTCCCTGTCCCTTCCTTCCATCATCACACGTATCAGTGGTTCCGTACCTGATGGTCTGAGAATCATCCGGCCCTCATCACCCAGCTCATCCTCAATCTCCCTGACTCTTCTTGTTATATCTTCGTCTGCCATAACAGTCTTTTTTCTGTCATTAGGAATCTTCACATTAACCATGACCTGAGGATACTCTTCCATTATACTATGAATTGCAGACGCTGCAGTTTTTTCTTCCTTGATTATTCCGGCAATTTTGACTGATGTCAATATCCCGTCACCTGTGGTATTACATTCCCTCAGTATCACATGCCCGGATTGCTCTCCACCAAGGGAATATCCGCCTTTGCGCATTTCTTCAACAACATATCTATCGCCTACCGCAGTTTTTATAACTCTTATCGAATGCTTTCTTGCAAGGGCGTCAAGTCCCATATTGCTCATGACCGTCACAACAAGAGTATCAGCCGCCAAAGTTCCTTTTTTCTTCATATTTACAGCCAGTGCTCCGAGCATCCGGTCTCCGTCAATTAAATCTCCGTTCTCTGAAACAGCCAGTACCCTGTCGGCATCTCCGTCATATGCAAACCCCAGATCATATCCTCCGCTTTTCATAAGTGAACAGATGCCTTCCATATGGGTTGATCCGCACTCCCTGTTTATATTGAGACCATCCGGCTCATTGTTGATGACATTTATCTCAGCTCCAAGCATACCAAATACTTTCGGTGCGATTTCATATGCTGCTCCGTTTGCACAATCCAATAGAATGTTCATTCCGCTCAAGTCCCGATCCGCCTGTGATTCAAGAAACTCAGCATATTTTGTACTTAATTCCCTTACATCATGAATCCTGCCGATCCTTGCTCCCGTCTTATGGGGTAATTTTGTATCTGCAAAAACAAAATCCTCTATTTTCTTCTCCATATCATCAGGAAGCTTGTATCCATTTGCATCGAAGAACTTAATACCGTTGAATTCATACGAATTATGAGATGCAGAAATGACTACTCCTGCATCAGCCTTGTGGTGTGAGATAAGATACGCAACTCCCGGAGTCGGAATAACCCCTAAACTCATGACATCTGCACCAACTGAACATAATCCTGCATTCAGTGCACACTCAAGCATATCACAGGATATCCTTGTGTCCGTTCCTACCATTATATTTGGTTTATGACTTAATTCACCGGCCAGGACATAAGCTGCAGCCTGTCCCAGCTTGAACGCCAGATCCGACGTTAGTTCCTGATTTGCTATTCCCCTAACACCATCGGTACCGAAGAGTTTTCTCATTTGTAAACCTCTGTTTCATTCATCAGGATAATTATACATTTTCACAATGGCCTCTGCAACTTTGATACCGTCAACCGCAGCACTCATTATTCCTCCCGCATATCCGGCACCTTCACCGGCAGGATAGATTCCTACGGCACCTTCCGAACAGTATTCGGTACTCCTTAGAATTCTTACGGGCGAACTTGTTCTTGTCTCACATCCTGTAAGAATGGCATCCGGGTCTGCAAAAAAAGGCAATTTTTTTGAGAAAAGTGAAAGGGAACTTCTCAACGTTGTTGAAATAAATGGCGGAAGAATATCATTCAAGTCACAGAAGGTGGTATTTCCTGTGAATGACGGCTTTATCCTTCCGAAGCTGCTGCTCTTTTTTCCTTCCATGAAATTTCCAAGGCGCTGTACAGGTGCGCTCCAATCCAAACCTCCAGCATTAAAGGCTGCCTTTTCTACTTCTCTTTGTATTTCAACTCCTGCCAGAGGGTGGGATGATGGGAAACAGTTCCTTCCGACTTCAGCCACCCATGCACAGTTTGCATTTCTGCCTTCCCTGCCGCTGTAACTCATACCATTTACTACAAGCGAATTTATTTCACTCGATGCATTTACAACAACACCGCCCGGGCACATGCAGAAAGTATATGCATTTCCGTTATCCATCCTCACGCTGCCTGAATATTCGGCTGAATCATCAATGAATTCTGCATCATTTCCCCATTGGCTTAAGTTAACGTCTTCCTGAAGATGTTCAATCCTTAGGCCCATAGAAAACGGTTTTTGTTCCATGGGTATTCCATGGGAAAGAAGCATTTCATAGGTATCCCGTGCACTGTGGCCGATTGCGGCAACCATTACATCAGCCGGTATTTCCCCCTTCGTGTCAGTCCTAACCGAAACCAGCCTGTCTCCATCAATTCTAATATCGACAAGCCTGGTATCAAACATGAAAGTTCCCCCCAGTTTCTTGATTTCTTCCCTGATATTCCTTATGACACCCGAGAGTCTTTCAGTTCCTATGTGAGGTCGCGCCTCATAAAGTATTTCGTTCCCTGCACCTGCTGCCGCAAGTTTTTCCAGCACAAAATCACCTCTGGGATCATTGATTCGGGTAACAAGCTTTCCGTCAGAAAATGTTCCTGCTCCCCCTTCCCCGAATTGTACGTTTGTATATGGGTCAAAATCTCCGCCTGACCAGAATTTTTTTACGGTTCTCCTTCTTTTTTCAATGCAGCTTCCTCTTTCCAACACTATAGGGGAAAAGCCGTGAATTGCAAGGATATATGCACTGAAAAGACCTGCCGGTCCGCTTCCGATAACCAAAGGCCTGTGATTAAGTCTTTTTTCACCATGCTTGTTCTTAATGTATTTGTACTTATTATATTTAAATACGGATCCACCTTCATTTATAGGTGCCTCTGTTGATATCAAAGCAGATACTATGAACTTAACATTGGATTTTCTTCTTGCATCAATAGATTTTCTAAGAAGCCCCTTGTAACTGAAACTTACATTGCCAAGCATTTGGGACAATTTTGATTTTATGGTTTGATCCAACCCCTGTTTATAAGCATCAGCAACAGGTATGGAAATATTATTTATCCTGTATTCATTCATTTATCTTGTCCGAGATAATCAAGGTTGCTTTCAGGTCATCAGACAGGACAACACCGTTCGGAAGAGTGACATTGACGGTAATTTCCTGAGTGCCCGGCTCCAGACCTGCAGCATCCACTGACATCCGTAGATTTCTAACGTCAATTTCGTTCAGGTCATCTGATATTCCCCGAACTTCCATTGTTTCTGTCTCAGTTTCAAATGCATAGGAGTACTTCTCAACGTCCATTCCATTGATTGTTATCAAATCAGTTTCAACCTCAATGTTTCTAAGTGATTCCGTGTATACCCTTACAAGCGGATATGTTATTTGCTCAAGACTGCCGAGATTCTGGAACCTCAGCGGCAGACTGGACTCTCCGTCCTCAACGGTACTCACGTCTATGTAAGGTGAGATACTGTTCAATGTAAGAGAATCAAGTATTCCCTGTCTTCCTTTGAGGGTAATGCTGTATCCATCCTCGATAATTGAGTATATCCTTTGTGTTGGTGTTCCCCATCTTATTGTGATGTTGTTTGCTGAAATAGGAAGTGTCTTTTCATAAAGACCTTCTATATGAACCTCAACATCCACATTCCCAGTACCGACAAAGGCGGTACCTGAAGGCGGACTTGACAGATTGGCCTGCGCAGTAAAGGATTCTGTTGCACCCGAAAGGCTTACAGGCAGTGTTGATATGCTGTTTATCTTGGAAAGGTCTTCCTCGCTGCCTGTAATCAGCACTTCATCAGGAAGGGCTTCTGTTTTTGTCATCAGATAATCGGTGGCAGGTGCTCCCTCAGTCACAACATTGACCGGGATGTTCTTGGCAATACTGACTGTTATATCAACCGCTGTCTGGTTGCTGAGCTCATTTATCACATTTCCGTACTCATCATAAACCATACACAGTTTTCGGATGGTCTCAGTACCACGAAGTTCATTTACATCCACCTCTACCTCAGCCCTGTCCACTTCCTGAACAAGGGATTTGATGTCAATGGCGATATAGTTTGCAGGTTTCAAAATGGTCCCCACAACTGAAAATCCGTCTGCAGGTTCACCGTTTATGACTACATTTATTGGCACTTCACCGGTTACTATCCTGTCAATACTTACACCGATTCTGCCACTCCCCGAAAAGCCTGTGGAAATATTTCTTTCACCCAGATAGCTGAGGTCTGTTACGGTCAAGAATACCGTATTCTCATCCTCAACCTCATTGAAATCCAGATAAGCAATGAAATCATTGGAAGATACACTGTCAACATCAGCCTTTCTTCCCCTTACGAAAATCTCAATTTCAGTGCTGTATTCATTCAGAACCCTTAGATTATCAGCCGTCAGAGTTTCTTCATTTACTACAGAAAGCGGAATCGTAAGTTGGCGCGTTTCAATTGGATTGTCATTTATATAAACGACAAACCAAATCAGAACTGCCAGAACAACAGCCATTATCTTAATTCCCAGGTTATGTTTTATCTTTTCCAGCACCGTTCCTACCTTTTAGAAATCCGAATCTGACACCCTTGTTTTCCTTTTCGGGCAACAGATGCATTTCGAGGACCTTCCTCAGTGTTTCCTTGGTCTGCCTTCTTATCAATGTTTCATTATATGCATATGAGATCTTCCCTGACTCCTCCGATACTACTATGGCTATACAGTCGGATACCTCTGTGATTCCAATTGCTGCCCTATGCCGTGTTCCAAGTTCACTGGAAAGACTTGAGTCTTCGGTAAGAGGCAGTATACATGCTGCAGCCATAATACGGTCTCCCCGAATTATAACTGCACCGTCATGCAATGGCATATCCTTTGTGAATATACTAACCAAAAGCTCCGTAGAAATAATGGATTCCATCATTATGCCCTTGCTTATGGTCTCTCCAAGCTTGGTATCCTTTTCTATGACAATCAAGGCACCTGTATAGTTTTCAGAAAGCACTTCACATGCATTGACAATTTCCTGTATCACTGATTTGGTCTTAAGTTCATTCTCGTTTATTCCGGATGAAAACAAGCCCTTCAGACCACTGGTACCAAGTCTTTCCAGTGCTTTTCTTATCTCTGGCTGAAAAATGACAACAATCGCAAGAAATGCAAATGCAATCATATTGCTGAGCATGAAGGATATCATCCTGAGTTCAAGTATACTGCTTATGATTGCAAGAAGAACTATGAGTCCTATACCTCTTATAA
>Ga0180435_10002564_pt1 | contig 18482 bp, 15 predicted proteins | sample SS_ome_3_FD_132467 | JGI IMG/M metagenome (GOLD analysis project Ga0180435, IMG submission 132467) | Hypersaline lake sediment archaeal communities from the Salton Sea, California, USA - SS_3_S_1 metaG | ecosystem: Environmental > Aquatic > Non-marine Saline and Alkaline > Hypersaline >...
ATCAGTGACGACGATCGGCTTTCCACCCACGTCCGCAACCGCCCCGGCAGTCCCTTTGCACGTCCATCCAGGAAAGCCGCGGAAACTGCGCAAACCTAGAACCCGTTAAGCTTCATGCACCCGGATTGTTGCGGGGGTCGCGGCAACGGTCTTGGTGCCCCGGCAAGACACAACATCCATTCAGTAAACACGTTACGGCGATTGGTCGCCCTCGTCCAGCGGTCGAGGGATGATGCGACCCAGAATTTGTGACGCCGGCACGCCGCTGCGCCACCGCCGGCTGTCGGTCGAGGCGGGGCAGTTGTCCCCCAGAACGAAATACTCGTCAGCCTCAAGCGGGCGACCGAGTGACCAGTCGGCCCCGTCGTTGTGTAAGCCCAGGTAGTGGATGTCGCGGTAGACGCGCAGATTGCGAAGCTGAACACGGTTTCCCTCCGCCCCGATTGCGAAAGGGGAGGCCGTTACGTCGCGACCCGTCTTTGCCGTCGGGCAAGGTGTTTCGGCGACGAGGTTGCCATTGATGACAAGGAAGTATCGGCCGTCGCATCGTCCCCACATGACTTGCCATGGCATTGGGTTGAAAAACGCAGTTTCAAGAACAACTTCTCCCGTCAACACTTCGAGATGAACACGACTCGTTTCGCCGTCGACCGTTGCTACTGTCCATTTATCTTCTTCGGCGATGCGGAACAGGACACGTGGTCCCCGGTCTCCCACAATTTCGCACGAGAACCAAATGTCGTTCACATCGTTGAGGTTTCGCGAGAGCCCTTGGTTGTAGCCGTAGCTGTCCCAGATCGGTTTTTCGATACCGCGCGGCGCGGGGCTGTAGATACAGGGGCAGTGGTGATAGGTCAGCCATTCGATTTCCGGAGCCTCGGCTTCGTCTTCATCGGGGATGTAGACATAACCATCGTCGGTCGGCCGCCAATTCGATTCAGGTTCGTCGCTGCGCCATCGGGACGGCAGCGTCGAGTCGTTTGGCCGGTATCGATCATCGTGAACAAGTATTGCTGTCTCGCGAACCGTACTCAGCGGCTTTTGTAGGATCTCGTCGTCGATGTAGATGTCGCCGCCACGAATCGATACGGTTTCGCCCGGCAAGCCGACGATGCGTTTAACGACGAGTTGCGAGTCGTTGTCTGGTGGGTGCAGCGCCACGACGTCCCAACGTTTCGGTTTGCTTGTCAAATACACAAAGTTGTCGATCCACACGCGCTGACCTGGATGTGTCTCCGCCGAGTCGACATCGTGGTCACGGCAGCCGCAGTTCGGGCAAACGGTTGTGAACTCGTCCGCTGCAAACTCGCTGCCGCAGATGAATGGGAAGCCGCAATCGGGGCAGGTCAGTTGCAGATGCGGCCCCACGAGCGTTGGCGCCATCGATCCGCTTGCGACCCTTACGGGAAACACCGTGCCTTGTACTCCCCAATTGCGAAAAGCGAGAAAGCCTAGCAAAAGCAAGAGCGTGGATACCAGAGAGAGCACGGCCCAGCGCACAACTCGCTTCGACATTCTTCGCTGTTGCGCCATGGATGTACCGCGGTTTGGCCAAGCCGCAAGCGGCGTGATTTCGCCTATTCTTCCAATCGCGAGCGGACGTAGTCGGCGACGGCGTCGTAGTCGAAGTCGACGTAGGTCGAAAGCCGCTGGCTCTTGCGTATGAGGCTTGCCCGTTGCGCCTCGTCAGTGGCAAGCGAGAGTTGCTGCTTGATCGTGTTCATTTGCGTCCGTACGTCGTCGACACCGCGTTTGCAGTAGGTTAGCGCGTCGGCGTCCCGTTTGCGCAACGCCTCGGTGAATTGCTGCAATTGCGTGTTGGTTGCAGGCAGCGGGGATTCGGCGGCAGTGGCGGCGAACTCACGCATGCGGCCCGCCCAACGCAGGAGCGCCTTGTCGTAGTCGTCATAGGTTTCACCCGGCTTCGGCGGCGGCAGATGTTCGATCACTTGCGCCAGGTGTTTCATTCCCAGGTCGTACTTGCGCCGATTGAAGTGTTGCCACGCAAGGGCCTGATGTGCGACCACGGCGTCGGGATTCTGGACCAAGGTGAGCTCGAACGCCTTGAGCGAATCTGACGTCAAGCCATGCTTGAGCAACACCAAGCCGTACGCAACGTTGCCATCCGGCTGTTTCGGCGCCGCGTCCATCGCGGCAACGAGGGAATCATCCAAGGCCTTGCGGGCTTCGGCATCGAGTTGCCCGCCGCGCAGGAAATGCAATACCTCGCGGACCGCCTCGCGGGCCTCTTCCGTCATGCGGTCGGGGTTGGGATTGGGAATGAAGCGAACCGGTGTTTGCGTTTTGCCGACGAGATAGCGGCTCTGCGGTTCAAACTCGGCCATTTCGGCCTTGAGCTGCGTATGCAACTCCGTGGCGTTGACGCGCCCATCGCCGTCCACATCGGCCCTACCAGCGAAACCGGAGGCGATCGAATGCGCGAAGAGCCCGAGAACCTGCTCAGTATCCGCCTGGAGCAAAAACAGGCCGCGCTCATCACCCAAGCAGCTTGCAATCACCTCGACCGAGGTCGATACGGGTTGGATAGGTTCCTCCTTGAGCGACCGGGCCAAGTCTGCGGACGACGGTTGCGTAGGAATGCTGCGTCCACGTTCGGCGAAGTGGGCTGTATCGAGCAGCAAGATTTTTTCGGCGGCCGGGCAGGCTTCCAATTCGGTGACGAGAAACTTAAGCGGCACGCCAGTTTGTCGTCGTTGAGCCGGATCGAAGTCCGTTCCTGCCAGGTAAGCATTGCCAGCATCATCCAAAAACGCATGGCCGACGTAATACACGATCAATTGACTGCCACGGGCAGTACGGGCCAGAAACTGGCTGATTCGCTCCTCCATCTCATCCCGGCTGACATCCTCCAGCAGTTCGATTTGCCCCGGCGCGACCCGATAGTCGTCCACCAATGTTTCGTAGACGAGCTTCGCGTCGTTCTCCGGGGTCAGCAGCACAGGCAGGGCTATGTTGTCGTATTCCTGCTGACCAATGACCAATGCCCAGGCTCGGGGGTCGGCCTTGATAGCGTCGATTGTGATGTACTGTGCCGTTGGGTCGACCAGATCGGGTGAGTCGTGTTCGAGTGTCAGGCGATCGCCGGGGCGAAGGAATTCGGCCGACATCGGTTTGCCGCGACTGGCGAGCATGATCGGACAATCCTCAGCCAGTTGGAATCGCACGGGGTCAGCCCGACCGTCGATTTTGACTCCCAGCCCCTCAGGCCCACTGCTGACGACACTGCCATCGATAGCGAACACCCGCATCGCGTCGATCTCGGCAATCTCAACATCGCGTTGCATCAGAATACGGTCTTCCGCCTTGAGGTCGGATAGGGCAACGATTCGCCCGTCCAACTCCCGTCGCCCATTGAGGATAATTGAGCAGTCGGCGGCGACCGGCTTCGTGATCTCGTCACCGGCATCGGTTCGCCACGTTAATTTGCGATTGGCGGCGTCGTAGCGCACGAGTTTTCCAGACGCCGGCACATGTCGCAAAGCCGCAACCGCCGTGGCCCGCAAGTCGTCGCCCTTGGGGACGTACTGGACGGTGAGCCGGTCGTCTGCCTTCAAGCTTCCCAAGCGATAAGGTCGCCCGTCGATCTCCGTGAGGCCGTTGAGCGAGATCAGCAAATCGGACGGCACATAGACCGATACGTTGCGAGTTGCGTCGTCTTCAGTAACCGAGAGTGTGATGATTTGATTGGGGACGCTCAGTTCGGCGATCACCCCCTGTACTTCATTCTTTGCGCTGCGAGCGACCTTGATTTCAATGAACTTGCTGCCGTCCGACTTGGTCATCCAATCGATGTCGACGCGGTCGCCTGGTTTCAAATCGCCAATGGTTGCCGGCTGACCGTTGATCGAAATTCGATCGAGTTTTTCGTTGAAGGGGATGGGGACCAGATCGCCGTCGCCTTCGGGTTTGAGCGTGAAGCTGTCGAGCTTCGTACTGACTTTGCGAACGACGCCCGCCTCCGGATTTTCGACCTTCACCGCAGGCGTTGGATCTTCCTTGGGGCCGCTTGGCCAGAAGGCAACGCCGACGGTGAGCAGCAGGCTGATCGCCACCGCCCCGATCGCCAAGATTCGTTTTCGCTTCGACTGCTTGGCCTCATGTTCCCCCTCGAGCGCTTCGGCCTCAGCCGCTTTGGCTTCCGGCGTCATCTTCTCCTTCAAATCGACGATCGCCTCTTGCGCGTGTCGATATCGCTTGGCGGGATCCTTTTCGACCAGCTTCTCAATGACATACGCCAAATCTTCCGGCACGCCCTGTAAAACGCGATGGATCTCGGGCAGTCGACGATCGGCCGCCGTGTGCCACATCATCCAGGCCATCTGCTCGTCGCGGCCGAACATGTTCAAGCCCGGAAAGAGCGTTTCGAAGTGCGTGCCGCACATCAGTTCGTATGCGGTGAAACCGAGCGAATAAAGATCGCTGTGCGGGCCGACGTCGCCGAACTGATCGGAAACAACCTCCGGCGCCATGTATTTCGTCGTGCCTTTGACGACCGAGCCTTCGTCGCCGCTGAGTCGCCGAGCAATGCCGAAATCGCCCAGCTTCACTCGGTTGTTGTGATCGAGCAACAGATTCGTCGGCTTGACGTCGCCGTGTACGATGCCATTCTCTTCGAGAAACCGCAGTGCGTGGAGTACGTACGTGATCGTTAGTCGCAAATACTCGAGATCGCACGCCTGACCGGCAAGTCGGTCCTTGATATTCCCGTGCATCAGTTCGAGAATCAACCAGCCTCGCTCGCGGACGACATCGTAGATCGTCATGATGAACGGGTGGTTGAGCGACGCCAACAGTTGAGCCTCGGCCCAATACTGTTCCAGTTGAGTCGGGTCGTCGAGGTACTGCTGGTGAATCTGTTTGACGGCGACCTCGCGGCCAAGTTCCAGATCGCGCGCACGAAAGACTGTCGCGAAATCACCTTTCGCGATCGTGTCGATGATTTGATATCGATCTTGCAGAGGCATCCAATGGCCCCACGTTGGTGCGTTCGCAGGAACAAGGTCGTATCGGCCGCGGTTCGGTCGAGAAAACCGGGGCTAGCGCCCCGCAGCTAATGTGGCTGTTCCAAAGACATTAAACTCTGTTCCTGCACGCAGTTGGTGCGACGGCTCAATTCCCGAGTAGAATCGAGATCTTCTCCATCAGGTCCAGGTCGTTAGGCGCGTCGGTGATCACTTCGTTGTCTTCATTTCTTTTGCCCCGAATCCCAGTCACGCCCAAGTCATCGGTATTGTCATCAACCGCGCGCAACCTGTCCAGCAGTCGTTTGTAAAGTGCTCGCTCCCGGGCATATTCCTGTTTATGGTGTGCCGCCGCCGCCGCCCGGAGCGTTTTCTGATAATCCTCAAGTGGCGCCTCGCCGAAATAGTACTGTTCGATGTGCCTGCGGGCGTACGTTTTTTCGCTGGTCTCTTGACGGGCATTCTCGGCTGGTATCAGCATTACCAACAGCGACATCCCGACGCAAAAAACGGCCGCCAGAACGATCAGCAGTGGATTCGAGGACTTGATCTCGGTCGGTTTCTCTTTCGTTTCAACATCCGAAAGGACCAAGTTCGGTAGTTGACCGTCGGCCGCCAACTCGACCTGGGTTTGCGTTGCGTCGGTCGTGATCAACTTCGCCTGTTTGGGCTGCTTTCGACCCGGAACAGTCACCGGCGGCGCGGTCGGCATGTCTTTTTTGGCGCCCATCGACACATGTTCGAGCGGACCCGTGGCGGGCCTGCGCGGTTCCGCCGAGGAACGCGTCGGGGGTGGTTCGAAAGGACTGGGAGTCACCGCCGTTTGCTGCTGTTTTTGCGGCCGTGTCGGTGTTGGTGTGGCAGCGGGCGGCGGTTGGGAGGGGGCAATGGGAGTTGCTGCGCCGGAGCCTCCCCCCATCGAGATGTGTTCCAGGTTCTGCGGAGCGCCGGGCCGTGACGTTGACGGATCGCCAGCCGATCCGGAAACCGGTGGAGGCGCCGGTTCGTCGGTCTCGCCACCGCCGGGCGGCGAGGGCGAAAAACGCCGTTGACAAATCGCGCACGTCACCACCTTGCCGACCGCCTCTTTGGGGACGTTCAGCTCCGATCGACAGTAGGGACAAACCGTGCGAAGTGGCATAGGGTCACTCAACCAGTACGATGGACCTTCCAGTCCGTCGATTTCTTACGTGCGATGGATTTTCCAGTCCGTCGGCTTCGTTTTCCTCTTCTCTCCGCGACGAGTTGGAAAACTCATCGTACAACTCGGCGACGGATCAGGAGATTCATCGTACAACTCGTTAAAACAAACCAGAACGTATGTATCCTAAAATGAAAGGCCCCAAGATGACAATGATGCAGGCCATCATTACCAAAATTCCAGGCAGCAACATATTGACGCCAGCCTCGCCGGCGATCGTCTCTGCTCGTTGGCTTCGTTTGACTCGCAATACGTCCGACTGTGCTCGAAAGACCTCGGCCAGCGGCGTGCCGAGTTCTTCGCCCTGAATGATCGAGCCCAAGATCGAATTGATTTCGTCATCTTTCAATCGATGACGCATGTTGTCAAGCGACTCGCTGCGGGTTTTGCCCATGTTCATGTCGGTCAGCACACGTCCGAACTCAACCGCGATGGGATGCCCTTCGAATTCAACCACACTCTGTTTGAGCGCCTGCAGGAAACTAGATCCGGCCTGCATCAGCAGAGTCAATAGGTCGAGCAGGTAGGGCATGCGTCGCTTGATATGCAGAATCCGCCGTTTCGCCATCCTGGCCAGCCGAAATCGCAGAAACACGGCCGTCGCCAAACCGAGAAATACAGACAGCACAACACCGACCATCGGATCGCCCAGCGCCATAGTAAACAGGTAGGCATACAGTGGCAGCAACAGCAGCGAGATCAATTGCGTGCGGGCGAGGTACTCTTCGGGAAGCCAAAATCGCGAGAGGCCGGCCGCCGCCACCTGGCGTTCCACCTCGGGGAGTTGTTTGCGAAACGCTTGACGATTCAGGCGGGCCACGATTTGAATAATGGGTTGAAGCATTCGATACATCGTATCAGCCCGCCGCAACGAGTTGATACGGCTGACATCGAACCGCCATTGGTCGTCTTGTTCCACGTCATCGGTCGAAAGCGCCGAGACCACCCACCATACCGCCACGCCTACCCCGCTACCCATCAGCGCACACGCGATCCAACCGGTCGTCTGCGCCGAGAGTGCGAGCATGACAAGTTGGCTGGGGTCAAAGGTCGGCACGGAGAATCCTCGTTGCCCAGAAAAAGGCGACAACATTCAGCAACACCGCGGCCGCAAGCATCATCTGCCCGGGCAGCGTCGTGAACAAGAGCGCAGTGTTTTCGGGGTCCATTTGAGAGAACACGATCAAGATGATGATGGGAACGATAGCCATATAAACGGCCGACTTGCGAGCTTGGGCCGTTTCCGATTCGACCTTTCGTTCGAGCCGTTGCATTTCACGAATGGCGGCCGAGATGCGTTCGACTGTTTCGTTCAATGTGCCGCCGCTTTCTCGGCTAGCCATCAACGCCGCCGAAAACAGGACGAAGTTCTCGCTCTTCAACCGGTTTTTGGCTTCTTCGAGAGTGACTTCGAGTGGCTTGCCAACTTTGTATTCGGCGATGATCTGCTGGAACTCTTCGCGGATGGGGCGGGGGCAGTCCTTCGCCAGCAATTCCAACGCTTGCGCGATCGACATGCCCGCTTTGATGCCGGCCGAAAAACCAACCATGGCGTCGGCAAGTTGGTCTTCGATCTTCTGATGCCGACGGCGGGCCATGCGAGAGATCAGATACCAGGGCCCGCCCAACAACAATGCCGCCGCCAGCACACCGAACGGCACGCTTTCCATGCCGATCGAAAAACCAATGAGCGTGGTGACGATCGCCGCCAGCCAGAGATGTAGAAGCGGTCGCAGCATTCGTGTCGATGTTCGCATCGACCGCAAACGCTCACCGAGGTCCTTTTCAATGAAATCGACCGCGAGCGCATAGTAGTCATGACCGAAGTAGGCAATGCCCGCGACGGCGACTCCTACGACTGCGCTGATTCCAAATGCCTCGAAGTCCATGGGAAGTTAAAAGTTGGTGGTTGTCAGTTGTCAGAGGGAATTGCTAAGCCGCAAACGGCTATCCGTCGCTCATTCCTCGCTGTGTCCCTCGGTGTCGTAGAAGAAGTCGACATCAAGCAGTTGCTGCCCGACGAGTGAATCGATGAACGTTGGCAGGTAGCCCGTCGGTCGCAGTAGTCCACCGCCGCGGCGATTGAAAACGTCGGTGATCATCACTTCGCTCGTTTCGGGATGAACGCCGGTGACTTCAGACACCTGTGTGCATAGCCGCTCGCCCGTTGGCATGCGGTCAATATGTACGATTACGTCGATCGCCGACGCGATCTGGCGATGGATCGAACGGACGGGCAGTTCGGCGCCCATCAGCATCAACAATTCGAGACGCTCGATCACTTCCTCGGCGCTATTGGCGTGGATCGTGGTCATCGATCCGTTGTGGCCCGTGTTCATGGCCTGCACCATGTCGAGAGCCTCGCCGCCACGACACTCGCCGACCACCACGCGGTCGGGCCGCATTCGCAGGGCGTTTTTCACCAAGTCGCGAATCGAATAACCGCCTTTGCCTTCCACGTTGGCGGGTTTGGCTTCAAGACTAACGACGTGCTCTTGGTGCAAACGCAGTTCGGTGGTGTCTTCAATCACCACCACGCGCTCTTTGTATGGAATGAAGCTGCTCAGCACGTTGAGCATCGTGGTTTTGCCGGAGCCGGTGCCGCCGCTGATAAGGAGACTGCGATGATCGGCGACACACGCCCGCATGAACTCGGCCGATGTTCTCGTCAGCGTGTTGAAGTCGATCAGGTCGTCCATTTGCAAACGCTGAATGGGGAATTTCCGAATCGTCAAGCAAGGGCCGAAAACGGCAAGTGGTGGGATAATGGCATTGACCCGCGAGCCATCGGCCAGTCGCGCGTCGACGAGCGGTTGGCTTTTGTCGATACGCCGGCCGACTTGGGCGACGATCCGCTCGATGATCGACTCGGTCACTTTCTCGGAGATGAATCTCCGCCCCGACTTCTCAATCACGCCGTCCCGCTCGACGTAGATCTGATCGCTGCGAACTACCATGATTTCGGTGATCGTGGGAGCGCGCAGCAAATCCTGCAAGGGACCATAACCGAAGACGATATCTTTGAGGTCCTTCTTGAGCATTCGCAAGACCAGGTAGCGACGCAACTCGGCGTGCAAGTGAACGCGCACCTGCGGAAACAAGTCGTTGAACCGTTCTTCCACTCGCTGGATCTTGCAGCTCACATCGGGCAGTTGCTCCAGCTTGAGCTTCTCGCGCAGGAATTTCAGCAAGCCGTGCAACTCGGTCTCGCGTTCCGGCACCAAGGTGGCCGGGACGTCGAACTCGTTGGTGGTCAGTGCGGCCAGATCGAAGACCTCGTCTTCCTCGGTCTCCATGATCAGTTGATTGATCAGGTGATCGCGCAGCCCCAGGCCATTGATCTCTTCCAGCAAAGTGTCATTGTCGGCGGAGAACAGATCCAACTCACGGCAAACGTCTTCAATGTTGTTCTCCAGCAGCAGAATGCTCTCGGAGTTGTCGCCGCGCGAGGCCTCGAGTTCGTACAGGTCGAGTCGTTCGAGCAGTTTCTGGTGAATCTTGAGTTCCAATTCGGCGACCAATTTTCGCAGATGGGACTCAAGCTCCGCGCGGCTGACGGTGGCTTGTGTTTCGGTCTCGAAACTGATCGTGTAGGGCCAAATGCGGACCTTCACGTTGGGGCTGAACTTGACCCGCTCGCCGCCGAGGACTTCGGTATCGCCGACGAGGCAACTGTTCAGCCCGACATTTTGGAGTTCCAGTTCGTCTCCGGTCGGCCGAACTACCGCGTGTTGCCGACTGACAAGCGGGCTTTTGAGAACGACGTCGTTTTCGGCGCCACGGCCGATGCGGATTTCGCCTCCATTCACATCCGCGACCGAACGCCGAGATTCGCTAACTTTGTTGAACCAAACTTTCATAGGTGCTACTAACTGAGGCGAATGTTATTCCTAATCGTAACCCGACGCGTGAGCGAGGCAGTGGGTTGGACTCGCGGTTCGTCCCTCGCTTGCGCTTCCGGTAGTAAAATCAACTGCCTTTTGGTTTGACCGACATGCGAACGTTTCGATAATTGCCGCGCTGTAAGCCGATGAGTAGGTTGTGCGTTCTTGCGTCGTATTTCGAGCCTTCTCGTTTGGCGGCGATACCGATCAGGTTTTCCTGAGAAGACGCTACGCGCCGTGCACGATAAATGTCGGCATCGCCAAGACGCGCGCCGACGGTTTTCACCATGAACGGACCCACCAGTTCATACGGCCCGTCGCCGACGACCACGCTTTCCTCGGCGCCCGGAATTGCCGGTGTCGGCGTGCCGACTTTTCCCGTCGGGACCTGGAACGTTACCAGATCGCCCGGTTGGACGTGTTGAGAAACGAACGAGCTGGCATCGACGGGTATCCAGATTAATTCCTCGTCGGGACCAAGTCGAATCGTATCCGATGGGGTGCGGGCGGCATCGTTCGGGATGAGTTGTTTGCTCGCGTAATCGCGAGTCGCAACATCGTTGACGATGTATTGCTTCTGGTCGTACAGAATGAAGTAGTCCTTCAGTCGACCAGAGTACATTTTGCGAACCGGCACCGGGACCAAATCGTTGTTCTTGATGATCTCACCGGCCTTGATGTTCACGCCGTCACGCACGCCGAGAAACAGTTCTGTGTCGTCGGCCTTCGTGCGGTTGGCGATGTAGATCCAGTTGAACACCATGCCGGCAAAGCCGAGCACTCCGGCGATGATGATTCCCCAGGGGCCTTTCATGCGTCACCTCTCCATTTTTTCGGCGGGCGGCGGGGGTGTAATCACCAACATGCCGGCGTTGCCGTTCGTTTCATCCGCGAGTATTTGCACATCGACCCGACCGGATCGATCGTCTCGAAACCGCGCGTGCCAAACCGCGCCGGTGTTTCGCCATTCCGACTCGGTCGACCAGCTGTTTTGCGCAAACCAGTCATCGTAGAACTGCCGCCATGGGCCGATCGATCCAGCGCCCACGAAACCGACTCGGCCGCCGCCCTCTGCAACCGCCAGTGCGAGCGTACGTTGCGCGTCGGGTGGCACCGGCAACCTCGACAGCAACGACTTGACACCATCAACCGACTCGGAAGCCGTGTCACATGTGAGCAGTGTCCACGATTTGATTTCTGCGTTGGGGTCGCCAGCCAAGCCGGGAAACCCTAATCCCCAGGATACCACGCGCACCCCCGGATCGACAACTTCGTGGTTGCGAGATGCTCGGTTTTCGTCGTTAACCGTGCGAACCGCTACAACCAGCAGAACTGGCCCCCTGTGCTGATAGAGCGACCAATGTTCTGCTTCGGACTCCACGGGCGAGAGCTGCGCCACCTGAGCCAGCAGTTTCGCCTCATGCGGTTTGACCGGACCAATGGGCGGCGCGGTGTTTTGGGCAGCGGTGCGGCATTGGTCGCGTAGTTGCGAAAGCGCCTCTTCGGCTGTTCCGGCCAACTCCTGCCGCGAAAACGTCTGTGGCAGGTTGCCAATTTGCAGCCAATGTGACCGAGTCGGATCACCAGGCAGCGGCTGTTCTTGGACAGGCGAGTTTTGGCCGCCGGTTGTTGGGGGCGATGTTCGCCACCACGCGATCATCTGTCGGCCAACAACCAATGCCACCAGAAGTATGACGGCGGAGATAAGCAAGTTCGAGGCAAACCGAGAAACTCGCTTGCTGACAGCGGCAAAGTCGCGCGTCGAGGAGGATGTCGCCCCATCGCGTTTCGGTTCGTTTTCACTTGGCGACTCGGTCATCCATCACCATCGGTTTCAATCGCAAATCGAAGCGCCAGTCTTGAAATGGGACCGGCCAATTCCTTCACCCTCCCTTCGGGAGGGTCGGACGCGGTAGCGGCCGGGGAGGGGGCGTGGATGTCGGCGTTCATTCGCAATTCGCCCTCCCCGCTCGTTCCTCGCGACCCTCCCGGAGGGAGGGTGAAGCAGAGGGGTTTACGCAAAACTAGCCGCTGCCACCGGCGGCCGCATACTCCTCGAACCGATCCTTCAGCCCCGACTCGATCTCACCAAGCCGTCCGCGAAAACTTTCCAACTGGCTGATCGCTTCGCGGACCGACTCGAGTTGTTCTTCGCTCGCTCCGCTTTCCTCCAACTCGCGTTCGACCCGCTGATACATGTTGAGGAAGTAGCTCGACATGTTGCGAGGGATCAGACTGATCTCTCCCAGGATCACGCGGTTGCGGTCGTCGTAATGGTCGCACAACCGTTCGATTTCTTGTTCGTGCACATCGTCACGATCGAGCGTGCAACGGTTGCGACGGACTCGCGGATGAAAATCGGCTGAGCCGCCGCGATAATACTGTATCTCGGGGCTGCGATCGAGAGCCGCCAATCCGAACCAGTTTTCCATGTCCAACAGATCGACGATCGCATCGATGAACGCCTGAGGCAGCGAGGGGTCGGTTTTGGGCATCTCGTACAACACGAGCGTCCGCCGCACGGTGTTCGAGCCGAGTCCCATCTCGGCCGCGCTAAATCGCAGATCGAGTAGCGGGTGTTGTATCTCGCCGCTCTCGTAGGCCTCCATGTTGCGGATCAGGGGAAAGTCGCGTTCGATTTCCGAAGAGCCGCGAAACGCGCCCTTGTCCATTTTGAGGTGATCGTTGACGGCGAAACCGCCGGGCATCGGGCCGCGTACGACCGGCGCCTCGATGCGCGGATCGGCGAGTTTGTCGATTTGTCCCTCGCCAGCAACTTCCATTGTCGCGGGTTGCGGCCATACGCGTTGCGGTGGTCGTGGTTCGTTGTCGCCGGTGCGCGGCCAGCGATGTCGCCACGCCGCATCGCGCGAAACCTGCTCGCCGCGAATTCGCCATGCCGTCATCGTGCCCAGATTAACGAACAACGCCATCACCAGCAGCAAGAACGGCAGCCAAAGCACCAATTCCAGTGGCGCCAAGCCGTTGCGTTTGGTTCGAGTTCTGCAATTTGATTTTGCGTTGGTCATTTCGATTTGCTCGTTTAACGGCAAGCCGCAGGCGTCGGTGTCGCAGTCACCTGCGGCTTGCCGTTAAACGATCAGTGATTACTAATCCACAAAAACTCTTGTTCGGTCAGCGAACCAAGTTGGGGAGTTGTTACGTCCGTTACGTCGTTGACGTATGGTTCGGTGCTCAAAATCAAGGGAATCGCAGGCGCCGTCGCGGGCACTAGCTGCGTCGACCAGTTTTGGCTCAACAGATCCCAACTGGTGCGGTACAAGCTGCCACTCTGCCGCCTTACATACCACTCTTCTTCCTCACCCTCGCTCGGCGAATCCATCTCTTCCTCTTCGCCCGTTCCATCGTCGGGCAGCGGCAGATAGACACCCTCGCCCGGTACGCCGCCCTGGTATTCACCTTGGGTGGGCGAGTTGACCGACTCACCACCGCTACGAACACGAATCAAACGCCGGCGCGGCACAAACACCATCACCTGGGCGTAAGCTTGCGTGTCGGAGGGGATCGGATTCTTGAAGATGCCGGGGATGGAATCGGCCACTTGCTCGCGATAAACGACGCCAACGAACATGAAGTCGCGCTCGGCGTGCAGGTTCCTGTCTTCGATTTCACCAATCTGATGACGAATGACGAACGGCTGGTTGCTATTGGGGTATTCTTTCAGCAATCGATCCAACTGACCGCAGGTGAAAATTCGCCAGAGATTGGCGAATTGCGACATCTTGCCGACCTGGTCAAACGCCACCAGGAGGTCGCTGTTCCACATGTTGAGGTAGGTGCGGGAGTAACTCTTTCGTTGGTTCGTTGCGGTTTTGAAATGCTTCTCCTGATCCGAACTGTAGTCCATCACCGGGTCGACCACGGGCACGGTGCGACGTTCCCCTTCGCTCATGCCACCGACCGGGTCGCCATTCGTTCGCCACATAACGGCTCGCAACCGAACCGGTCGGGGCCACGCTTTGCCGTGCTTTCGGGCGACCTCGTCCGCCGCGTACTGGGCCAAGTCAGGAGTCGTCTCGACCAATGTCCGCTGGAACTGGGGTATTGCTTGCGTGGCGAGGATCTCTTCCATCACGGGTAGAATGTCTTCCGACGCGGCGGCCACCCACTCGCTATAGGTCGTGATCAGCTCGCGTTCGTGCGGCACCTTCTCGGCGATCGCCGGGGCCAATTCGGCGAAGGACGGATACTCGGCCTCTTCGAACGCCGGGGCCAGCCGCTCCCAGTTGTCGATGACCTCACCGGTCATCGCCAGGGCATTCCCATCGCGAGCCTCTCGCATGAACGCGGTCAGAGCGAACACGTCACACAAAAGATGATTCGTGAAGGCGAGCGTATTCATGCTGCGGGCGATCACGACGCCGCCGGCGTAGGTTGCCGAGTCGGCCGCATTCTGCATCTTGACCTTCTGGTCGACCTGCCGACCGGAATTCATGACCATGCCCAGCAGGAAGGTCAGTAACAGCACGGAGAAGAGTGAGACGATGCTCATCGAACCACGTTGATCGCGATGAACGCGAGCCGGCAACGCACGTAGCGAGCCGGCAACACATCTCAGCGTTGCAGCGATCGTCGATTTGTTCGTGTTTCGTCGCATCGTCTTGCCAAGTCGAAACCAGCCTTTTATCCGCCGGCGAAGACCCTTTGAATGTAGGGAAGTAGTGGCTTTTCGCCCTCGTTACTCATGCGCGTGGAGGCGTTGAGCGAACGCACCCAAACCTGGCCGCGTCGGTTGACACTCTGGGCGACCTCATCCGTTCCCCGGGCTGCTTCGGCCGATGTCCCTGGTCTAGCGGTAGCGCTCCGGGCTAGGAATCGAGCCGGACCCGGCAACAACGCAAAGTGGTGCGTCACCGAAACGGCCACCTGATCTTGCCAGCCGATCTCGCCAACATCGAACTCCTCGGGATACGGCCCCGTGTCATGCCAGATCAGCGGTGGTTCGGTTTCCTTGTGGGCGATCTCTATCACGATTTCCGTATTGTCGAGCGCGTAGGCCAGCTTGTTGCGAATGCGCTCCGGGATTTTGGTATTACTTGCAGACTGTGGAGAAATCGCCCAATACGCTTTGGCGAGAGGGTCTGCCGCTGCCATCGCTGGGTGAGCGCCGGATGCGCCAACATCGCGTGAAGGACAGATCGGTAGGCAAGCCGTGGCGGCGGCAAGGTGGATGCGGTTGTACTTTGCCCGTCCGCCTTCCGAGACGGTATACAAGCTGTACGTCTGACCTTCGATCAGTTGGTCGCCTTCGTAGGTGAGGCCGGCAATTTGGTTCATCCCCTCCAGCGTGTATCCTTCTTCGTCTTCGCCCAGATTGGCCGGTATCCAAACGATCGCGGATCGCGTGGCGGCAAAGGAGGCGTATTCGACGACGATCTTGGCGATCGTAAGCTGACTCAACTGCACGATGAACATCATGATCACGATGAAGATCGGCAACGTTAGCACAAAGGAGAGACTTTGCACGGCGCCGCCTTCGTCGGCGTGTAAGCGTTTGAGTTGCCGCAGGTCGATGCGCGCGCCGGAGAGCTTGGCAAGTAGCACCAACACCCCGCCTGAGACGACCATCGCCGCCAGGCAGGGAAGACACGAGATAAGGATCTGTTGGTGCATTTCGTCTACAGTACGATGGACCTCCTGGTCCGTCGATTCCGCCAACATGACATTCGTCGCGACGGGCTGGAAAGCCCGTCGTACGAGTTTTCGACGGACTGGAAAGTCCATCGTACGGGTTATCACCACCAAGCCATCAGCCGAGCGATACAAACAATCACCACGGCAACCAGCGCGCTGGGGGCCAAAAACAGTTTTGTTCTAAACGGCTGTCGTTCCTGCTCTGTCATTGCGTTGAAGGAATGCAGCCGAATTACGCGCGCGACATAGCGGAAGACGCCAGCGACAAGATTCACAGCTCCCACGTGCCAGACGAGCGCGATTAGCGCCGTGGCGCCTCCCAGTATGAACGTCCACAACATGGCCTCCAACCCGGCCGACGTGCCGAGAAAGGCGCCCATCATGGCGATGAGTTTGACGTCGCCGCCGCCAACGCCTCCCGGAAAAAACACGAAACAAACAATCATCACGAAACTGCAGATTAGCAGTCCCGCAAATCCGTCGCCGAGTATTCCGCCAAAATAATCTCCTAGACCAATCCCGATGGGCACGAGCCAGTGGACTTGCACCAGCAGTTCGCCCGTCCAACTATCCAGCAGCGCGGCAACGCCGTTGACCGCGAGCGCGACAACAATGCCCGAGTAGGTGATCGAGTTGTATATTTTGTGCCAGCGCACATCGGTGTAGGTGGCGGCCGCCAACAATACCAGAAGCAGCGCCGTGCTGAGCATCGCAACGCCTGACTAGGGGTCCGGCACTAGGCCGCTTTCACTGCCCGGATCCATCCCGAAGTCTTGAACGTCACCCTCGAGATCATCTAGACCCTTGTTGAAGAAGTCTCGAATACGTGGAATGCCGAACCTAATCAGGAAGAAGAGAATCGGAATCGCGATCGCCGCAACGATAAGAATGGTCTCGATGGTGACCGCACCCTTCTCGTCCCGATGGATCTTCTTCAGCAGGCCCCAAAACGATGCCTTCGGTAGTCTCTGTTCAGTCTTCACGAAAATCGCCTGTTCCAAATATCGGGGGCACTACATAAACGGCCACGAAACCACGACGGTGGTTAACTCGTAGACCAAGTTCATCATTCGAGGCGCCGCCCAGAATACAAACGCACAGAGCGGCATGATTACACACAATACCAGCAAATAGTCGATCGTCGCCGCACCACGGGGCGAACGACCGCACCGTTTCTTGCTTCGACGAAATCGACGTAGAGTTACCAGCATCACTTCCCTTATTCTAGGCGATTCCCTTGAAAAATGCACTAGTGCCGCTGTTTATAGCGGTTTTCCGGTCGAATTCATAGCGAAGACCGATGGGAAATGTACCCAGATTTGCGAGATCCGTGGGCCAGGACCTGTCCTGGCGGAATCCAACGATCTCCTGCGATCCGTGCCAGGCCAGGTCCTGGCCTACAGGCATGTCGCAACCAGAATCCCTGAAAAGACTTACGCGGGTGGTCGCCAGAGCGGGCCACTTTCGCCGATCCAGTCATCCAAGCCGTGCTCATAAGGCGCGGTCGCGAAGTTCGGCAGGGCGCCTGTGGGCTCCAGAGAAACCCGCAACTGCCCCTGATCGTCCTTCCCACGCATTTGGATGCGGTATAGGTCTTCGGTAATGTATCGGTTGGCGTCGTCGAGTCCGCGGACCTCCGAAATCCGCGTAATGCGTCGCGAACCGTCTTCGACGAATCGATCGAGTTGTACGACCATGTGAATCGCCGCCGCCACCTGAGCCCGGGCGACATAGACGGGAATGTCGACATCCGACATCAACGACAGGGTTTCGAGTCGCACCAGCGCGTCGTGGGCCGAGTTCGCATGCACGGTCGAGAGGCTGCCCGAGTGTCCACTGAGCATCGACTGCACCATGTCAAGCGCCTCGCCCGACCGCACCTCGCCGACGACAATCCGGTCGGGCCGCATTCGAAGCGACGTGACGAACAACTCGCGGATCGTCAGTCCACCGCGGCCGAATTGGTCGGGGCGCTGCACTTCGAGGTAAATGCAGTGCTCCTGAGAGAGCCGCAACTCCGAAGTGTCCTCGATAACGATGATCCGCTCTTCCTCGGGGATGCCGACGGTGAGCGCCCCCAGCAGCACGGTTTTACCGGTGCCCGTTCCACCGGAAATGACGATGTTTTTGTGGAGCCGAACACAGAGGCTGAGGAAGTCGGCGGCCGATTGCGAAATGCTGCCGTAAGACAATAAATCGGTCAGCGTCATGCCACCGCTTTTGAACTTGCGAATGGTCAGGCAAGTTCCCAGCCGACACCCCGGTGGGATGATGGCATGTACGCGAGAACCGTTGGGCAAGCGGGCGTCGAGAATCGGCCGTTCCGGGTTGATTTCACGTCCCACCCACTGCGCCACGTTGTGAATTGCCGAAAGCAGGGCGTCTTCGCTTTCGAATCGGGCCGTCGTCTCTTCGATCCGTCCGGCCCGTTCGACGTAGATCTTATCGAACCGGTTGACCATGATCTCGGTCACCGAGTCATCGTCAAGAAACGGCCCGATCGGGGCCAGGAAATACTCGACGCTTGCTTCGAAAATGGCTTCTCGTGACATTCTGGCTATCTTGATCGGATGGCCGGGCTACGTCAAGCGCGGATAGGGACAAGCAGTGAGTAGTGAGGTGAAAGGGATGAGCCTTGAGGAGCGAGCATAGCCGCGATGCAACGCATCGCAGGGGATTTGCCCCAATTTCCCACTGAATTCGTTGCCTGCAGCAGTCGATAGTCGATATACTGAAAGGGGAAGAGGCGATGGGGGCGCG
>Ga0180435_10002565_pt1 | contig 18479 bp, 23 predicted proteins | sample SS_ome_3_FD_132467 | JGI IMG/M metagenome (GOLD analysis project Ga0180435, IMG submission 132467) | Hypersaline lake sediment archaeal communities from the Salton Sea, California, USA - SS_3_S_1 metaG | ecosystem: Environmental > Aquatic > Non-marine Saline and Alkaline > Hypersaline >...
ACCGGGGAGATTATGCAACCCATACCTGAACATCAGGTCACAGGATTGGCTCGTCTCGTTGAAGGCTCGCGCCCTCATTCGGCAATACTGAAGCGCTTGGGCCAGATCCGCCTTTTTGTGAGCGGGAATGATCAAGCCAACCGCAGTTTCGCAGCCCAGCTTTTTGATCGCATTGCGGAGAGAACCCCGCAGAGCGTCACACTTTTTGTACTCGGGTTTGTCGATAAAGACCCTTTTCGCATCCCAGGTCTCGACGACTTCGCCCGACTCCAATTCCCGTGTCTCTTTATTGTACTTTTTCGTGGTGATTCCACCCCGAATTTTGCACGTCAGAGACACGAGAATTCCCGGCATCACGGTACGAATCACCAGGGATTCCGGGTCGACAACCACCGCTTGAATCTCGGCCAGAGTGGCCGACTCTTCGGCGTTCTCGTTGCCACTCTCGACCGCCTGATTCTCGTTCTGATTCGTCATATCATGTCCCTCTCTTTCTCGCTTTCGCGGTCACCGGGGGCGGGACTCGAACCCGCCATGTTGCCGTGAGGTTTCCCGGTGAGGAGCCGACTTTCTGTCAGAAAGAAGGCCGCGTGATTGCCACTAAGAACGGAAGCTGTCAGAAACTCACCATGCCTCGGTGAGTGGGTCTTTGAAGAGCGACTCGCCGGGGGCAGGTGCCTTCGGCTTTGCCTTCGGCTTTGCCTTCGGCTTTGGCGCAGCCTCGGGCTTGCTCGCCAGTCGGGCGCGGCCTTGTGCCCAGTCGCGAATGGCGCTCAGTTTCGCGCCATACGTGACGCTCATCGGCACAATTTCGCTTGCAGCTTCGATCAAGTCGTCGCCGCTGACCTCGTCGCTTTCCGCGCCGCCTTCGCAGTATCTCGCCCAAGCTGACAGGATGGCTTCTTTACAGGTTTCCTCGATCTCGGAGCCGGTGAAACCGGCGGTTGCCGCCGCGACTTTCGCCGCGACTTTCTCCGAGACGGAGCGACCCGCACGCTTCGCAAGGTGAATATTCAAGATCGTTTGCCGGTCTGCCGTATTCGGCAAATCGACAAAGAAGATCTCGTCAATCCGGCCCTTACGAGTCAATTCAGGGGGCAACCCCGAAATGTCGTTACTCGTGATGCAAGTAAAGACCTGACTCTTACGCTCTTGAAGCCAGATAAGCATAAGCCGCAACAGCGTTCGCTTGGAGCCGCCGTCATGCTCGCCACCCGTGCCCAGCGCTTTTTCGATCTCGTCGACCAGGACAACACACGGCGCCAAAGCGTCGATAGTATCCAGCGCTGTTGCGGTCCTGCTCGCCGTTTCTCCGACGATTCCGCCTTCACACTCATTCGGATTGAAGATGATCAGGGGAAGGCCAAAGAACGCCGCAGTTGCGCGAGCAACGGCAGTCTTGCCGCCACCCGGAACCCCGACAAACGTGCAGCCCTTCGGTTCAGGCACGCCGCGTTCACGCGCCTTTGGGTCGCGCGAATAGAGCCGTCTCTTGAGCCAGGATTTGTAATAATCCAAGCCGCCGATCTGGCTCATATCGTAGCTCTCGCCCTCGAATGAAACGCCATGAACCGAAGCGAGCGCTTCGGCTTTCAGGCGCGACAGTCTCTCGGGCGAAACATTGCCGTGCTCGCTGTAGTCTTTGGCGATCAAGTCGTGCGCTTCCAGCACGCCAAGACCGCGCAAGGCCAGGGCACACTCGCGAGGAGAAACGCTCTTCTGACCAAGGTCATTGAGCGTAGCTTTCGCGCGAGAAGTGAGCACCTCGACACTGGGCAAGCCAGGTCGAACGAACGCGACGTTGTTACGGATATCTTCGTTCACTTCGCTTGTCACACTCACGAGAATCAACGTGGTCAGTGTGCCGCGCAAGTCCCTTGAAAGGTCTTTCACGGCACGGCGCCAAGCGTCGTTTTTCATGTGGTGGTGAGCATCGCGAACGACCAGAATCATTGGCTGATCCCGGTTGGCTTGTGCCCAGTTGCGAGCCTGCAAAAGCGCCCCATGGGGAACCATTGCCATTTTCTTGTCCGGCGTAAAGTTGCCGGGAAGTGGGCTATGGTCTTTGAGCCAGCCATCGGGGACAGTCCAGCCCGGTTTGCCCCCCTCTCCGGTCGTCTGAGACCAAATGGCGACAAGCCCGGAAACTTTCATGCTATCCACGATGCGAACAAGCCCCATTTCGGCTCTCCGCTCCTCGGTTGTCGTAAACCAGATAACCGGGATGCGAGCACCCATGAGAATGCGGATTTGCTGCAACAGATCCTTTCCGTTCTTTTGTGTCATGTGTCCCTCTCTTTCTCTGACTGATAAACGCCAGTCAGAAGCGCGGAGCCGTCGAGAGCTTTCGACACTCTCGACGGCGAAGTGTTTGTGACTTTCTGTCAGAAAAGGCGGTCAGTAACCCGTGCAGACAAGTTCGATGTTGCCCTCTTCGGTTTCGATCCTATCCACGGTGTATCCGGCGATGATTGCCGCCTCTTCAGCCTCATAGGCGGCTGCGCTTTGCCAGAATCGGTCGGCTGAATTCGCCCACCACTTGCCGTTGTCATAGTCACTAATGACAGCCTGGAAGCCGTCGTCAGTGGCGAGAAAACCAGCGTCGTTACTCAGTCCCCCGCCAAGGTGTTTGTTGACCACCTCTTTCGGGATTCTGATATGCGCCTTCTCGTCTCTCCGGTCGCTCTGGTAGCCGTAAAGGTTGACCGGTTCTTCCATCGAGACGACGACACTTTCCTCGACGATCTGCGTGGCTTCTGCCGTGATCGCCGCTCGCTCTTTCTCTCGCTGACTGCTCGGCAAAAGTGAGAGCTTGTACTGGACGATTCTGTCGACGATTGCATCGCAGATAGCTTCGGCGCTTTGGATTACTGACTTGTGAACGCGAAACTTGGACATGGGCTAGTCCCTTCCGTTGTTACAGTGGATCGGACCACTGCAAGGCTTTGTCTTGAGGGTTTCGAGCTTGACCGCTTCGTCAATCAACATGATACCGCCTGGCATCACGATAACGTGCGCTGTCATGCTCGATTGAGCTTTGCCGTCTGACTGAAACGAAGCGGCGAAAGCCGCGCCGTTTGACGCGCTCTCGTGCGCCTTACCAGTCATAGCTCTCGCCCGTTCCGACAGACTCCGTCTCGTTCTCCTCGACGGTTTCTGTCAGATACATTTCGTCAGTGTCCTCGTGTTCCACTTCGCGACCCAACCTGTCGAGCCAAGCCGTCTTAGTGGCACACGATGGACCGGCGATACCCTCCACCTCTGAAGTGACTTTGCCGCCCTTTTTCACGACGATTGTCACAGTGTGTTCTGCCATGTTTCCCTCTCTTTCTGGCTGAATTCACACTCAATCGTCAAATGAGTTTCGCTTTCTCATTTGACGATTGAGTGTGAACTGGACCGGGGGAACCGAAGCTCCCCCGGTCCAGAGAGAGGGGACATTGACTATCGATCACCGCGAACTAGGCGCAATCTCATTTGACAATTAGCCGACTATTCGACTTTCTGTCAGATGCTCAAATCACAAACTCCCATCGTTCTGTACGAAAGGCTTTTGTCACTTGTCGCCATACTGCCCGTTCAGCGCACCCCTGACGGGGCGCATGGTTCGCGGGTCTCGATACTGCGTGATATGCGCTGCATTCCGCCTCACGGCTCGCTAGGAGCGTGCCGTGGCCCTGACTTCACGGTAGCCAGGGGTGATCCCTCGCAGAGCGGGACCGCACCCTCACGGGTGCCCGACGTAGGCGGTTTTTGCCCTGCAATCCCTGGGGGTTGCAGGGGAACGGAGGGGGGCGCAGCGCTGCCCGTACCTCCGAACGCCGGATTGTCAGAGAGCCGGTGGGGGACGAGCCCCCGCCCCCAGTCTCAGAGAGACCGGGGAGTGTCCATTACGCCATAGGGTGTATACACCTGTCAAGGAAAAAATCGCGCGGCCAAAAAGGCCAATAACCTCGGGCACTTAGGCCGGGCTACCATGGGCACCGGGGGGAGTATACCAGGGGCACCAGGGAGGGGCCAGGGGAATCCGGGCGGCGTACCGGGCTGGCCCAGTAAGTACCAGTAATCATTGAGCAATATCGGGCGTGTTGCGTGCTCCCCCTACGGGGGAGCACGGGGAGCCCACGGGAGCCCACGGGGAAGCGCACGGGACCGCACGGGGACCGGGCGAGATCGCGCGGAGCACGGGCCACGGGCTCGCAGTGACCGGGCTCGACCAGGGCGCCCACTAGCTCTCCACTAGCTGACCAGCTAGTGACTCACTAGCTCCAGAGCTAGTGAACACTGCTTCCAGGGCTGCGATCAGGGGAAGCATCACTGCGTGCTGCTGAGAATCCAAGGTTTCAGGTCGTAAGATGTGCCGAGAGATCGCGTGAGATGCCGAAAAGAGCTTGTGAGGGGCCACCCCTCCTGACCCCTACTGGGGCAAGATGAAAACGCTTTCAGCCAAGGTGGTGCTGTTGGGCGTACCGCAGAGTGGTAATTAGTGCTCTTCAGCTTGACTGACAGGCGAGAAAGACGTACTTTCATGTGCAACCTATCACCTGTAAGTCCGATTTATACGCACCGGGGAGCGTATAAGCACAATTCTGACAGAAAGGAAATCGTCACATGGGAAGTGGGTACACATTTGACGATCAGGACGACGAAGGAATCTTTGCGGACGACCATCACGCAGCCGCCGGTGACCCTGATGCGGAAAAAGACCTTCGGATGGAGTCCTGGGTTCCAGGGCTCAGTCTCTCGATCGACAAGGATGGCCTGGTCGAGTTTCCCCCAGAGATGGAGGGTCGAAACATCCTCGAACCGCCAGAACGTGTCGACGTCGAAAAGGTCTTGTGTCTCGGGGGTCCGTGTCGTCACTACACCGAGGTCGCGAGGCTCATCCCCGAGGGTCCGCAGATGGACGCCGAAGGGAACGTCGAGGTTGGTCGGTGGTGCGGGAAGATCCGAACCTGGGCCGAGCAGACCGACCTGACAGAGGCGAACATTCACGGCTGCACTGCGTATGAGCCTGTGAACTACGGCCCCCAGGAAATCGTCAATCGAGCGATGAGCAAAAACCTCGATACGCTGAAGAAAGTTCGTGATCAGGAGATCGAGGAGAAGGTGGTCCTGGGCATCTGCGCCATCGGCCCGTGTGAGGACTTCGTCGAGATGGTCGTCGAGACGCCGACCGAGCCCGAGTGGCGATCTCGACGCTGGTGCCAGCGACTGGCCGGGGCCGCTCGTTTCTTCGATCTGTCAGAAAAGCCAGTCATCAGTTGCTCGGGGTGGAGGCCCCTGGGCAACAACCCGTCACTGGCCGCTGTCGCAGCGGCAAACATCCAGTACATCGAACGGTGCCGCAAAAGCATGGCCGAAAGGCCCGAGGAGGAAGACGATGAATCCTGAAACTCCCCAGACCGAGACCACGGAAGCCGCTGTCCCGCCGCCCGCACCCGAGCCCGAGGCGACGGAGCCCGAGGCCCAGGCTGCTCCTCAGCCCGAGGCAGAAGCCGAGGAGGCTGTCGAAGAGGCCGAGGGTGAAGAGGAGGAAGAGGAAGAGGAGTACGAGGAAGAGGAACCTCCGGGGACGGAGTACCAAAACCTGATTCAAGAGCTTCAGATGAGCAAGGAGATGCTCGCCCGTCTCCCCGGCGGAAACCCTGCGCGACTGCGCGACTTCCTGGTCAACGACCTCTACGGCTTTCTCGAACGGATGCTTTCGATCTCCGACTGGTACACCGGGGACCTCCACCAGCGCGTCACGGTGATCGAGGACGAGGTTGGCGGCGGTCCTGGCGGCGGTCTCGACCCGGAGTTTGCCACCGAACTCATCGAGTTCATTGGCGGCTCGGTCAAGATCTTCGGTGCAGTGATCAGCATCCCTCCCGTCCAGGGAAACAAGGCGCTGATGCACGCGATCCAGATCCTCATCGCACAGGCGCCGGGTCTCATGAGCCGGATTCAGGACATGACAATCACCGACGAGGACGAAGAGGACGAGGACGAGGAGTTCCCGAACGTCATGCCGCCTCGCGACGGAGGCAAGACGTTCGAGGCTCAGGATGAAGAATCGTCAGATGAAGAGGCGCCGAAAGAGGAAGAATCGTCAGATGGGAAGCCTGTTGAGGCGGAAGAATCGTCAGATGAGAACTCCACTGCCGATGGCGTGACTGACAAGGAGGCCACCGATGGCGGAAGCACAGAATCCTGATGATCTGACGGAGGATGACGGCGTGATCGATCCAGACCTTCTCGGAGAAGACGAACTCGAAGACGAGCCACAGCCTCCGCTCAAGCCCGCGAAGAAGAAGGGGCGGAAAAAGAAAAAGTCAGATAACAAGGAAGACACTCCCCCGAGTCGTCGTCGGGCCTTTGTCGAGAGCAGTGTCAAGACGACGATGGCTCGGAATGACCCGATGGAGGTCATGAACCGATACGACTGGGACAGTGGCGATTACGACGTGTCGATCAGCCGCGTGCAGCCCCAGACCTGGCACGGTCGGAACATTCTGGGCTACATCGCCAGCTACCCGCACTCGATCGACGAGTCGTTCATCCGTGAGCACCACGGTGGCGGGGTCTTCGATCTGAAGATTCGTGGACCAAACGCTCGCACTGGTACGACAAAGAGCTTTCTCGATGGCGTGCGAATCAAGGTTTCTGGCGAGCCAATCATCAGTCCGATGGACAAGCATCTGGTCTACGACGACGGAGGGATCGTGCTCGCGAGCGCACAGAATGGACCCCCGAGCATGCGTCAAATCCGTGAGGCGCGGTCGAGCCAGAAGTCGGTTGCCGAGCGCCAGAAAGAAGAGTGGGGCGAATCCGACATGGGAGACGAATCGATCGTGAAGATGAGCCTGGAGCAGTTGCGGGAAGACAAGGTCCAGGCCCGGAAAGAGGCCGCTGCACTGCGCGAGCGCCTTTTCGACAGTCGCCGGAACAATGGCGATAGCTCGATGAGTGAGAAAGCTATCAAGATCATTCAGGAGCAGAGCGAGAAGGCGATCGAGGCCGAGCGCAAGGCCGCAGAGCGTATCGAGCGTGAACACAAGCAAAGTCAGGATAGGTTCGAGCAGATGATGGCCAGGTTTGGCGAGAGAAACGCTGGTGTTCCTCCCGAGATGCTCGCCAGCCTGACAGAGCAGCATCGCAGCGAGCTTTCACAGGTTCAGGAATCTCGGCTTCAGCAGATTCAAGAGCTTCAGAACAGGCATGATCATGAAATCACCACATTGCGTGATCGTTACGAGCGAGAACTGGGCCTCGTAGCCGAAAAGTCAAAGGACGAGGTCGTTGCTGTTCGCAACGAGCTTCAGGGACGCCTGGACCGGGAGCAGGAGCAGGCGAGGCGTGATATCGAGCGTGCCGATCGAGATGCTCAGGCACGGGTCGATAAGATCAACGAGGAGTGGCAGCGACGATTCGACCAGATGAGCGAGGACTGGAAGCGTCGTTACGACCAGGAGAAGCAGTCGGGCATCGACGCGACAAGTCGGGCCGTTGAGCGAGCGGACGCCGATCGGCGCAGTGCAGAGGCTCAGGCCAAGCTCCAGATGGAGCACATGAAGAACCTGCATGAAAGCCAGCTTTCTCAGGAGCGAAGCCAGTTCGAGGCTCGCATCGCGCAGATGCAGGCTCAGTCCGAGGCTCAGGTGCAGATGCAGGCTACGAGCTTCAATAGTCAAATAACGAGTCTGAACAACGAACTCGAAAGGACCCGTGCTGATCTGGCTGAAGCGCGGAGCAAGGTCGCGGATCAGGGTGACCTCGCAACCCAGGCCAAGCGCATTAAAGAGGTTAACGAGTCTCTTGGCGCGGTGTTCAGCCTGGGCGGTGCTGGTGGCGAGGCCGCAGGGGGTCTCGTAGCCGCCGGTGCCGAGATCGACGTCGAGCCCAAGCAGGAGGAGCCGAAGACGTGGTGGGGCAAGCTGATGCAGTTTGCCGAAAGCCCCATGGGTGAAGGTGCTTTCCAGATCCTCCAGACGATGGCCGGTGGTGCGATGATGGGGATGCCGGGGCCGTACCAGCAGGCTCCCCAGCCGTCATACGGTCCCCCGCAAGCTTCCTATGGTCCTCCGCAGCAGGCACCGTACTCACCCTACGCAACCGGACCAGTCGCGCCGCAGGCTCCACCGCCGCCTGCTCATGGTTACACCCCGCAGCCGGAATACGAGGGCGACGGTACGATGGCTGGCCGGTTCGTCGATGACGACGAGGTCGAAGAGGCTGGACCGGCTCCGGAGACCGAGCAGCTTCGCAGTCAGGTCGGACCCGACGGCGTGATTCGCGCAGATGTTCCTCCTGTGCAGAACAGCCAGGGCTTCGGCGGAATCCAGCACGACGCGAAGGGTCCGGTCGTCGAGCCCGAGTCTCAGCCGGAAGAGCAGCCTCAGCAGACGCAGCCTGCACGGATGCCGCCCGAGGTCGCGGAGCAACTGAAAGCCATGGTCAGTGGTCTGGAAGAGTCGATGCGAAATCAGGTTCCGCCCGAGACGCTCGCTCAGACGATCACGAAGATGGCGCCGCCGGAACAGGTTCGGCCCTTCGCGCACACACCGATTCAGCAATTGGTGACCGATATCCAGCAGATCATGCCGGAAAGCCTTCTCATCACCTACCAAGGTCGGCAGTACCTCCAGGCTCTCCAGGCCTCCCTCTCCCAGCTTCTGGGATAGTAATCGTCAAATAAAGAGCGCGATTCGCTCAGCTTGACTTTCTATTTCTTTGTGTTGTAATCCTATACGACACACCTGTCTTTTCACGTCTCCTGGCCCCGGCGTACGACAGGCGAATGGTGGAGTGTGCCGGTGGCCAGTAATCAACAGGTTTCGAGCGTCAAGTACCTGGGGACTCCTCAGACGGTCAAGGAGATGTTTCGCCTTGCCGACGGGTTCAGGGGTCAAAAGTCCTTCCGGCTTCGCGAGTCGGTCGAGCACATTATCAGGTACGTTCGGCCTCGTGATTACTGGTCGGAGGTTCTCGCCGTCTATTACTGGACGTGCGGACCTCAGTTCCGGTACACCCGCGATCCGCTTCGGGTGGAACAGGTCAAAGACCCCGAAAGGATTTTGGAGGAGATCGAGAAATACGGCTCCTCTCTGATCGACTGCGACGAATATTCCGTCTTTTTGCGGGCGGCAATCGGCGCAATCGGGGGCGAGACCAGGATCGTGACCGTGGGTTTCAGGCCGAGAGGCAACGGACCTGTGAACCCGAGACTGTTCGATGACCCGGAATTCCGGCTGATCAGTTCGCCTCACCCGCGTCTGCCCGGTCCCTTTACGCATGTCTTCGCCCAGGCGAAGAAGCCGGGGCCGGGTGGAAGCTGGGTGACGGTCGATCCTGTGGCGGGTCAGAGGACAGCACGAATGCACCAGCGCGTGAAACAGTACCGAATTTACGAGTCAAAAGGCTGAGGTCGGAGGAAAAAGATGAGCGATTGGGATGTTCTGGACGACCAGGCGGGCGCTGACGGCGGTGTCGAGTACGTCGGCACGGTCGAGGTCGACGAGCCCGCGTCGAAGGTCAGGGCGCCGAGGCGTCCGGTTCGGCGTGTCGGTGCGACCCATGGCGCTTCGGCTCCGGTCTCGCAGATGGCGTCGGACGAATACGACGACAAACAGCTTTTCTACTACCAGACGGCTGTTGGTGGGCAACTCGCGATGAACGACGAGGCGGTCTACAACGTCATGAACTCCGAGCCTCAGGATGTCGGCGGTCACACCGCGCACCGGATTCAGCCCGGAATGTACGTGACCTACGGCCCGAGCCGGGGACCGAGCGGGTACATGAGCGAGGGCATCGGCGGATCGTTGGGCCTTGGCACCAACGGTGGTCACGAGGGCGCGCATCAGCAGGCTCAGCAGCAAGAGGAGCAGCGCGACCTGAGTTGGATCGGTGGTCTGACACAGGGACTTTCCAACCTGGGCGTCGGAATCGCACGAGAGGTCCGCGAGACCCGAGAGGGTCGGATGGAGCACGCGCTGGAGACAGAGCGGCTTCGCACGGAGGCCCAGGCAGAGGCTGACGCGCGTGAGATCGCGTATCAGGAAAGCCTCCTGGAGCACGAGCGCGAGATGCAGCGGCTCAGTAGCCGTGAAATCGCTCTTCAGGATCTTCGGCGCGAAGAAGAAGAGCGAGCGGCGGAAGCTCGTGACCGCATGATGCGTCGGGAGCCTGTTGCGACCGGAACGAGCCCCTGGGTGTGGATCGGACTGGCGGTCGTGGGCCTGGGCGGCGTCGGCGGGTTGGTCTGGTACTTCATGATCCGCAAGGGCGACGAGGAGTAGGCGTTGAGCTACGAACGCACCGGCCTTGGAACCGAGGGCGGTCAGTCTGGCGGGAGCCAGTCTGGTTCGTCGAGCGGGTCTCGTGCTGGAGGCATTGCCTCTGGCGTTACCGGCATGGCCACGGGCGTCGTCAATGCCTATTCCAACGCGGCGGGTGCGAGCGCCGAGAGCGCTCATAACCGCCGGGTCGCTTCGTTGGAGCGCGCCTGGAGCATCGACGCATGGCTTCAGGGCATGCGCTATGACCGTGCCGATGAAGAAATGCGGCGCGAGCAAGAAGCGGCCAGGCGTGCTGCGCTCGAAACGGCCACTCAGGAACTCAACGTCGAGGAGCAGGCGATTCGTGGGAGGATGGCAGAAAGCCGTTTGCGTGAGACGCAACACGATATTTCTGCCAGAATCGGCGGGCGGTACGGTCGCGGTGAAAGCTCGACTGTCTGGTGGATCGTTGGCGGCGGCGTTTTTATCGGAGTGACCGTTCTTGGCGCATGGCTTCTCGCGCGCAGGGGTGAGTGAACGATGTCCTACTATGGGCCAGGCCTCGGAAACGGCGAGCAGTCAGAGGCTGCATCTCGGAGTCGTGACGGTGGGACCATCGAGCAGGCCGTCGACTTTGTGAAAAACGTTTCTGGTTTCCCTCAGCGTGAGCAAGCGCAAGCCCCTGCTCCGATGCCTGGGAAGACAGATTCCGGAGCACCTTCGGCAGGCGGATTTGCCCAGTATGCGGCGGCTGTTGCTGAGCGAGAGACCGCAGCGATCGACGAGGAGCAGGCTCCGTTCGAGGAAGTTCCTGGCGACAGCGAGCAGGCGTACCAGCAGGACGAGAGAAGCTGGGTCGAGCGCTACCAGTCGCACATCACCATTGGCTCGACGATCATCGGGCTTTTGACTTTCGTCGCGTGGCTCGTGCTCAGGAAAAAGGACTGAAAATGAATTACGAGCTTCTGGGAATGGGGACTGCTCGCGAAGACGCGCAGCGCGCGTATGCCGAGGGTCAGCGGCTTTTCGAGGCCGGTCAGTATTCGAGAGCATACGATCAGTTCGCCAATGCGAACAGGCTTTCACCGGCACCAGCGGCTTTGCAGTCCATGGCAGCTTCTGCGGCTCGTGCAGGACGATGTGCTCAGGCGCTGACTCACTTTCGGGCCTACATTTCTTCTGGTGAAATACTCAATTCGGCGTCCCGGGAGCTTTTTTACTCCTGCCTCGACCGTGAGGGACAGCAGCCGCCGTCTGGTGGCGCGGCTGCGTCGAGCGGCTCTTCTGGAAGAACTGGAACACCGGCGCTCCCAGATCTTGACCTGAGGCCACTTCCGCCGGAACTCGAACCGGGCGGTTCTTCGCCGACAGCAACGTCGAGCGCGGGAGCTTCGGGTCCGGCGGTTGTCGGCGCTGGTGTCGATGTGACCGGAGAGGCTGGTGCAGGGGTAGGAAAGCGAACGTGGTGGCCGTCGGACCCCAGTTCGATGTTCGACACGATCGCCCAGAAGGTTGGGCTGAGCGCTGGCCGAGAAGCTCAGAACGTCGCTCGCGAGGTTCAAGGGGAAGCTGGTGCTGGAGCCGAAACGCAGTACAGGCCCCCAGGTCTCCAGCGCCAGGAAGCGCCGACTGTGAATACCGGCGAGGGCTCTTCGCTTGCCAGCCTCGCTCCGTGGATTGTCGGTGGCGTTCTCGGCGTCGGCGTTCTGGGCCTGATCATTGTTCTGATCGTTCGCAGCACCCGAGGAGACGACTGATGCCCAAGATGGTAGTCAACGGACCTTCTTTCGAGCAGAAATACAACAGGCGAATGGGCTTTCGCGGCCTCAACGTCATCAACGGCGCGCAGCCCAACGGGCATCTCCCTCGCGTGGTCGGCAGCGGCATCTTCAGCGGTGAGCAGCGCACCGACAAGACTGCCAACGGCATCTTCTACAACGACGATGCCCGGTTCGACTATGAGGTCGAGCAGCCCGACATGAAGTGGACGCTCTTGAGGCGCCCAGGTGTTCCGCTCTACCCGGGGTCGTCCGCTCGCGGCATCGTGCTGGTTGGTCCCAGCATGGGAATGATCGAGCCCGGTGAGGGTACAGGCGCGCTGATGCGGCTCGGTGCGGCGGCGGCAGTTGGATTCGGCATTGCCGCTCTCGCGATGGCGCTCAAGGACAGGTACGACCGATGACAATGGCGCTTCTAGCGGAAAAGCCAGTCACAGTCCCGATGTACTTCGTTCGTCCCCACGTCAAGCCGGGGGACTATTACCTGATGCTCAACCCGATCACGGGTCGTCGCATGTGGGTCTACCCCCGGCACATGGGCGAGCGCCAGTACGCGGTCACGAGTTCGCTGGGTGACGACGTGGGCGGCGAGCAGGGGTTCGACATCTCGTCGTACATGACCTGGCTTGCCGGAAGGCCCGAGCACTACTCGCAGCAACTCGAAGAGACTCAACAAGAGCTTCAGACGGCTCGCACCCTGATGAAGGTCACGATCGCAGCGTCGCTGATTGCCTCGGCGGTTGCGATCATGGCACTGATGAGGCGCTGAAAATGAATTTCGGCCCACAGCAGACGGCAGAGCAAATCGCAGCGTACCGTCAGATGCTGGTCAACGAGGCGATCCAGACCGCGCAGCAGGTTCAGCAGGGTGCTATCGACGTTCAGTCACAGAGCCGCATGGTGGACATGACGGCTCCACGGACGCAACCGCCGCGAACGACCGTCACGGGGCCGTTCACGACAAACAACTTGTTCTGGTTCGGCCTGGGCTCCGTGGTGGCCCTGGGTCTCTCTTACTACCTTCTTAAGAGGGGACGGTGAACATGTACGGCTATTACGGAATGGGCACGGACGCCCCGGCTGGCGGCGCCGCAGAGATGACGAGTATTCTTCGGGCGCGCATGCACGCGATGCGGACCTCTGACGAACCGGACTTTCTCAGTAGAAGGTCGAGTCTTCAGCAGGCGATCAATCAGGCCAGGGCTCTGCTCAACGGTGTGCCGGTTCCCAGGCCGTCCGAGTGGTGGGGCCTTGAAAGCATTCTGGCTGACGCAGAGACGACGCACCGCAATACGCGGACGTGGTACGACGCGCAAGCTCAGAACGTCGTCCAGAACATGGTCGACACCGGAATGGTCAGTGGTACTGGAACGCCGACGCCGACGCCGACGCCGTCTGGTCCCGGCTCCAAGCCTGGTGTCGACAGCACGGTCGTGTTCGAGAACCGGAACCGTAACGCCATCATGGCCCTTCAGCAGGAAGCCAACGCGAGTAACTGCAACGCGGGAACGGTCGATGGCGTGTGGGGACCGGCCACGGCTCGCGGAGCCGACTGTCTCAGGCGGCGCATTGGCGCAGCCATCTTTGACGCTCGGTTCCCATTTGCACAGGCGCTGATGACGGGTGCCGTGAGGCCACCGACTGGACAACCTACGGCTGGCGGTGGTGAGGGAGGGCCTTCGGGTCGTCGCGAGGAAGGGCCTTCTGGTCGTCGCGAAGAGGCAAGCATCTTCGGCGCGCTCCCTTGGTGGGGCTGGCTAGGCATCGCCGGTGGCGTTGGTCTTCTCGCCCTTATCGGCGTCGCGATCTACAAGAGCGGCGAAGAGGACGAGGAGATGTTCGAGGAGATCGGTCGAGATCGTCTCGGTTACTAGGAGAATAAGATGTACGAATTCAACAGGCATCGGGGCGGTCTCGGTTGGACCGGTGGATTTCGACTGTCGGCAGACGGTGACCATTTCTCGAACCAGGGCTGCTCGGGCCAGACAAGCGCAGGTGGTACGCGAATCGAGGGCGGTCGAACCGTCTGTGCGCGACCGAACGAGTTTTCGTTCATGGGCCGGGAGGGCTGCGTCCAGGTCGGGTTCCGAGGATCGCAAAACTGCATCACCGACGGCGGGTACGCTGGCCGGTTCTACTGCTGCGCCCCGGGCCGTCCTCGGCGTGGGCAGGCGTCTCTTCCTCCGACAGAAAGCCGGATCGCGCCCGAGTACACCCCGGGCGAAGAAATGGAGATTCCGGAGGAGAAGAGTACCTGGCAGGAGTGGATCGAAGCTGCCATTCCCGGCGCTCCCGAGGACAAGGTGGAAGACGGCGTTTACGTGCCGCAGCCCTCGCCTCAGGTGACGAACGGCGCTCCCGGTGCTCAGCAGCCGCAGCGACCTCCCGTTCCTCGCCCACCTGCACGCCGCGAAGGCGAGGGCGAGGGAGAGGGAGAGGGCGGTCGTCGCGAAGAGGCGAGCATCTTCGGCGCACTCCCCTGGTGGGGCTGGCTCGGTCTCGCTGGTGGTGTCGGCCTCGTCGCGCTGCTCGGTGTCTATCTCTACCAGGCCGGTGAAGAGGACGAAGAGGAACTGACGAGCCGCGAGCTTGCCCTGCTCGGCGAAAGGTACTGACATGTACGTCGTTCAGCCGGAATACCCGTACTATCTGCCGATGCGAACGTCGATGTACGGCATGGGCAGTGACGAGGTGAGGCCGCTCAAGCAGAAGCACCTTTCTCGGCTGAGCCCGGTGATGTGGACGCTTCAGACTGGCTACCCGCGTCCTGAGATTGCCGCGCCGATTCCACCCGCTCCGAACGGAATGGGTAACAGCGGTCCCTCGAACACGAATCTTGTTCGAGGTGCTCTCGTGGTCGCTGGTGCCATCGCTCTTTTCGCTGTCGTGCAGAAGATGCGCGGAAGGCCGATCGTTCAAAACATGCTTCCGCCGTGGCCCGGGATCGGGCCGCTGTTCTCGTACGCCGAGGGCATCGGGCACGCATACGCGCTGACGCCGTTTATCGGCTAGGAGTCGATGATGTACGAGTTCACCACACGCCCACTGGGTACGGATGACGAAGAGATCAGCCTCGACGACCGTTTGTACGAGATGATTGTTGATGAGGGGCAGTTCGAGCAGGTCGAGGATATCTGCCGCAACCTGTCCCCGGAGCAGTTTCGTCAGGCGTCGAGAACGTGTGGGTACTTCGACATCGAGGCACCCTCGCCTGGTTCAGTGGCTCCGACACCGGCTGCGCCAACTCAGGCGCAACCGAGACCCCGGCCCGCTCGCCGTGTCGATCCGCAAGTCCAGGCGCTTCAGCGTGCAATTCTTGCTGCGGGCTGCTCGCTCCCCCGTTTTGGCGCTGATGGTGACTGGGGTGAAGAGACGGAGTCGGGTGTCCACTGTCTTACGAGGAGTATCGGCTGGGAGTCTGTTGTTCGGCAATTCCCCTTTGTCGCTCAGCGCATGAGCCGCCCTGCTGATTCCAGCGTGGTGCAGAGGATCTCGCAGGGGTTGGCGCGACTTCTTCCTGGTGGCGGAAGAATCATGCCGGATGCCGAGTGGAAAGAAGACACGCCTGCGGGTCCAGCGGCACCTTCGTCGCATGGTGGGACGCAATCGGCTTACGCCCAGGCGCCTTCGTATGTTCCCTCGTATACGCCTGCGCCAGCGCAGGCTCCTTCTCCTGGGCAACGCCCCTCTTCTCCGGTTTCTCACGCATCTGTTTTTCCTCGTCGTGAGACGGAAAGCGGCAGCGGTGTTCCCGGCTGGCTCCCCTGGGCGTCTGCCGGGGTTGCGTTCGTTTTTATCGTGGGGCTCGGGTCCTACATGACCAGGGACAAGTGACATGAGTATGTACGAGATGGCGACCAGCGGCCTTGGCTGGACGAACCTTCCAGGCAACCCGACGTGCCCGGACTACCCCGGATACGAGCAAAGGTGCTTTCGCACCACGACGGTCGACGGTAGCCCGCCCGAGCAGGACTTCGCTGCCGCCCAGGGCTGCGTGGCGAACAATACGCCTTGCTCGACCACCTCGAACAACCCGGGCAACGTCTGGTGCTGTCCTCCTGGTTGGCCGCGTCCTCCGGGATCGCCGCCTCTTCAGCCCGGTGAGTCTCCTCCAGCGCCACCGGCTGCTCCAGGCGTTGCGCGCTGGTTTCAGCAGTCGGTTCGCCAGTGGTGGTTCTGGACCGGCGCGGTCGGTCTCGCTGCGGTGGCGTTCTTCGGCTACAAGGAATTCCAGGCACGACGGTTCGACATGCCGCGACTGACATCGGCCTTCGACGAGGAGTAGGCCATGTACGAGTACATGACCGGGATGGGGTATTCGGCAGTTCCGCCAAGGCCTGGTGTTGCACCGGCTGATTGGTTGCGGAACTACTGGTCCGATGAGCCTGAAACAGAGTACCTGCCGTGTATTGATCGGGGTGGAAGCGGCGATGATATTCGTGTGTGCTTCACCGATACTCCTGAGCAAAGGGCCATTGCTCGCGACTACGACTGCGTTCGGCTCGGCTGGCCTTGTAACGACGAGGGGACAGGTGCTAGCGGAGGCGAGTGGTGCTGTCCCAGGCTTCTGATTGAAGACCAGCCGACGCAGCCTGGCCGTCCGGTGCAAGAAACTCCAGGAGAGTCTCCTGAGCCAACGCCCCCGTCGGCAGTTCCAGAGCCTGCGCCGTCCACTGATGATACGAAGCCTTCTCCTGAGACGGGGTCTGGACAGGCATCTTTCCCATGGGCCCCTGTGCTTGGTGTTTCGATCGCTGCCGCAGGCGCATTTCTCGGCTACGTATACCTCGAACGCAAGGGAATTCTCTGATGTACGAATACATGATGGGAATGGGGTGGAGCGAGCCGAGTGGTTTCTGGAACCCATTGGCTCACTGTCGGTGTTCGATGTTCGGTCAGATGGCGCCTGGAATTCCTGAGACAAATACTCGTGCGATCTGTTTCACAAATACTCCAGGGGACCAGGAGCTTGCGAATCAGTCAGGCTGCATTCGCATGGTGGGCGCAACCTCGGACACGTACAGGACATGCACGACAGCAGATGGTGCTGCTCGTGAAGATTCTGGAAACGGTCAGTGCTGGTGCTGCCCAGAAGGTCTTCCTCGCAGTGAGGGAACGAGCACCCAGGGTCAGCAGATTCATCAGGAAACGATCACAGATCCTATTCCTCCTGATGTCGAGGACCCAGAAGTCCCAGTTCCTGTTCAGGAAGAGGACAAGGACCCGGTCGAGCCCGATCGAGGGACTGGAACGAGCTTTGGCTTCAACAAGGTGATCACCAATCCTGGTGTGTGGGTCGCGGTTCTGTCAGTGACGGCTGCTGCGGTGCTTGGCTATCGCTACTGGCGCGAGCGCCAGGACGAAGAGCCGATGCTCGAAGAGGCATACGATGTCCTATGAGCACATGATGGGCATGGGGTGGAGCGAGCTTCAGGACTCGCCGTCCTGTGAGGAGATTCCTGGCTACGGAACGAAAAGGTGCTTTGAGAACACCGACAGCGATCGTGCGTGCGCGGCAGAGAGTGGCTGTGTCCAGCTTCGGACTCGATCGGCGTGTACGACGACAAACACTCGTCGTCCCGGTCAGCAGTACTGCTGTCCCCCTCACAGGCCGAACCCGCTCGACCTTTGCCCAACTCCGGGCGGAAGCGTTGTTCCTGAATACCAGGCCGGGGCGATGCGTTGCGACATGATTCGCACTCCTCGCTCCGAGATGGTGGGCGATGAAGCTCGTGCAACATGGGACGTTCAGGAAAAGCTCTGCACGTTGGGTATCGACCCCGGCCCGATTGACGGTCGCGAGCACACCACGTCGTACATCGAGGCGATTCGTTCGTTTCAGGCGAGAAATGGCCTTCCGCAGACCGGTGCTCCGGATCGCACGACGCTCTACCGTATGGGCTTCTCTCAGGTAGAAGCAAACCGAATCAGCGGAGCGGTCATTCCTTCGGGTGGCGGTGGCGGCGTTGCGCTTCCGTGGGGAGCGATCATCGGATCGACGCTCGCTGCGTCGTTTCTGATGGTCGGTGCTTGGATGTACGTCAAGAGGCGGTAGCGATGAAGCGCAACAACCCAGCGGTCGCGATTGCCCTCTATCCCATTCTGATCGGGCTGACGGGGATCGGTGTTGCAACCTGGGGCTATACCCGTGGTTACGGCTTTGGTGGTTCGGGCGACACGTCGTCCGGGAATGACCAGGCCGACGTTCAGCAACAAATGCAGGCGGCGGGCGCTGCTCAACAGCAAGCGCTCAACGCACTGCTCATTCCTGTCGCCATGCTTGCCGTTCCTGTCGTGACGTTTCTCACGGTAGGCGTTGTGCTCGCTCGATCGAAGAGGCGATGAGATGGAAAGAAATCCATGGTGGGTTGCGCCCTTGGTTCTGACGGCTGTTCTTGGTGGCGGTACGGCGTATGGTGCGTGGCGTCTGACAGACGCGGCA